>OGXG01000009.1_pt1 | contig 106645 bp, 127 predicted proteins | sample 1576251 | NCBI WGS metagenome assembly OGXG01 (sample SAMEA3541533, study PRJEB24748) | human gut metagenome | biome: human gut; feature: human-associated habitat; material: faeces | place: China | collected 2012
GTTATCATCGCAATTGTTGGCTTTGTTGCTGTAACAAGGCGATGAATTTCGCCAATGTCCGCAGTCGCGGATCAGGGCTTCGGCGGCACGAAGTTCTCACGCACCTGAACGCCTTCGGCATCACCGAAGAAGTAGCGTTCGCACTGCTGCATCAGATGCTGGCGGGCGGACAGGTCGGCGAGGTTGAGGCCGTATTCGTTGACCATCATGGTCTGAAGGCGCGTCCATTCGGCCCATGCCTCCTTGCTCACCTCACGCCAGATGCGGGCGCCGAGAGCGCCGGGAAAAGGCGGGTAGTCGAGCCCTTCGGCTTCCTTCTTGAGTTTTACGCAGTTAACCATGCGGGCCATCTGTTTGCTCCTTGATTGATGTGTGGCGGACGGCATGAAGCCGCCCGAAGCGTTCGTACATTGTAGCGCGAGTCCGTCAAATTCTACGTGGAGCTCTTTCTGAGGCTCCATCCATTTATTCGAAGATTTTCTATGTCCGATCGTGCGCTGTTTGCGGCTTTCCAGAAGGTGAAGGCCCAGGTTGATGATGCCGTGTCCCTCACCCGTGAAAGGGAGGCCAGAGCCAGAGCTGAAGAGGAGAAGGCGCGTGCGGCCAAAAAGACTCGCGTTTTCATTTTGTTCAACTTTTCTAATAACTCTTTTAGAAGGTTGTTTATGTTCTTGATAATACTTTTTACATCTTATCTTTGCTTTTTCCTTCCATTCTTCATCTTGACTTCTTCTGATTGTTTGTCGTTTCTCACATGCTTTACCTTTTTCTGTTTGATAATACTTTTTTCGAGCTCGCTTTGCGACTTCTTTACCTTCTTCTGATTTTCTATACTTTAAACAACAATCTTTGCATCTTATATTTAATCCATCTGATTTAGTTTTGTCTTTATTAAATTGACTTATAGGAAGTTCTCTGTTACATCCTGGACATATTTTTAATCCTGTTTCAAAATTAGCTCTCATAAATTCCTTTATTTATGTATCCTATTATACCTTAATTAAATGTATAAAATATGGCAACGTAGTGTTGCCATAAATTATTAGAGATTTGCAGTGGTGATCGGTGATAAATACGTACCAGATATATTGATTCCTGCAACTCCACCCTCAGCAATGCTAAACGTCTGACCGTTAACAAAACACGGATTCAACTGACAAATCGTTTCACCTGTAGGATCTGTTGCAGTTACAAGACCTGTAGTTTCATCTTTAGTTGAAATCAACTTTCTATACACTGTAATAGCAAATCCAAGTTCTCCAAGAACCAATGTATCAAGAACTGCTTTTACAGAACCAAGTCTATGAATCATTCCTTCTACAACAGGTTGTTTAAAACTAATGAAAAATTGATCAACTGTAAAATTACACTGATATCCAACTGCAGGAACTTCCTGTAAAGTCAAATTTCCTAAACCTTGAACATTCGCTCTTTGAACGTTCTCAGTACATTGCAGGTTACGTACATAACCTGCAATCTGATTATTTATTCTAATAAACGCCTGAGGCGCTGAAAATACTGCTGACATATTCTTTCAATTTAAAATTATCGAATTAAAAATCCTGTAAAGAATAGCTTAGTAATTTCGTTATTTACTCGAATCTTGTAAGTAACAAACCAAGCATCTTCTTTACGCGTTACAACTACATCTTGGAAAGCGAGTAACAAATTATCTGTTTCATTAGTAGCTGTTCTACTCTGCAAATAAGCAACCGTCCAATCCTTAACTGCCCCTGCACTTAAAGTATTAACGTTTACACCATTTTCTTGACCTAACAAATCAATTTCAGCATTTACAACCAATTCTTTATTGATTTGGTCTACAATACGCATAAATTGAATAGAATAAGATTGACCTTTTGCATTGAACAAATTTGCATTATCTTGTAGTGTATTTACACCTTGAAGAACAACAAATTTATTCAAATAATCATTCTTCACTGTAACAAGAATACCATTTTTCAACGCTTTTACTTGTTCAGATTCTGTTAAAATATGACGTATTCTATCAATACCAATGCTCTTATTCGTTACAGGAATCATCGGTTCTTTACCTGCTGTACGACCTAATTGTGCACACAGATTATACATAACTGTCCACCAACGATATTTCTGAGGTGCTATATCAGAAGCAAGTCCTACATCTCCATGAGTCAAAATGATATGATCACTGTCAAAACCTTGTGCAAGTTCAATAGATTTAGAATAATCTGCTGATATTCCATATCCACCTACAAACAATTGATGCGGAAATTTAGCGTCAAAATTCATGTGTTTAATATATGCTTTTGTAAACGCTGAATTTGCATTGTCACCATATTGATCTGTAAATACAAAACTATAATCTAAACCTATAATTTGTTCAAGAACTGCTTCAAAATTAGCTTGATTATAAGTTTCTGTACCACCTGATGCTAATGTAAATACATTCAACAAATTCTGTACATCACTTTCAGATACAGTTCCTTCACCTTTAGCTTGAGAAGAAGGATCAAGTACAAAAGCTTGTGCAAAAGTAGAATCAGTCTGAGCCCATTCTATAAGAGTTTTAATATTATTAAATTCAGGTGATTGAACTACGAGTGTAGGTGTAGAAGCTAAAGCTGAAATTTCACCATAAGGTAATCCATCTTCAGCAGTTCCAGTATAAGAACCAACATAAAAACTTAAAATCCACTTTTCAGAATCTTCTACTCCAGGTGTAATCACATAACCATAACCAGTAGCTAAATTATCACCTTCTTTAACACCATTTGCAACTGTTCCTTCATCAAGAGTATTTACTACAAATGTTCCTCCTGCTGTAGAAGTAAAGGTCATCTTTGCCGGCTTTGTTTCTGCTGCTCTCACAAAGAGAATTTCTGAAACACCTATTGCTGCAGGATTACTCGGATCAGGAGTAAACAAAGCTTCAGCAATCTTCCAATACATACCTCCTTTTACGAAAGAACGAAAATCAGAAATATTGTCAAATGAATATATAGTATCTTGACCTTGAGAATTAGTTCCTTTAATACCAGCTCCACCTCCAAAACCAGCTCCAAATTCACCTGTATCTATAATAAGAACTTTTCCATAATCAAGATTTCGTGCAGGATTATTTTCTCCCGATACTATCGTTGAATAAGCTCCCGGAAGAGTTATCTGACGATTTGAAAAGACTATTGTACTTGGCATATAATTTACTTTTAATTAAACGAATTTCTTGTATTTTATATTATATATTGTTTCAAACATCTAAAAGTACGAACTTATTTTTACATCTGCAAATTAATAAGATAAAATATTCCCCGAACTCTCTAATGTAGACATTAAACCTGCATCTGCAAATAAAACTTTCTTTAATAAAGGCATTTCTTCAATAGTTGGTACATGTTCATCAGAAGTTAAATTAAGTCCAATACTTCTCAAAAAAAATGGTAATGGTATTACATCTGCATTTATCATTACCTCTTTCATAGAAAATGAAATCGATTGAAATGATTGTGATAAAATATTGTAACTGCCAAGCAATAATGAATAAAGAATCTCACTCATTAATATAGATTCTAAAAAATTATCTGAAACACACATTACTTCAAACTCGTAATTACGAGAATCTCTAAGAATCATTTTACCTGTATGATCAAATTGACCTGTGAGTTTACCTATAGAATTAAATTCACTTGTCCTCTTACTTGGTTCTCTTACAACATAAGCAGGAGTTTTTGCCTTATCTTTAGGAAATTCGAGTAATACTCTCAAATTTCTTGGATTTGAATCATTTCTTAGGAATAACTTTTTACCTTGCTCGTAAAAATCAAAATTACCATCTTTTACACCATAAAAAGTTTTATGCAAAAAAGTATTTTCTTCTGCATTATTTTTATAATCTTCTTGAACAAAGATAAGTAATCTTGTAATAATTGCTTTAATCTGTGTAATTTGTAACATACTACCTCTCTTTAAAAATTCTTTCTAATGTTTCATCTATAGCTATATCTGCTATTGTAGCTATATTAGCTAATTGTAACGCTTTATCCATTAATTTTTTAGCTTCGATTCCTCCATTAAACCAACTATTAGGATCTGATTTATCACTTACTCTACGGAATGTCATATATTGACTTCTCTTTTCTTTATTAGAACTTGAAGCTTCAACTCTGACTAATCCTTCGTATTTAGCAGCTTTATGAATATACTCGGGAACCTTTAATCCTGGAGTATCAATTGCCTTTCTTGAACCTGGAGTTTGTTGATTTATAGGAAGTTGCTCTCTTTTAAGAGGCGTTTGAGAATTCTTAGCTAAAGTATAAACGTCTTGTGGAAGAATTGAACTAAATACTCCTGACTCTGCTATTGCTTCAGGTGTAGCATGTCGAAATGGAACAGTTATATAAAATCCACCATTCTTTTTTTGCTTAGCTTTAGACGAAGCAAGTAATCCAGGTTTCTCGTCAAATGGTGGAGCACCTTCTTCTACCATTAATGCTAATGGTGATTCTCTTGCAGATAGACCAAAAACAACTTCAAGTGGTGAAGTTCTATCAATATACATTGCTTTCAAATACTCTTGACGAGATTTACTAAGTTCTCTTCCTACTAAATCTCTCCATCTTTCATAGTATTCTTGTACTACACGATCAATAATTGCAGCACCAAGTAAATTAGTTTCTTCTCCTGATAAACTAAATTCACCAACTACTTCATCAAGGTCTATTCTAATAGGGAGCATTATACATTTTCATTAATTATCACACCACTTCCATCAAAATTAGGTTTATCTGCTGCTATCAAATGAGTTAACCTTACAATTGCTTGTATAGGTAATTGAATTTTCTTTTGTTGTCCTGATACCTTATCTGTATTCCATGAAGATCTAATAAAGTGCGGCAAATCAATTGTATGTCCTTCTACAAAATGTTTGTAATAAACACTTATATAGCCATTTTCAGGTATTTCATCTATATCTAAAATCAAACAATAGGGATTATCTTTATTTATACGAGAATTCGTAGTTTTCTTCAGTTTTTTATCAGAAGCTTCAAAAGAATAAAGAGCTAATAATTCTTGTATTTTATATGTTGTAAAAACAAAATAAACGCCGTCATTTTCTCTTATTTTCAAATTCTCACTAAAATAAGAATACTCTGTTAAAAAAGTAACTCTATCGTAATAGGAGAGATTTGCTTTATCTACATCCATTACAGTTACAGCATAAGTTCCTAAAAGTTCAGACGACCAATTCTTATATTGAGTTGTTTGATTGATACCTGTAATAAGAGCTTTTGTTTTTATAGGATTTACATAGAAATAACCTGTACCAAAACAATTCTGACAATCAGGTAAAGCAGCTTCTTCTCCATGACAAGGACAACGTAGAGCTTTTTCTAACAACACTTCGTAGCCTTTGGCCCACACCGATTGGTCGAAGTCTGATTTTATAAATTCAGGTCTAAAATTGCTATAACCTGGAGAAGTCTGTTGTAATATATTCCTACTCTCTGCCATAATTTAAAACACTCTAAATTTAGGTTGATCGTAAACAAGTTTTATTCTACCGACAGTTTCTTTTATCTCTGTCTGATATGACTTTATTCTCGCAGAATATGCAGCATTTTCAGCCGAAGATGTAGTCCCAATACTCTGACTTAATCCATCAATACTCAAACTTTGATTAGCAATACCTGCACCAATAACAAGATCACCTGCCACATTCAAAGGACCGAAAGTTGCTAACATCCCTACTATATTCAATAAATCCATAGGTAAATCATCGATATCCCAACCTGTTATATACTGTATTCTCCAGTAATCAGGAATATTGTCAAATCTCTGCATTCCAACTTGTGATGTAATACCTGTTAAAATTACTTGTGCATTACCTTGAGTTGTAGATGAGCCTGTAGGAACCACACTTATCCTTCTCTTACCTTGACCCATTGCTGTATCATATTCACAAAACAACCATCCTTGTGGATAAATTATTTGTTCCATTTTATTCAACATACCTATCATGGATAAAGGTTCTCGTACAGGATAATTTGTTAACAGAATAGGAAATTCTTGCCAATAATCTTGTCTATAATAAGGAAGAGTTTGGTCAACTAACTGTTTACAAAATCGAAGATTGAACCACTTCTCAACCTGCTTTTGAGCCATTTCGATATATTTTCGAATAGATTCATTTGAAAATGAAGTTCCTTGTCCTCCATCTATCTTTATACCAAATAAATACATAGCCCATATTTCAGCAACAGAAAAAACTAAGCCTGAATTCTTTTTGTATTTTATTGTAAATGTTAGTTGACCCATATTCTTTATTTTATTTTTGATAAAATCATAGTAATAATTTCATCTTTATTCTTTCCTTCTAAATCTTCATCTGTATATTGACCACCATCTTCACTTTTGGCAACACTAATCAATTCATCTTTCTTCATTGATTTAAGATCTCTCAAAAGTTCACCATCAACATCCTGATTATTTTCATCTTTTGATTCTTCTTCGATTTTGAAATTATTGTTCTCAGATTCTTTTTTAGAATTTTTCATTCCTTCAACAACAGATTTCCAATTTTCAATTTCCTTATCCTTTTGACTGATCGTTATTTTTTGAGTTTCAATGATACCTTTCAATCTTGCAATTTCATCTTCATACTCTTTATAATTCTCCTTTACCTCATTACAAATCGAATCTTCGAATTTTGTACGATATTCAGGTTCATCGCCTTCTTTATAGATATTAGGAAACTTCTTATCACAAATCTCTTTCCAAATCTCTTTACTAATTTCTGCAACACCATTCTGAAATTGAACTGCACCGTTATCAAACATCAGATTGTGATTAACATAAATACGACTTTTTACTTTCATAATAACAAATTTAAAAAACAAAAGAGGAAGGAGTTTATTTTCTCCCTCCTCTTTTTAATTAAGTGAATAATCTTATTTAATTACAAACCCTCTTCACCAATATTTACAATACGAACAATCTTAGCAGGCTGGTAATAAACCGGAGTACCGTAATTCAAAATTGCAAATCTACGAGACGGAGCTGTAATAGCAAAATCCATCTTCATAGTATCAGCAAATTGCAAATACTCGTTAATCTGATTATCATTGTAATAAACCAAAGCAGATTTAGTACCAGCGATAATACGGTTACGGTCTCTTACACAATTAGCATCAGCACCATCGTATCCAGTTGCCATCTGATTAGCAGGAACTTCGAAGATAGGATAATATTCAGTATTAGCATTCAATACTGCATTCTTCTTCGTACGATAAATAACAAAGCTGGTTGCTTGATATGCACCACCTACACCTGCAGTAAATCCAAATTCAACAGATTCTGTTGCAGTCACAGCACGTGCACCACCTAAAGTTACATTCAACGGAGCGGATTCACCATAACGGTTCTTAGCTGTTACAAGATAACCATAAGAACCAGCATGTTGACTAAAATTAGTCTTAGTATCTGCTGCATTAACTTTGATTACTGTTCCTTGTACCGGAGTAAGCGGAGCTTTTGCTGAAGTAGCTTGTTTACCTACAGTAATAGGTTTGCGCTCATCAAAGTAACGGTCATTCTTAATATTAATCTTACCAAACTGAGTAGTAACATCGTTTACAGATTGACCCATTGTTGCACCTGTAACAGAGCCACCCATACCAACAATAACACGTTTACTTTCGTGGAACTGTTTTACATAATTGTTAAATACAATCGGATTAGAAATAATTCGATCGATATAACCATTATAAACATTAACTACTACATTAGCAGCATCTTGAATCAAAGAATCGTTCAAAACCTGACCTTGAGCATCAATAACAGCCGGAGAATTGAAGTAGGTGTCAAGCAGTTGCTCAGCAGTCTTACCTTCTGCAGTACCACCATCCATTTCATTCAAACCAAGCAAATGCTGGCGGAAGAAACCATCGAATTGTTCAGGAACACAAGTTGAATCAGCGTCTACCAAACGAGCATCGATAATCGTCTGCAAAAGGATAGTCTTGTTTTCAACTTCTTTCAGATACATATTCATGTTACCAGCAAGCTTTGCCAATGTAGCAGGATGAGTTACTTGACCGGTTACACCCATATACTTGGTCAAGATTGATTTACGTCTGTATTGAGAATCTGTTTCTTCCGGCGTTTCACCTTCAGTATTAAAGATACCAACTTCTTCACCGTATTTATACAACTGATTGTACTGATGAACGTTATTATCAATCTTATGTTTCGGCATTTCCATGTAGTATACCAACTGATTCAAACGGTTGGTCAAAATTTTCAAAACTGAATCCAGAGATTCAACTTTCAAACCGCCACCGTTATTAATCATGTTGTTATATTGCATACCGGTCATAGAACCGGCTTCCATGGCTTTCAATACTTCTTGTGCAGAAATACCATCGAGCAAATCTACACCATTACCACTTTGATTATAATTGTATAAATCCATATATTTATTAATTAAATTTTTAACGAATTATTTCACAAACTTAACACCTTTACCGTACATATAACGAGCAAGATTTTCTCCTACTGTTTCAGCTTCAGGATTCATCAAAAATGCCAAAGCATCTGATTCCAGAGATTTTTTAATTTCATCATCTTTAATTCCATCAAGAGCTTTTGAAATGGCCTGAGAAGCTATAGAACGTTGAGTTACGATATTAATTTCTGTCTTACCTTCTTCATCTTTCTCAAAAGACATTGATTTCTGAATTGCAGAAAGATTTACCAAACCTTCAGAACGGAAAGAAGGAGTCTGTTCTTTTAGAGCTTTAACATCTTCTCTCAATCCTTCGATTGATTTCTGCAAACTTTCAAATAGAGGGTTAATAGATTTTGCAAAAGAATCCCCAATTGATTTCTGAATCTTTTCTGCAGTTTCTTTTTCATCTTCTTTAACCTTCTCTTCTTTCTCAACAGCTTCTTTCTCGAGCTTATTGATATCGTCTTCCTGTTTTGTTTCAGATTCGTGAGCTCCTGCTGCATCTTCAGATTTCAAAATAATTTCGCCTGATTCGATTCCTTTCAAAATATAATCATCTGAAAAACCTACACTCTTCAAAAGTTGAACTGTAGGATCTTTTAAAATTTTTTCATTCATATTGTCTAAAAATTATTTGTTTACGTAAAAATAAAAACTATGTTTCAGATATCAAATTATTTCATCGAATTTTGAATAAAATCTTTCAAAATATCGATAGATATATGTCCCTCTAAATAACTTTTATAAAGATTTTTAAAGATTTCATCTTTCTTAGGTGATAGCTTTGAAATTTTGATTTTAAAATCTTTATCTATAGTTATTAATTGACCATCTCTTTCTAATTCAAGAAGAATTTGCGTAGTTTCAAAATCTTTATCAGATTCAAAATCACAATCAATATAATCTTTCGTTTGTTTACCTTTTACTAAATCAGCAAATGTATTGGCGTTAACAGGTGTCATCGTCATTGCAAGATTGGTAATAAGAGCTTTCTTTATTTTTTTAGGATTGTTCTTATCTCTTTCTAATGCCTTACCTTCGATACTAAATCCAGGTTTACGATCTGCACCAGATTCTCTCATCTCTAAAGCCTTATCGTAAAAAGCTCTTGCTTCAGGAGATTTTTTCCACAATTGACATTTTACATAAAACTTATTATCGATAACTTTTGCTGATAAAGGATTACCAATCCAAAAACGAGATTTATTTATAGGGGATCTTGTTGTTAAGTGATCAAGATTGATTAATCCATGTTTTAAAAAACGGTCAATAATAAAACCATTTGGTTCCATTGATTCACCTTCACTATCCTCAGATGCATCTGAAGCTAATCCTTCGAAGATCATCTTTTCATACCTTCTATCATCACCTACAGGATAATCTAAAGGATTAAAATCAGACTTTAAAAAATCTGCTTCTGTGAAAAAATTAAATCTTGAACCTACTTCAAACATTTTATATTTTTACTTAATCACCGAATCTAAAAATTTATCGATTACTTCATCAATCTCTTTATATCTCCTCACTCTTATCCAATCTTTTTCTAATACTTTCTTTCTTGTACCCATAATAGCTCCAAAAATAGCTGCATTAGTATCTGTATCCTCACCAAGATTTACAATACAACATAAATCTTCAAAAAGTGTTGAATTTTTATTTTCTTTAGCTAAATAATTATCAATCACAAGGTTATATGTATTTATCACATCGCCAGCATTTTGATAATCATTTACTTCAAGATTTTCTGTCGGTAAATCTCGTAACAATTTTTTAAGTACGCAACAAAAATCAGAACCAAACTTAAAACAATTGTTATTATTATGAGTATAACTACAAAACATTTTGAAGATCCTTCTTGTATAATCATCGGAATCATTCAAAGTGGCTATAGCTATAGGAAGAGAATAAAATAAAGCTCCGTTTCCCATTCTATCGCTTTCTTCACATCCTCTTTGCATAATTGATTGACATGTTTGTCCTCCTATATCAAAACAATAACTACCAGCATTAAAACCTACATCGTTATACCATAAATATAAGTTTTTCTGGAATTGTTTGAATTTCCAAAGAGCAGTCTTACCTTCATTAGATAAAGCATCAATTAAACAAAGTAAAACAGATGTATCATCCGACCAAGTTCCTTCTATTTGATTATGAAACCCTCCTGAGGAAAAATCGTTACAATAAAAAGAACCTTCTTTTTTAAATTCAAAAGGAACTCCAAGTGTATCACCTATAATATAGGCTCTAATACTATTTTTTATTTTTTCTCTCATTATCGATAAATTTCTCAATATTTCTAATCGCAATGTCAACCATTTCATCAGTTGCCTTTTTTCTTTCTTCATTAGTTGCTCTATGAATAATGCTTACACCACTTGCATCATTCCAACGGAGATGAACTGATTTTTTTTCTTCTTTCTTCATAATCTATCTTTTTAATTATCTAAAGATACACCTTTTAGACCACATATACAACTTTTGCTATAAAAATTATACAATTTCGACTACAATTGAATTGGTTCCTTTAGCAATAACTTTATATTTCGAATTCTTTTGAGCTAAATATTCTGTTTCATAAGGATTATTGATATTAGAAATTTTATCACCTTTCTTTGCTAAAAGAGTAACTTGAAGATCGTCACCAAAATTAGCAAGTTGTCGTAAAGAAAATGAAGTAAAGCTTTTATCTTCTATAACATCTCCGACATTTGCTCCTATCCATTGATTTAATGCATTTATATCAGATATTGTATTAACATCCATTCTTCTATTCAAAACCAAATTATCTTCAAGAGGATTTTTATCTATAAAAGATGAAATGATAGAAGACATTTGACTAAATTGTGAATTCTCTGATTTACCAAGGTTAAACTCTCTTATTCCTACATAACTTTCTCCTTTGTAGAAATCTAACGCCTTCTTCTCTGTTTCATTAGTTCTATTTCTATCAGCTTTATAAAAAAGTTTCGATTCGTTTTCTTCAGTAAAATGTCTATAATCTTTACCATTATATTCTGAATATAACATACCATTTGCAATAGGTAAACAACCAGATTTTATCAATTCTTTATTCATAGCCATTTTCATACTGGGATTTACTTTTGCATATACATCCAATAAATATTGATAATTCGAATCTTTTATATTGTTTCTAATGAAACCTAAATTCCTTTCCTCTATAGAATTTATATTTTGTTCTAATTCTTTAAATACTTTATTAAATCTATCCAATTGATCCTCTGTTAAATTTCCCTTTGCAGAATTTCGTTTTGAAACATAATCTTTAAATTCTTCTACGTTTTCAAAATGTAAAGTAGTAGATTTAGAAGAGTCGTCTTTTGTCAATTCATTGATTTTAGATTTCAATCTAATAAGACTATTTTCCCAAGATATCTCTTCACCCGTATCTTGATTCTTTAACGTATATATAGTATCATTTCCTTTATCAATAGAAGATAATCTAAATGTAACGTTATCTTTTGTAAATTCAACATCCGATCCTCCCTCTAACGCTTGTGTTGTATTACCGAAAAAGAGTTGACCTGCAGAATTAAATACTTGCATTTTCTTAACAGGTTTATTTATTTTCTCCTCAACTTTTTCTTGTTTTTGAACACCTTCCTTTTCAGATTCTTTCAATTTATTTTCAAAAGCCTCTTTAACACGTTTTTTAAATTCAACAAGAGATTCTTTAGGTTCAGATTCCATATAAAACTTACCTTTTTTAGCCTTATAACGATCTTCGCCTTTCATATTAAGAACAATTGTTTGTCCATCAACTTTTACATAAGTCTGAGTAATCTTTTTAAAACCGTTCAATTTATCAAGTTTTTCATCTATCTTAGATGAAATATCTTCTTTCAATTTATCAAGTTTCTTATTTAAAGTTTCTTCAGTGACACTTTCAGATTTCTTCTGTTTTAGAGTTTTCAACTTCTCTTTGATTTGATTTAACATCTCTTCACCAAGTTTAAGTTCACCTTTCTTTTGCGCATCCAAAAGTTTTTGTAAAGTATCGATTATTTTATCAGAACCATCATCCTCTTTTTTAGGATTTCTTTTACTCAACTCTTCTTGTGCAGCTTGTTTAATTTCAGGTGAAGCATCTTTATCATTTATTGCTGCTTGAAGTTGTTCGTCACTTGCTTTAGAAGCATAAGAATTTACATCATTTACTTTAGAAGATGTTTTCTCTGTTTGATCATCTTCTTTTTTAGTTTTCTTAGCACCACTTTTTGGTTTCCAACCATTTTCAGTTTTAACATAAGTCTTACCATTACTGTAGGTCCTCTCTGTACCAATAGGTGCACCTTTCTTACTCTTTTCTATAATTTCGTCCATAAATTGTTGCATATCATTCGTATTAGTCGTATCTTTAGGCAGTGAAAGAGCGCTGGAGCTTATTAAGGGATTGTGCCTTGCCGAGTCCATATTATTAGAACTATTAGGTCCATCAAATATAGTCGAGCTCTTTCTTATCTTATCTTCAATTTTAACAGCTTTATTATAAGATGTCAATATCCAAAATTTATCTCTAAAATTATCATCTTGATCATAAACTACAGATTTTACAAGTGTTACTTGCCAATCTCCTTTATAGAGATTTACTTTTGTTCCATTTTCATAAAACTTTCCTAATTTTCCATTTTTCAATATATCTGAAATCTTATTTACAATATCCTCATAAGATTTAAAATCATTCTGTTCTATAAGATGCCTCTTTTTGATATGACGAAGACCTTTACCTTTATCTCCCCAAACAATATCTATTTTCCCAAGATCTTCTCTTTCTATAGCTCCAATTACTTGACCATTTCTTTCTTTCAAAAGAAAATCAATAGCTTCTTTAGGCTTACCTGCAAATTCTGAATGATTTTTGCCAAATACTTTTAACTCGTCTTGAGAATATTGTTCTTTACCAACTTTTTGTCCTTTTGCTACTCGCCAACTACTGTCAGGTTGTTTTTGATATTTTACACCATTACTATGTACTCTTATCTCACCAACAGAAGCTCTACGAGCTTTCATCAGTTCATCAAATCCACTTTGAAATTCTACTGACATATTTTCAAATCATTTAAAATGATAGTCTTGAATTATTGTCCTCAGCAAAGTCAACCCCGCAGTACAATGATATTCAAGACTATCTTACAAATTTTAATGAAGTTGTAAACGATATTTCGTTTGTTTCAACGTTGCAAGAAAATCTTCTATCCATGACATTTCACCAATGTAATCGATATTATCTTCAATAACTTCGTGGAAATCTTTTGTACGCTCAATAATCAAATCAATCAATTTAATCGGATCGTTTTCTTCAATTTTTTCACCGTTGATTTCTCCATCTCCAAAACGACCAAAACCACTTTGACCAGCTTCCATTATTTTATCTTCGTAGTCAAGTAATTCATCAATCAAATCATCAAGATAAACATGTTTAGAATTATCTAATTCTCCCCAATGAATATTCTTAACTCTTGTTTTTACTCCTTCAAGAAAATTAGCATAGTCTGCAAAAACACCGTACATCAAATCTTTTGCTTTTTCAATATCTATGTTCTCAGATTTGTTAAACCAATTTGTTCTCTTTTTATTAAGAATATCTCTTACTTTCCATTGTACTGCCGTTTTATCAATCAATTGATCATCTCTATGAAAAACTCTCGATTTAGACCTTACTTTTTCGATTTCACCATTTTCTCTTTCAAAAACGTATTTACCGTTTTCTTCACCTTTATAAGTAAGTTTTGCACTTGTAGGAAATTCATTAATATGAACAACTTCTCCAGGTTTTAATTCAGATGCTTTTATACCCCAACCTTTAGTATATTCATTAATCATTTTATCAATTTTAGGTCTTATAACGTGAGACATTGTTAATTCATTTGTATCTTCATCTACAAGACCTTCGTTAAGAATATCCTTTGCAATATTTTCAGCAATCTCAAAAGAACGTTTATCCATTCCAGAATATCTCTCACTCTTCTCTTTTTCAAAACGTTCACGCGGAGTCATTTCTTTTTTCTTTAATCTCCAACCTTTATCAGTTTTAACATATTGTTTACCATTATAAGTCTTTTCTGTACCAACTGGATAACCTTTTCTCGCTTTTTCAATCTGAGAACCGTCGTCTAAAGAAGGATCACTCCAAGCTTCTTCTCTAATATTATCAATACCCCAAGATTTTTCAATTTCTTCTTGTTGATCGATAACACTATTAATATCAAGTTTACCAGATTCTTTCATTTCATTAATTAATGATTTTAATACTTGAGCTTGATCTAAATCATTAAAATCAATCAAAAGTTTAAATCCGTCTACAGCTTTTTCAATTTCATTCTCAGTAATACCGTCACCTTGAGGTCCTACTGCATCTTCTTTAAGATCTTCTTTTTGCAATGGAGCAACATCTTCACAAGACATTGTTTTTTCAATCCAATCTTCAGGAAGTTCACTTTCAAGTCCCAATTCCTTTGCTCTTTTTTTTATCCAAGCTTTTACTTTACTTTCAGGCATATCTGAAGCTCCTACCAATCGAATTGCATCTTTCAAATCTTGAGAATTTCTAATAGGATATTTGCCATTAGACATAGCTTCACCTCTTTCTGCAAGATCCATTCTTTCTTTATGAGAAAAGTAAGTCTTATTGTTTGCTTTTTCAATTTCTTCAGGATGTTGCTTGCAATAAGATTTGAATACTTCTTCTGAAATCTCTCCGTTAAAGAATGCTTTTTGGATTTTGATAAAATTAGAAGGTTTTTGTTCAAAACCAAGAATTTTCTTCAGATTATCTTTCATGTCAAAAATGAATTCATAATCATCTAACTCTGTTCCTGGTTCAATCCAAGCACTTCCAATTTCTTCTTCAGAATCAACAACTACAAAAGCAGGAGTTTCTTCACTTACATGACCTATAAAATAGTGAATTTCAAAATCCTTACCTGTTGCAACAGCTACTTCAGTAAGGATATCTTCAGGAATGTCTATACCAGTTTCTTCAAGTAATTCTCGTTGTGCTGCAGTACGAAAATCTTCACCAGCATCAACATGTCCTCCAGGAATACACCATTCATCTGTATGATTACCTTGATCTCCTGCTCTTTGAAGAATCAACAATTTCGAACCTCTAAAAAGTAAAACATCTGCATAACGTATCTTGCCTGTTTTAGATTTGAGAATATCATTGTAAACTGATTTAGAAATTCGTTTGCTTTTGTACATTCTCTTAAAATCATACAAAGATTTTATATCTTTCAAGATATCTGCAATTTCATCTTCGCTTTCAAGTTTCTTCATAGACTTCTCAATAGAAGTTTTCTCTTTATAAACGTCTGAGATATTCTTAACATGATCTGAAATGAATTTCTTATTACGTTCCTCAACTTCCTTTCTATCATCATCACTTAAAATTGAGATACTTTTCAAAACGCTATTTTGCTCTGAAAATTCTGCAGCAAGCTCATCTACTCTTAAAGAGTTTCTATAGGATTTTTCAAGTAATTGTCTATATTCTTGAATCTTATCTTCTTTTGATTGAAGACCTAAAAACTTTTTTATATTCATAGCTATAATATTAATTTCTGTTTAAAATTACAATATATTTTTATATCAATCCCCTTTTATACATATATTATTGATATAAAAGGTAGAATTTTTCTTTATAAACTTTATACTGTACAACGTTTTATTGATAGTATCCATTTTTTCAATTCTATCAACAACAGCATTTTTACCACCAAGATATTTGATTTTTACTCCTTTTTTCAAATCTTTAACTCTAATTCCTTTAGCGCTATTTAAATAGAGAATTGTATCACCTGAAATTCTTTCTAAAACACCTTCTTTGTCTGTATGATAATGAATATCGTAAATATCCTCATCTACAGATGTTAATGATTGTTCTATCGAATAAACTCGATTGTACTTTTTATCACTTGTAATAACTAAATCACCCGGTCTTAAATCCTTTAAGAATTTTTCACCTTCAAATGTTTGAATTTCAACGAAACCCGAATTAAAGCCTTTCATATATCTTCTTTTTTAAACAATAAATTCTTTATCACCAACGTAAATCTTAACCTTACTTTCTCTTTGTATTTTTCTTTTATAATCTTTAGGAGGAATGAATGTCTTTAATTCTTCGTCCCAAACATATCCTTTAGGAATATGACGAAGATTACATCTACAATTTCCTGAAATACATACTTTACCATTTCTTCTTATAAATAAAGTATGATATTTTTCAAGTTCCACATCGCAGATAAAACCTTCATACATTTTAAATGTAGGTTTTACTTTCGAACTTTTGATATATTTAAATCCAAATTTTTCCTCTGATTCGAAATCAAGTGCTATAAGAGAACAATTGTAGAGGTCAATCTCTTTGATTAACTCAATACCACTTCTCGTCTTACATACATGAAAATGATTAGGAGTAGTCATTAAATCAATATCTTTGTTCTTTCTACAATACATTAATCCTTTGTAAATTTGATTAACGTATCTTGTTGCTTTTACAAACTCAACTTCTCTATTTTCGAGATTCATTGATAAAAAGTTCTCAGTTTGATTCAATTCAGTAAACAACTTCCATCCTTGATCTGTATAAACTTCAGTTTTTTCATCATAACAAAATGGATGCTGAGGTCCTAAAACAGGTTTCCAATCTTTTCTTTTCAATCCTATATTATCGCCATTAGCTATAAGATCAATTAATTTGAAAATTCTTGGTTTTGATCCGATACCTTGAGTTGTATAAGCATGAATACAAGAAGAACATGCTTGTTGGTAAACTTCTTTATAAACAAGTGCTTCTGCTCCATAATTCTCCATAATTTGTTGAGCAACACCTATCTGATAAATACCCTGCATTTCTGTCTCAACAATTCTACCCCAATCTCTATTCCAATCTTCAAGTGAATGTCCTATATCACTTACAATACTCTGGATTGATTTCTTCTTAAGAACTCCTTCAATCATTTCTTTCTTGATTGTAGTATGTTCAAGTATTCTTTGTTGTTCAGTAAGTAACTTTATCTCTTCTTGTGATACAGTATTATTTATGATATCCTTCATTCTTGAACCCATACTTTTTATATAAGCATAAGAGCGAGTTGCGGCTGCATTAAGCATAGCTTTCTCAGTATTAGAAAATGTTTTAAACTGTTTTCTTTCTATATACTGAGAAAAGTCACTATAATCTATACTTTGAAGTTGAGACGGTGATAAAACACCTGATAACTTACCAAATAAATAGGCTTGATAATATGGAGAAATTTTTCCTAATTCTTTTCTCCATTCAACGTTATTTCTTTCAAGTAATATTTTATCCTCAGGAGTAAGTTGATTAACTCCAAGAACATCGGCAATGATTTTAGCTAAACGAAAATCAATAATACCAAATAATCTTTGTATTTCGTTAGGAGTGAATATCATTTTATTAATTTCAACATTTCTTCGGTCAATGAATTCATCATATTATTTGTTTGAGTAGCTATCATTACTTGAGCTAATCCTTCATAACCACATTGAACTTTTGGATATCTTATAGGATCTTTAACGTGACGAACAACATTTGATTCTTTAGACATTTGTTGTACTTCAACACCTTTTATTCTTTTAATAAGATGGTTCATAATCATTTACCAAAATTTTTACCAATATAATCAAATGCTGCTGTCATAATAGGATTATCAATTGACTTGTATTTATCAAATGGATTTTCACTCTCATCTTGAGGTACACCTTCTTCATTCATTTCTCCAGGCACTGAACTTCCAAACATTTCTTGTTGCTGTTTTGACGTTTGAACTTGTTGGTAAACCTGATTGAGAATGATATCTTTATCAGGATCAAACTCTCTACCTGAATACTTCTTAAAGATATCCTGCATAGCAACCATACCTGATTCGAGTTTTGTTTTATCAAGATTTACTTGAGTTTCTTCATCTTCAACTTCTATACCTGTAAATACGAATTCATAATCTTCATCGATTTCACTTACAATATATTTTGTAATAATATTTTCAAGGAAAATTAAAATAGGTTTGAGACCTTTCTCTCTACTATGTTGCAATCTTGCTTTTTGACCATCTTGACCAAATAATTGCGCTTGATTTTTGAATGAAAAACCTAATTCAGAAGGATCAATTCTATATACAGAACAAACCATAATAACAAGAAATTGAGCCCATTCTTGATATTCCATTTCACGATTCGATTTGTCCAAATCAATCCATTCAAGATCAATTCCGTTGATGACAGGAGTTCTCTTTGCATTTCTAACGCCCGTCATCATTTGACTCCACGCTTGTCTAAATTCATTCAAATTTGAATCAGATATATTCGCATTCTTAACATTGATAAATCCTTTAGGAGTTGAACCTATTGAGAAGTTATTCATATTGTATTGAATACTCCATAATACACCTGTAATAAGTTCAACTAATATTTCAAGTTCAGATGTGCCATATCCATTCTTTCTAATATCAGAAGATTTATTTCTAATACCAAATCCAAGTTCCCAAGGATAATAAAGTATAGGTTCTTTAGTCGTAGGATTGATGAGAATCTGTTCGTCCCATGTCATACAAAATCTCGGCAAATAACCTTTAAAACGATAATCCTCTAATCGTTCTCTTTGTTTAGGATCGACACTATCTAAAAAACGAATCAAAGATGCGTCTACTGCTCTATATTTTTTGATATTCCATCCTTTATCTCTTACAACCTCAAATGCAAGTTGATCTAAAGTAAGACTATCGAAAGCTATTTTACGAACAAATGTTTGAAAATCGTCAATATTATCCCATTTCTCATTGAATCCACTATTCATCAAAAATTCAACAATCTCTTCGATTTTCTTTTTTTCAGCACTTGAAATTTCTTTCTTTCCTTCTTTAAATAAAGAAGTCTTTTTTCTTATAGTAAATCCTTCTTTTTGATCGTCTTCTGAAAAGTGAAGAAAATTTTGTATTTGTTCAATACGTGTATTGACTATAGAACGAATTATATGAATATTACCCATTCTACGGAGAACTTCAAAAGATAAAATACCTTTTGAATCCTTAAATCCTTTACCATTTCCTGAAAGATCATTAGGGTCGAAAAAGACTGATTGAATTCTTCCTGAATTAGGTGTTATTTCTCCTAAATAGAGGTTTGCTTTCATAATCTCTTCAGGATTATTTGAATTTAAAGATGCTTGTATTTTACTTTGAAATGCATACGGTATTGATTTTTGCAATCTATTTAATTCATCTAACGAAAGGTCAGTCAGGCTATTAAAACCTGACTTTTCCTTTACATTTGTTCTTTTTCTTTTTCCCATTTTATCAACTATTGTGCAGATGCATTAGCTTCTTGCGTTAACGTTACAGTTACTTTTTTATTACCTTCACTCATTGTTACTACAGCTTGACCTGTACGTTGATTAGTTGTTGAATTTGCAGCAGCTACTACAGAATATTCTGTTGTACCTTTTGTAAATCCATCTCCACTTACTACTGTAGTATAATTAACAGCAGAAGCTGCTCCAGAATTCTTACCATTTATTTTCTTTTGCTTCTTAGCTGAAACACCAAATGTTTTTGTTTCACCTGCTGCTGTAAAATTTAATGTATCAGGATTTGCGTCTAATGTATATTCATAAGTAACAGCTCCCGCAGCTTGACTCAAGTTGATAGTAGCTGTTTTATTACTTTCATTTTGAGTAATCACTGCACTTCCAGTTCTTTGAGATTCGGTAGTATTTTCTACTGCAACTACATTATTACCTGAACCTTTTGAAAATCCTGCTCCGTTCACAACAAATGAAAATCCAACATCAGTAGGATTACCACTATTTTTACCATTAAGTTTCTTTTGCTTCTTAGAATTTACAGTAAATGTTTTTGTTTCGCCTGTATTAACAAAAGATAAGCTTGTAGGATTTGTTGTGATTGTATAATCGTAAGTTATAACAGAAGCATTCTGAGAAAGATTGATAGTAGTTGAATCTTCACTTTCTTGTGAAGAAATAGTAATTGTTCCTGTTCTTTTTGAAGTTCCAGGATTTTCACTGACTGTAACGTTTACACCACTATCAATAATGTCGTAACTAAAACCTACTCCTGCTATTTCTACATCAAATGCAACTTTAATCGGTGAACCCGAAGGTTTATCATTAACCAACTTCTGTTTAGTATGTGTTACATCTACAGTTTTAAGTTCTCCTGTATTAACAAATGTCAATTCTTTAGGATTAACTGTAAAAGAGTAATTGTAACTTACTTTAGAAGCTGCTTGCGTAAGAGAAATATTTAGGATTTTATTACTTTCTTTCTGAGTTATCTTTAAGTTACCATTTCTAACTTGATTTGTAGGATTTTCAGAAATAGTTACAGTACCACCTTTACTTACCGAATAAGGTGAAGTAGTTTCAAAAGTAACTTCTAATGCAGTTTGACTTCCTGAAGGTTTACCATTTATATACTTTTGTTTATAGGAAGTAACAACAGCTTCTTCATCGCCTCCTGTATTAGGAAATGATAATTTAGTAGTTTTAGCAGTAAATGTATATCTTATTTCTTCTGTTATATCAACAAGAATTTGAGCTTCTTCATTTAATCCTTCAGGATATGAAATAAGAATAAGAGCACTATTGAAAGCCCATTCTTTCAATGTACCTATATTATATATATGTCCAGGTAAAATCATTATACCTAAGGATTTGAAATAATCTATATCGCCAACAGTATTTTCTGTGATGAATACGTTCAACTGACTGTCTATACCATCAGTAATAACAGTCAGTTGTTTAGATTTATCTTGAGTTGTAAATAAAAGTCTCAACATAAACTTTATTTTTTAGCAGTTAATTCGAATTTTTGAATTCCACTTTCAGCAGTAACAACAACATTTAAATCTTCTTTTGCTGCAAGACCTAAATCTTCTAAAGAAAATGTCATTTCAGTTTCACGTGATTTAAGAATAGCAATCAATCCTTTCTTATCACCACGAATATTTCCATAACGACCTGCTGATTCGTTCAATGTTACAGTATTAGGAAAGTGAATCTCAACTTCTTTTTTAGAAGGAATAGAAGTTCTAATTGTCAATACACATTCGTCATCTCTATTCCATTCTCCTTCTACACCTACAAGTTCATTCAAACCCTGAGGAGTAATTTCAAGAGTCAAACCTTTTGTTTCAGCAAAATCGACAATTTCTTGATGCATTACAGAATGTCCTACTTTCCAAGGAAATCCAAGTTTCAAAAGTTCATTACTTCCTTCTACTTGTTCTTCGGTAGCACTAACATCACCTGGGGAAACGATCCCTCTTATTTCAGTAATAAACACTCTTTTTTGATCACAACTACCGTCAGTTACAACTACTGTGTCAATATTTTTATCTTCGTCTATAAATCTATAAAGTCTCATAATCTTAAATTTTTAAATTAAATGTTTTTAAATTCTATTTTTCTCTTTCTTAGAACCGTTCTCATCGAAATCAGCAAGATACTTTTTAATTCGCTGTGGTACTAAATTAGGATTTATCTTTGCTGCATTTTCTATAATAGAAATCGATTCTCTTATAATTAAAGCATTACATGCTACAGAATTAAACCAAGTGTAAATTTCAACATTTCCTCCTTTAATAGTAAAATTACCAATAATATGAGCTACAATAAGAATTGAACTATATATCAATAATTTTGTTAAAATCATTGAAAATCCTTTAGAAGAAAAATCTTTAATTTTCAAATGATAAGCCCAACTGATTAAAGTATCTAAAATAATAAGTATCATTAAATACTTTAAAAACTCCCAATCGTTAAAAATATATTTCTCTATAAAAGGTGTTGTTGAAACAAGTGATAAAGGTAAACTTAAAAAGATTGGAAAGTAAAAACTACATAGATAAGATCTTAATTTATTCATCTTTCTTTAATTTATTTTTATCACAAACCTTTTTCTTCTTTTCGAGCTTCTTCAGCAAGCTTTTTTATAATTTTAGAACTACTTGCACCCAAAGCATGAGATCCATCCATAGTATAAAGAACAGTTGAAGGATTTTTTGCTCCCTTCCCTAAATAAGGAATTACAAATGTATCTCCACTTCTTCGGATAGGGAATACCTTATCATAACGAACACCACTTTCAGAAAGAATTCTTCCAGCATTTTCGTTTACTTTATCCCAAAGTATTTTATTGAAAGTTTTACCTTCATGTTGAACCTTGTTTTCTTTTGAAGAATCATCTGGTGTTTTATCAGTTTCTTGTTTAGCAGCACTACGAGTACCCTTTGTTTTTAATCTCCAACCTTTGTCTGTCTTAATATAAAGTTTACCACCATAAGTTTTCTCTGTACCAATAGGAAGTGCTTTTGCTTTTTCAATTGCATCTTCATCCGCACAATTGATACCAACAATACCTTTCAATATATTCAAAGGAGTCTCTTTGTAACGAAGAGAGGATTTGTCATTTATAGACTTGAAAATACCATCAGGTATTTCTACTGCTTCTACTTGAATAGGTCTATAATAGACAAGACTCTTAGTCAAATCATTCTCAACCACAATTGCTTTTTCAAGCATTTCATATTCTGCTGCTGCACAATAAATCTCAAAATCATTCAATTCATTCTTTTGCGCTTTTTCTACTATATCATGTGAAAAAGCGTCAACTTGATTATGAGTGAAAGATTCGAGATTATGTTGTTCAATAAATTTATTGAACTCATCTCTCGTATATTCTCTGATATCCATATAATACGTAATTTTAAATTTATTGCATAAAAGTAATCATAAATTTACGTATCTCAAACGATTACATCAGAATTCTTGTTTTATTCGTGGCCTTATATTTTCTTTGTATTGATTGAACTTTTTCTAAAACATTCAACAAAACGTGATTATATAGTAGAATTTCTTCTATTTCAATCAATTCATCTAACATATCATTCCTGTAGAATTCATCGATTATTCTTATGATTTTCCTTGAAATTATTTCATCTCCAATGCAATCTGAATCTATCTTGTATAATTGTGCTTTAACTCTATAATACGCTCTATAACAAGGACTTTTGATAAATTTCAATCTATTTTCAATATTGTTTTTTGCGCATTCACCATTATAACCTTTTCTATCATATATCAATTTCTTACTCTTATGTATAGAACCTATTCTTCGCTCTACTTTAATATGAAAATGTTCAAGCAAAATATTAAGTGCCTCGTTGAATTCTTTTCTACTATTAGGTGAGAATATTGTCTTTGTTCTTGTTCCTTTATGCTTACGTATTGATTCGTCATTACGAGTTTTATTTCTATATCTAAAATATTTCTTTAATTGTGGTATTCTTTGACTTATTTCTTCGAATTTATGCAGTATATTTCTTACTTTATATATAGTTAATCCTGTTTTTGATGCAATGTATTCTACACTTTCGTAATGTTGGAATTTAGACGCTGTTTTTTCTGCTTTTTCAAATGGATTATCGTTTTCTTTAACAGGTAGGATGTATTTTGTTATTCCATATTTTGCACTTATAAGACATTCAATTACTTCTAATTCTTCTATACCAAAATGATATAATTCATCTTTAATTTTAAAAGTAGCTCTCATTGAATTAGTGAGGTTATGAAAATAAATTTTATTCTTATAATATTTATAATCACCGTTTTCATCTTTCCATTCACTTTGTTCATCAGGCAAAGGATCTTCTCTTAGGATTTCAACATAGATTTCTCCTTCTTTATTCTTCAATCTTACAAAATTATGAAAATAGATGAACTCTGATAAGATTTTCTTCACCTTATCTATAGATAACATTAACTCGTTAGAAATGAGATTGATTAATTCATTCTTAGAAGTGAATTTTCTGCAAGGATAATCTTCAATCATTCCTGCAACCATCATTAGGATTTTAAAAACTTGCCTTTCGGCTATATTAAATTTTCTTGTTTTCATATTCGTTGGTTTTTTTTAGATGTTGTAAAGATAGATGAAATTCTTCAATCTACAACCTATAAAAAGAAAAATCTGAGTAACGCTTTACTCAGATTAATTTCTTTATTCAAAAAACCAAACAAATATATATGAAAATATATATCAAGCCTCGCGGCTTTCTGAGTGTAAAGATACTACCTTTTTTCATATCTGCAATCGATAGTGTGTAAATCTCTGTCACTCTCATCTATTCTTTATTTTACCTTCAATATCACTATTTATGCAGGTTTGAGAATTCTGAAACCTTATTATATAACATAATTCTATGTAATAGGATTTCTTCCTATCTTTCTTATATTCCTAATAAAGAAGAATAATAGTATTAAATCCCCTTATCTTATAAGGGATATAATAGAGTTTAATCTCTCCCAAACCCGCATAAATAGGAGGTTATAACGATAATATTAAAATCAACGCTAAAGCCATAAAGACAACAAACCAAAGAATCGAAAGTTCATTTGATTCTTTTTTCTGAATTTCTTCTTCACTTTCTCGAGAAGATGATGTAGAAATACGATTTGTTATTATTCCATCGATTTTCTTTTCACCTACCATATAAAGGCTTAAGAAAGCAATAATTGGTGAAAATACAATTGCAATGAAAATCCAACTTCCTTGATCACGATTTAATCTTTTAGCGTATTGACCTATAGCCCATAATAGAAAGATTAATCCTGCTATACTCCAAAAAGCACAAATTGTAATGAATGAATAGTAATAAGTTGAAAACATAATTTAAATTTTTAATTAGTTAATAAAATCTATTTGAATTTCTCCTGTTTTTATTTGTTTTATCAAGTCTTTTACATCCTTACTTGCAATACTTGATATTATACTCATATTCTCTTTAAAACCTAATAAATAAGCTCTATGTTTCCTTAAAAGCTTTATTTTAAATCTGTAAGTTTAATTTCACCAAGATTTTTTCCAATTCCCATTCGTTCATATTTTATTATACAAGAACTTTTATATTTGTCAAGATTGGCTTTAATAAGTTTCTTTGCAGGAATAAGAGAGTAAAAAGTAAATGTATCATCCCATTTTTCAACTTTTTTATTAGATTTATTATCTATATACTTGAAGCAAACTGGTTCACTAAAACAAATTGTATAAGATTTCATAATTTCTTAATTTTTTAATCGGTTAATACTATCTCTTTGTTTGATATTGTAAAGGTCCATCTTATTTTGGAGATAACAAACGTTTATCTCCAAAATGATGATAAATTAAGGACTTTTAAGATATAACGTCAAAAAAGTCCTTTTATATTATACTCGTTCAACTTCAAGTGATATACTTCGTTGTATTTTTGATTCGTCTTGTTGTAAAAATATGTTTTCTACAGCACCAGTCGATCCACCTACTCTACTAATTGTTATAGTATCATTAGCAAGTTTTGCAGTAAAAGCTTGTAATCCAAAAGCATTAAATGAATAGCCAACTGATTCTTGTGATACATAATTACCGTTTCTATATTTGACTTTAATTGAGTCGACGTAAGATTTTTTTGTAGTATATTCGCTATTCGCCCATATAAAAGACGCTGGATTGACAATGAAAGTGTACTTATATGTAATAACAGCAGCTTCTTGATTGAATGTAAAATCTATAGTTTTACCACTCTCATCTTGAGTGAATCTATCTGTTTCTGAAAGTATACGTTCATTTGAATTTTCACCAGAACTAAAGATTGCATAAGAAGGTAAACCTTCTCTATTAATAGAATTGAAATCATCACCACTCAAATAGCCAATACTTAATCCTACAGAAAGATTGGAACCTGTATACACATCATTTACATATTTCTTTTTATAAGATTGGATATTAACTTGAATATCTCCACCATTTGCAGATATTGTACCTGAAGTAGGATCAATAGAAAAAACATATTCATAAGTAACTGTTCCTGCAGCTTGAGTAACAGAAAGTTCAAGTTTCTGTCCTGATGCACTTTGAACGATAACTACACTACCTCTTTTTTCATTTTCTGTAACTTGATTTTCTTTTGCACTGATAACGAGTCTATTATTATCTCGCTTAGATGCATTAAAATAATCTGAAACTGATTCTACAGACCAATCTGCATATTGACCATTAATTTGAGAAACGATTGCAATAAGTATACCTGAAGTATCTTGAGGTAATCTCACATTCATCAAATCAGCAGTAAATGTAATAGAAGATTCTACAACATTATCCATAATAGGAATTTCATTATCTCTACTATCTATTACATTAACAAGAGATGTTTGTTGCATTATTTCAGATTTTGTCAAAAATATATCCGCATCTGAACCTCCTGGAAATTCAGGTATTTTTTCATGAATAAGATTTCTTGTTGCAAATTCTCTACCCATAATATTAATCTTATATAAAACGAATAAAAACTATTTTATCTATAAAGCAATTCATTGAGAGTTTTATCTTTCTTACTCCTCTGAGAAACATTCATATATTTAGGAAAATCAAGATGTTCTTCATTTAAAAAGTCTACAAATACTTGCCAAGATATCATATAAACTCTACCACAACGAAAATCCATCTGATACATTTTCCATAAAGGCTTATCTTTATTGACAGATACTTGTTTAGTAGTATCTTCATTATTAGATTTAAATTTCTCAACAAGTTTCATTTTACCAAACCAAGAAATATTATATCCAGGAATAAGAACGAGAATATCCTCTTTAGGATATTCAAGATACTCTTCAATCATCTTTACTTCTTCTTTGGAAATAAAAAGTCTCTTTTCAATCTGCGAAAGGTAGAGACGAAATCCTTTCATTTCGTCTACTACCCAATTATAACCTACTTTGTAAGTACTCATAATAAAAATTGTTTTATTAAAAGTCCGATTAAAATCGAACTACATCCTAAAATTAGGTCTTTCTTGTTCCATTTACCATTGTAATAATGACATCTGTCAGAATTTTCTTTTATAAATAATGTTAAGAATGATATCTTATAACCAAAGAAAATTGTAATAATTAAGTATATTAATACTCCTATAAAATCATTTTTATTCATCATAATTGTCTTAAAAAGTTTTCTATAATTGTACTTCTGTATAGATGACATTTAGGATTTGGATGATGGTCGGTATCGGAAGTTTGAAAAGCTTTATTTCTTAATTGTATAGCTTTAGAATTAACAATAGAATTATCATATCTACCATCAAGCATCATAGGTACTTGTAAATCACCTTTTAAATCAAGATAAGGAATACCCCAATAATTAGCTATTTTAATAAGCTCATCTCTTAATGTTTTGTGAAACCATGCATCTGCTATAATAATACCAATTTTACAATAAGGCATATTTGTTATATAATATTCAAGAACTTTGTTCCATGCTCCCCACCATGTAGTATCATCTACACTATTTTTATCTCCTATTTTATTATCAGTAACAAGATTGTTTTCATTTAAACCAAACATTAATATTAAATAATCAGTATCTAAAGGTATTTTATTAGTATTTTTATATCTTTCTTTACAAAAAGCATTTTCATTTCCGTTATCGTGAATAGTTGAACCAGACACTCCATTGGGATAAAATATCATTTCATTTCTTTTAGCAATATGATAAGCATAACTTTTCCAACAATTCCATTCGGCATCCCAAAACTCAGGACTTTGTTTTCCTTTTAATCCATTTTCATCTGTAAAAGCTGTAAAAATAGCTTCTGTGAAACTATCTCCAGCAGCAACAAATTTTTTATTATAAAGAATATTATGATTACGAATTATATCAAATTCAGAAGCATATTTTTCTTCTTCAGGCTTTTCTTCAAATAACAATAACTTATTTTCATTACCATTAATATAAATATATTGATTTGGATTAATAGTCGTTTTATGTTCAATAACTTCTCCTTTCTTTTTAGCAACAGCAACATTTTCTAATGTTATTCCAGCAATAGGTTTAGTATTAGAAAAACCGTATAATGGATAATTATTCATATAAGGATTTGCAGTTCCTTTAATAATAATATTTTGTATTTCCTTAGTTTTATTTTGATAATATGTTGAGCTATATCCTTGTTCAATAATAACACTATTTTCTATATTGCCAGCAGTATTTTCTGTATTTAATTGAATATTAGGAGTAATAAAAACAGAATTATAAACTTTATCAATCTTTTCTTGATTCCTTATAATAGATTTATATAGATTTAAAGGAGATATATCTAAAACAATATCTTCTAATATATCGATAGATTCGTATTTAACGACAAGTTTAACTAAATTTTCTGGAATTTCTCCATTAAAAGGTGATTCTGTTATATATAGAACTATTTTATTATCTTGATTATACCCAACAATAGCACCATTTTCATTATATTTTTGAAAGTTAATTTTAAGGTTTAATCCAGCAAACATATTACCTTCAAAAATAACGTATTCATTAACATAATTTCCTTTTTTAAGAACACCTATATAATTATTGGGGTTTAAATAGAAATCATTAATTTTAAGATAATTTCGTTTTGAATTATATTGATCTTTGCAAAATAAATATTGTTCAAGTACATTTTCTTTATTATAAAAAGAAAGTATATAACCAGTCTTATATTGAAATACGTAATCTTCTATAACAACAGATGCTAACTCAAAATTATACTTATTTCCATTATCAATACCACTTGTTGGAGCAATAACACTTAAATTATATTCAGTAAAATAATTTGATATATCAGTAGTAGTAATACTATAATTTTCATTATTATGTTCGACTGGAATAGCTTCTCCACCTTTCATTCTTTTAATAGGTAAATTACCAATTGTTAATCCTTTAGATTCCATAATTTATTTTTTAGGGTTATTTACGAGTTTAATATAATTACCGTTAGTAAGTAATATAGGATTCTTATCAACGAGTAAAAGAGCATCTTTCACATCTTCTTCTGGTGGTTCAGGTGGTTCAGGATCAACTATACCCCCCCCCCGATATTTCAGGAGAATATTCACGTTTACCTATTACGCTATAAGCACCAGGCAAACATCTTTTCTTGTTATTAAATAAAATACATTTAGACATTTTTTTTATTTTAAAAAGTTTCTCATATCTTATCCCAGTTTTGTTTTAGCCAGTTTATTTCATATTCAGTAAGAGTACGATTAAATAAGAGAATATCACCGTGACAGCCGATAAAAGCAGGACGTTCAGAAGGACGTAATTTCCCAATATACAACTCTGCATTATCTTTACCATTAACAATGTAATCAAGTTTCACTATTCCATTATATGAATTTGTTATTTGATAGGTTATACCGTCTTTAAATTGCTCTACATTGTTCACACGACCAAAACTATAAGTTGTATCTTCATTATATTCATTATAAAATTCAAATCCAAAAGCTCCAGTTCCACTCGTAGTAATTTTAGACAAGAAACAAGCTCTATTTTGTCTCTCAAACCACGTCCTCTCCGCCATCACCGTGTAATCCGTTAATATAGGCATATCATAAGCAACTGCATAAGATTTACCATCATAACAAAGTTGATTAGGATAATTCGCTATCAATTCAACATCAATTTCAATATCCTTATTTGTTCCGAAATCATAATAAATATTAGTTTCTTCTTTATTATTGAAAATTTCTTCACTAATAATAGGAATATCTATTATACTACCATCATTAATATATACTGAATAAGCAATTGTAGTTATCAAGTTACCATCGGTACTAACCATACTAAATTTAATATCATTTATTTTCTTATTGATATTAAATTTAAGTTTATAAGATTGATTATAATAATTATTTTTTGAAATGCCAATAGTAAAACCAAACCAATTATCGGCTTTCTTTTTAACTATATGAAATTTGTTATAAGATTTTGTACTTATATCTTTATTAATAGTTGAACCATAACTCCAATTCTTAAAATCTTGAGCATAAATACCAACACCACTATTCAACTTACCTTTAAAACCATAAAGATAAGCATCATGTTTATTACCGCTAAAGTCTTTTAGAATAGAAGTAGGAAGCTGGGTGATGGTGATATTACATTCACCGATAACACTAACACCAAAACCAAAATAGAGATTATTATCTTTAAAGGTGTAAACACCATCTTTTTTAATATGGGTTTCAGGCTTTCCTCCTCCTTGTCTCACGATAAGATATTTATTTTCAGTAACTCCAGTAACACGAATAGTCAAATCGGAATAAGGTTCCTTATCATCTTCTATAACATTGTTAGTCTCAACTACGTTTGTTATAACAATAGTATTATTAGTAATTTTAACAGTACCTCTACTATTTCTATATACCCATTTTGTAAAATCTTCTGCATACGCCTCTATCACATCATAGTTAGTCAACTTTTGTTTATAAGGACTATACCAAGCAACTATACTTTTCTTAATTTCCGGAGGAATACTTGTTCCTCCTCCACTTGTTCCATGTCTAAATGGAATTCCTATGCCTCTTCCTATCATACTATATACTCCTGGTAGACATTTTTTTCTATTTCCAAATATATAACATCTTGACATTTTAAACTACCAACCTATATTAAGTTCCGAAGTCGTTCCGTCTTTATACACCATTTCCACTAAATAAGGAATTGGTAATCCGAGATTTGCAGTTACTTCTGCTTCAGAGATTGTATAATCTTCTCTGCCACCAACAAGTCTTACTTTGATTGTACCTTCAGTAAGAGGTATTACATAGAAACAATCAGATCTATAATCTTCATCTTCTTCAAGAGAAGCAGTTGTGATATTTTCATCTACTGTACCAATTTCGATTGCTCTTGAGATAGTAATAGATGAAACTTGTCCTCCCTGATTAACAATTGCTGTTCTATTATAACTTATATTTTTCTTCATATCTTTATAAATTTACTTCTACGTTATTAGTTAATATTTGAGATTCTATTAAAAATTTACCTTCAGGTAAGAGACTACAATTTGTATTTAGAGCGATTTTACCTTCCCATTTTGTCGTACTTGAATTTAATCTAATAGACAAATATCCAAAATCATTGTCATTTGTATAACGTACTTGTTTGAATATATTTGGATCGCTATTTTGTAATACTTTAATTTCTAAAAAGTTTTGAGTTGCAATAAAATAGAAGGTCAAAAAACTGGCATTGTTCACTGTATTTCTACTTACAAGAGTAACTAATCCTGAACACGAAGTTTCTGAATCTTTAAAATCGCAAGTAATAATATCATAAAAACTGTCTGAAGGTGCACTTATTTCTTTTCTGCAGTCAGTTTCTTCGATTTTATTCAATGTATACGAATTCCTTCCTGTACAACTAACTTGATTACCATTACAAGTAATAGTTATCTTATTATAACTACAAAGAATAGTTTCATTAGGTAATGTATGTGTAAAAATCAAATCAAAACTCCAATCATCGATTGATCTATATGTAATTGCTGTAGATGAACAAATTGTATTTGGACTATCTTCACCTTTCATAATCACAACACAATCTTTAAAAGAAAGTCTATAAGCAACCTCTTTTAATTGATTCAAGTCAAGTCCAAATGCAGTAAGAATATCTTCTTGTCTCGAATTTGTATTGATGAGTAAAATTTGATCAGAAACAGTAACACTATTTATAAATCCATAAGCAATAAGTGTTTTAGTAAAAGTAACTGTTCCTCCCTGTAATCTAAAATCATAATTGTAATTACCACCTACATAAGATAGTTGAGAAAATGATAATGTATAAGAATTATCTTTTATGATTGTGAAAAAGTTAGTAAAGATTACATCTACTTGTCTTTGTTGTTCATTAACTAAACCTATATAAGGTGTAATTCCATTTAATACATTCTGACAAATAGATTTGAATACCTCTTCACCACCAAATGCACTTAAAATATCAGAAGATGAAGATGCTGGAGTAAGATTGAGAACCGCAGAAGGAATCAGAATCATTCCTCCTACCTCATTATTGAGAACCTTACCGATAGCGCTATCTATCTCACTTCCAGTGTATTTACTATTATAATCGGCCATATTATATTAATTTTGTGAATATATTCTTTGTAAAAATAAGAAATATTTTTATAAAAAAAAACATATTAAAAGAAAAACCGGATAATCTTTCTCAAGATCACCCGGTCAAACAACTTTTATATGAAGATTCAAATCACAGAATGTTTAAATGACAGAAACAATCATTCCGTAAAAAGAAAGTAACAATGACGTTGTAAATTTACAATTATATTTTCATTTAAACAACTCTTATCTTATTTTTATATTAGATACAGGACGAACCCAATTGATAAAGACCTGATTGTTGTCGAGTCTATCACCATTGTTCCAATCGAGAACAAAATTGTGTTTATTTTCTCTTCTCGTAGAACACCAATACCAGTTATCTTTCACTGGTTGTTTTCCGCAGATAGCTAAGGCTGCATTCAGCATAACCTTATGTTCGTACCCTAAGACACTCTCTTGTAGTGTCGGAATGTGCCAACTTAATCCACATAAGTCCAATGCTATGACTTTCTTAGCAATTTCACTTCCGGATGCAGCCAATGCTTTGGTATTACCTATTCCATCAGTATCCTTCATGCCTTCTTCTGTAGTTGGATACATCTTCCTTGTTTGCTCATTCTTCCAATCAAGAAGAATATGGGTATCATTATCCATATCTTCCGGATAGAAGAATAAAGCATTGCCATCATGGATAATAACTACACATTGTGCCTGTTCGTTTTCTTCATGCAGTCCCCAAAATTTAGGTTCTACAAAACTCTTGTTGGCGGTAAAGATGAATACACCATTACCTACATTTTCTTTTGTGTAAATTCCTTTTTTCATAATAGTCATATAAGTTTTAATGCTTCTTGTATTCCAGCTTCCAGTGCTTCCTCGTAGGTGACATATACTTTATAGCCATTCCCTTTGTTTATTTCGTTCTCCATCCAGTCGCTTTCTTCTGTTGGAACATTGAAATCACAAAAAGAAAGCTTCCATCTTTTCCCAATAACAGGTTCTACATATACATACACACCTCTTATTTCACGCAGCCACTTTTGGGCGATATACAATACTGGACACAAAAATTCAACTGGTTCGTCATCTATTTCCGTACAACACGACATACTTTGCGGAAGGTCATATTTTGTAATAACCTTATTGCGGTCTATTAGGTGTTCACACTTCCAATTGAAGCCCTTATCTTTCAGCAGCTTCGCTGTCTCTAATGTTACGAGTTCTTCGGTCATAGTTAACTTTTATTAAAATGTTCAATCAGTTCGTTTACGGTAGCCTTGTGATAACGTCCTGAAATAATAGTTTCATGATTCCAATTTTCATCCCAAAAGAACATAATGCCTTTGGGTTCTGTGAAATAATGATCGTTGCCAATAGAATCGTCATAAGAAACGCTAAGAATGGAGTCTGCTATAAACCACTGCATATAGTTACTATCATCCCTCAATGCAGCAATAGCCAAGAAAAGCTCTTCGTTGATACTACAATCAATTCTTCCAGCACAGTTCCATGTGTGATGAGGATTTGTATCATCAAAAACTTCTTTAAGAATAACATGATAATTGCAGTTAACTGATGATGTAGCAATACAAAATCTTTCATCTTCGATTACATCAGTAGAATGGTTGTATCCTAATTTTTCCAACTTCTTCCTTAATTCCGGTGTATTTTTACGTATAAATGCTGGTGTTGTAAATCCCATAGCTACTTGTTTTTAAATCGTTTAAACACTTAACAATCCAATTCTCTTTAATTTCTTTCTAAAATTCTTTTCATTCAAGGCTTGGTCGTAATAGCAATCAGGTTCTATAACTGTTTCAGTTTTGGTTACAGGAAGTCCATCCAAACCAAGAGCAACCTTATGTATAATAGAAGCTCTCTTGATTTCCTTTGTTTTTCGATTAAAAGAGAATAAGATATGTCCTGGATTCTTCTTAATCTTATTAACCAATTTATATTCTGTTTGCTGCTTTTGCAGATATTCTATCTGTTCCTTAGAAAGATTATCTTTTGTTATAATAGGTACTATATCCATTTTAATTATTCCTCCTTATCTATCTTAATATCTGTCACTTTGCCACGATTAACAAATATGCCAAAAGGTGGTGTGTTCAAACTTGCACAAATAGAGCATTCATCGTTACATATATCATATAAAGAACACTCACTGCATTTCCCTAATTTCAATTCATGTAACACTCCGTCAATTATTATTCCATTTTTTACTTCCATAATCATTATCTCTTCTTTTGATATGATAAAAGTCCACCTTATTTTGGAGATAACAAACGTTTATCATTATTATTTTTATTCAAATAATTATTTCTTTTCTCTTCTGTATTAAAATCGTCTGCACGGCTAATAACCTTTTGTGATAAAATAGTTAATCCATTTTTGTCTTTTCGAAATATAGTTTCTACAGCAACATCATCTTTATGTCCAAAATCAATAGATATAATCATATTCTCCACGTTTTTCAATGAAAACATCCTTATCGTTTTTCATCTTCTTTATCATCTTCAATAAATTCTACTTCATTAAGACTGAGTTCTCTTATTTCTTCATTCTCTTCATCAATAATGATTCGAGAAAAGTCTTTTACTTCAATTATTTGACCCGTTGCCTTGATTTTGATTTTTAACATAACGCTCTATTTTTAAATTAGAATCTTTATTTCTTTTAAGCATTGCGACACAACCTTTATAAGAACCATAATGTATCATATTGTTCGTATCAAGATCAATAACACAATGAAGATTTTGTTCGTTAGCACCTATAATGATTGTAGAATCAGAATACGTCTTTTCTTTCGTTATACGATAGCGTAATTTAACTTTATCTCCTATCTTAGGAAAGAACTTTTTAGCTACGAAAAAATCAGTATTTAACGAGAAGAAATGAGATTTATTAAGATGTTTGTACTCAGGATTATCTCTGAGTTCTTGCGAATCTATACGATATCTTGGTAAAGAACCTTCTCTCTCAATTCTATTAACTACAGTACCTTCCCAAATATGCCAAGAAGGTGTTCGATTATTTTTTGCAACTCCACGCATCTTAATAACTATTCTTCTTCGAAGTTCTTCTTTTAATTCCTCGTCAGTATATTCACTTAATTCTTTCATACTTTTATTTGATTTTATAAACACCTCTTGAATATCGTTCGATTTTACCTAAGGCAAGTTGTTTAGATAAAACTTCATCAACTATTTGCCTTGAATATCCTGGATATAGATTAAATTCGTTTTCTATTTTACCAATAAGTACTGCACGTCTTATCGTGTCGCCTTTATTCTTTTTCTTTATGTAAGATAATAGAAGTTCTTTCTTATTCATAATTTCAATTCGTTGAACAATTATTTCTTTTTCTTATGCCTAAAGGTCCACCTTTTGACCACGTGGAGCAACTTTTATCGAAAAAATTTTGTCTCAATTATCAAAATCATCTTCGAATGATTTCATTTCCTTTTCAATAATCTTCTTGAATTGTTGAGCATCTTCAAATCTCTCTTGTCTGACTGCCAATTCTAAAGAACTGTTTAGAAGAGTAATGTATTTAAGACGTGTACGTCTATCAATTTCTGTAGTTGAAAATGCTGTTTGACTATTAAATAATGCTATATCTTTAATAAAAAAGTACGTTTTAAATAGTATAAAACCTATACAAAGTAAAATAGCAAGAATTATAAATAAGAATATATTCGTCATATTATTATATTTGTTTATTCATTACATTTATATAGAATACTATTGTAGGATATTCATCCTCAAGATTTTTAGCAACTCTATACTTTATAAATCCATTATCTAAAAGAAATTGCGTTAACTTTTGAGCTACTAAATGTTCCATCCTACTAATATTTCTTGCAAAATAAACAGTCTCTTTCATCGGTACTTCAATTCGATTTGATTTGTAAATCGAAGTATTTACGGTAATCATATCTGAGGATGAATTGTAAGATCCAATTGGATTGTTAATGAATTGAACACGATAAAGGTCTTGTTGATTAACTCCAGGAATTTGTATAAGTTTATCATACTTCCAACTCTTATCAAAAAGTCTATCTATAAAAGGTTCAAGTTTATCTTTTATTAGTTTATAATCACTATAGACTTCGTTTTTACCTTCTTCATAAATGAGATCTAAATCTTTTGTATTATTGAATAATACATGAAGAGCTATTTTTACACGTTCTAAAAATTTATATTTTTTCATATTTCCACTTTTGTATAATTACTAAAATCACAATACAAGTATTGACACCAACCACCAAAGCGATATTTATCATTTAGATACCCACATAGGGAAGTCCACTTACTCTTTGTAATAATCTCGTATACTACTCCTTTATGGATGAAAAGGTCACCGACTTTTAAATTAAATATCTCAGTCATCTAAATACATAATTAATTAAATCACTTAACCATGTTAGGAATTGTATTGCTGCAGAGAGCACTATTACACTAAGAATAGCAATCGTGCTGTACCAAAATTTGACCCAAATCTCTCGGTATTCTCTCTTTAGAACTTTCTTACCAAATCGTCCATGAATAAAGTTTCCAATTTTCGTCATCATAATATTACTTTCTTTTACGTTGATCTTCTATTTTATTTTCACCCCAAAGCTTCCATACTCTATGTACATTAGTATAGGAACAACCAATTATTTTACTGATTTTATAATGCGACCAAGTAGGATGATCTTTAAACATTTGAAGAATAGTCTTAGATTGGTCACCTTTAGGTGCATCAATTGTGGTCTTATAAACAGTTTTTGTTTGTTTCTTTTCTTTCTTTACAGCTTCTTCTTTCTTGATTGCTTCGATTCTTGCTTGTTCAGCTTGATTAACAAGTTCAAGAAGTTCTTCTTTCTTGTATTTCTTTGCATTTTTGATACCAAGTTCTTTAGCTCTTCTTCTCAATGCTTCTACTGTTACAATCATCTTTTCCATAACGTTCGTTTTTAATTGTTAATCATTTGTTTTCTTTCAATGCCTAAAGATACCACTTTGTTATGTCCTATGCAACACTTTTGATGAAATAATCTTAATTATTTATTTAGGAACTGCAGTACAATGACCCCAACCAACTATCTCACTATAATCACCTTTGATAACACGTATCATAGCTTCAAAAATATAACGCACTTCTTTATAATCAGAGAAACCAAATTGAATGTATTTACAATTGAATTTCTTGGCTATAACTTTCGTATTCTTTATATAGCCCAAATAATAATAATTTAAATTACCAAGACTTGGAACTCTATCTACAATAACTTCGAACTTTAACCCTTCATATTCTACAGTAGCATACCAAGAATCACTTGTATATTCGTTTATCGCTTTTTCAAATCTATGATTTACTATCTTCATAATAATTGTTTTTAATGTTCTGAGGGTGAGTAAATATTAATTATATCTTCGTTACTCACCCTTAAATGATTTAGAATTCAACAAAAATTAATCTATTAGAAGAGTCTATTTCTTTAAACCACATGTGATTAGAACCAAATCCGTATTCAAAGAACATACTAAAATCACCTTTCCAAGAATTAAAATTCTCTTCAAGTTCATTCATATTGTTTCTTAATTCTTGTTCATTATTAGAATCGATAATTGCATTTAATACTTCTACATAAATCTCTGCCGTAGTAGCTAACATTGTTTTTAATTTTCCTTCAATAATTGCTTTCATAATCTTAACGTTTTTAAGTTAGTAATCTATTGTCCTTTTTGGATATCTAAAGGTCCATCTTTTATCAATATGGTCCAACAATTCCGACCAAAAATTTAGATTATTTTGTACACACCTCTATCATATCTTTCTATTCGACCTAATGCCACTTGTTTTGTTAGGAAAGCGTCAATTATACTCCTCGAATATCTTGGATGTATATTTAGAAGTTGTTCTAACTTACCAATAAGTACTGCACGTCTTATCGTGTCGCCTTTCTTCTTGTCTTTAAGAATAGATTCGATTAATTCAGTATTTGACATAATCAGTCTTCATATCTAATAAAATCGAACGAAATTTCAACTACAATACAAGCTTCTTCACTGTCATCTTCATTCACAAATAAATCATTATAAGCATCTTCGATTTTAACTTGTCGAAGATTGTATTGTGTGAGAGTATTAACTATAAATCCTTCTAATTTTTGGAATTTTTCTTCAGAAAGATAGTCATTGTCTATACACTTTGGATTAAATTTATATCTCAAATTCAAATAAGTTTTCTTTCCATCAAGATTCTCTTCTGCAATCAACTCTGTAAGATTATAGTCTTCTACAAGATAGAGGTCCAGTTTATCTCCATCTATTTCAAGTTTAGAAAGAGCTTCAACAATATCTTCAACTTTATGACATGCATGTTCATATATTAGCATATCATTCCAAAGTTTATTAATCCTTTCTGAAATTATGGATTCTCTTAAAACAATCTCTTTTTCTGCGTCAAATAACTTTCTTACCATAGTTTTCATTCGTTTATTTAATAGTTAATAATATAACATTAGATTTTCTTCAATTCATTTAAAATATCGAGAATTTCTTTTTGTTCACTTTTCTTCAATTTAGACCAAGCTAAATCAACTGACCAATCTCTGGAACAAAGAGAAATAGAAGAATTTCTATTCATATCGTAATAGATTACTTCTACACCTAATGAATTTTTAGGAAGATCAATAACCCCAAATGCTCTACCATTTTTGATTGATTTTTCAACTTGAATCAGTACTTGTTTCAATTCACTTGATTTCATATCTTTAATGTTTCTAATCGTTGTTCTTTTTCAATGCCTAAAGATAGACCTTCCTCATGGACTGTACAACAGATACCATCTTTTTATCTCCATTATTAAGACTTATTAATAAAATAGCCGCATATCCTCATTTTACAATGCGACTGGATATGCGGCTCAAGCAATGAAAGAAAAAACTAAAAACGTTAAAACGAACATTTTTGTTCTTAGAATGGAATTTACACCCTAAAGTACGTGCTTTTTCATAATATTAGAATCGATTCGTTACTCAATACATTCTTCTACCGGAACATCATTGATAGATTTCATTGACCATTTATTATCTTTGACAATCCATTCTGTAGAGATTATCTTACGACCTGCAATGAGTTCTTCGTCAACACCTCTCTTTGACCAAGTATGAGATTCAACTCTTGTTGTCCATTTTATACCATCGGTAAAAAGTTCAACACGTGGAAGTTGCATTTCATTGACTCTCTTAAATTCTTCAAAAACTTTATTTGTCATTTTCTTTATAATTAAAAAATTTATCACATGGACAATAATCCTTATCATCTCTAAATGGACAATTATCACATGAAGGACAATCGTCAATTGAACTTGCTTTGAATATACAAAAGGCAAGGATTATATATATTGCTATTACAACTAAAAATACTATTATCATTATCATCATAATTATATTAAATTAAAATAGGAGTAATCTTATCTTCACAGACACTTACTCCTGAGTAGAATATGCGTATAAACGTTAAGATTTTCGTTGGATTAAGAGGATTCGAACCTCTACAGACAGAACCAAAACCTGTAGTGCTACCATTACACCATAATCCAATAATTCATTGACCTTCCAAAGCGACCTCCACTTATATTTCAATTCTCACTCTCGGTCAATTCCACGAGTCAAGAATAGAAGGTCAATGATTATTTGTAGAGCAATTGATTTAATAATAAAGTATAACAAATAAAGACGAACCTTTCACGTCACGACTACATTGTGTAGAAGGGCTTTTGGTAAATAAAAAACGAAAAATGAATCAATTACTCTCTTTGTCAACTACCTTAGACTTGGCTACGTTTATAAAGGTATACGGCTCCTTTCTTCAATCACTTAATAAAAACACAGAATGTTATTACTTCTTTTTCAATCCTTCCAACTTCTCAAGTAGGGAAATCTTGAATCGATTTTGGTTTTCATGATTACACACGTTTAAACATTGTGAATAAACTCTTTTCAAGAACTTTCTCTTTTGTCTTTCTACGTTTGTCATTTTTAAATTCTCCTTTCTGTTATTAATTATTGTCTAAAGATACCAATTTATCTATTGTTTCAGCAAGTTGTTCTATCACATCACTATTCAAATTTGAGTCGCTCAACGATTTTAGTATTAATGCTTCTTTCATTCCTTTATATGCAATATAGCATTTATTTTCGTCAATAGATGTATGAGTAGGATTGTTGATCAATCTTTTTATTTCTTGTTCGAGTTCATTGAGCTTTTCAGCCTGCTTGTCGATTACGTAATTAAGTTCATCAATCTTCTTGTCCTTCTCACTCAACTCTCTGATAAGCCTATTGCATTCGTCTTCATCTTCTTTTTCAGTAGGTCCGTTCACTTGCATCTTATTGGCGTTCATTTCTTTGAATTCTTGTAGTATCTTTTCTTTCTCTTCGTTTGATACTCGACCTTTACCTTTATTCCTTTCGATTAGTGAACAATTAGTTAACTTCACTTGGACGTTCTTACCTTCTAATGTATTGATAAGTGCAGATCCATCTCTAAATGTTATCACTGTTCCACCATTTAGGTTTCCTTCGTGATCCTTGTATTTAACAAGACTTCCTACTTTAATACTTTGTGCCATATTCGTTTATAATTTTCTTTCTTATAGAATGCATTTTGCTTTTTATGGACCCAAGAGGTAGTTCAAGTATTTCAGCTATCTCCTCGTATAGATATCCATTATAATAACCTAAAAACACTTTCTTGTCTACAATTGGTACATCAATACTATCTATTATATTCATCAAATCTTCGTATTCACCTGTCCACAACCTCTCTTTACTTTCACATCTATCCTTGATGAACTCTTTGTCCTCTTCATCGTACTTTTGGTCCTGTCTATTTGATTCCTGTCTATACTTATTGATGAACAAATTTCGTATAATAGTCGTAATCCATTTTTCACAATCTTTCTCGTTACCACTAAACTGATTATATTTGCTCAACGCATTTAGAATAGCTTCTTGTGCGATATCTTGTGCTTCTTCTATATTACAAGTCAACTTTAGTGCATAATGATAAAAGTACTTATACTTCTTTTGGACTACTTCTTGTATTATTTCTTTCATTCCATTGAATTAAGCATTTTCTGATATCTTTCTATTCTATTAGAACATATTCTAATATTATGTTCCATTAAAAATATAGGTCCTTCAAAACTCAACCATTGGTCTATTTGTTTTCTTGTTTTGTCTATAAGAGACATTAACTCTTCTTTTGTCATCGTTTCCATAATTTGTAGTCTTTTTTCTTTCATGTCCTAAAGGTCTACTTTATTATTCAATTAGACAACATCTTGACCACAATTATTGTCCTTTTTGATACACTTTATTTTCCATTTTTCTTGATACATTTATAAGATCAATTAAAGGTCGATACATGCGTTATATATAATTTTCGCTGCATTAAAACACAAATTTTGTTGTCCATTTTAATATTGACATTTTTCTTTACTTTAAAATTGGAGATTGACAATCATCACGACTCCCAATCTCCCATGTTAGCGTAATATGATATTAGCTTCTTAGTGCTTTGAGTCTTTTTAGTACTTTATTCTTTGTATCTTGTTCTTCTATTACTACGGCTTCTTCTATATCTGGATTCATTTCGTTTAGGAATTTCTTATTCTCTTCTTTTATTTCATCCCAGTTATATTGTTTGATTAGGTCACCAGGTAGCATTACTTGCTCACTTCCTAATATATTCTTATTGAAGCCGTTAAAGTCTTTATACCAAGATTTTGCGAGTTGATTTATCATTATATCAGGTTTAATTCCTGCTTTTGCAGACACGAGTCCAATTATTATACTATTGATAGGTATATCACGCATTACTCTACTTATATTTTCTCCTCCGTGAATAGTTGCGTTGATATCTATTTTCCCGTCTACAGTAAGTTTTAACTCGTTACCTTTCACTTCTTTACGAGCTTGTTCAAGTAAGTTTCTTACTTCTCGTGACATCGTCAATGCTTTTGTTTCGAGTCCTCTACTTATATAGTCTTCATACTTTAGTAGAAGGTCTGTAAGCATATCATTTATAATCTCGAGTCGTCCTGCTTCTGTAGACACTCTATATTTATCTGATTTTAAAGCGAATTTGGCTTGTCTTTGTTCTATTAATGTTTTATTTTCATTGTAGAATTTTACAAGGTCTGCATCGTCTAAATCATATCCTTCGCGTTGTTTTATTGTCTTTTTTACATCTTTTACTGAATACATAGACCCAAAATAGTCAAGTAACATCGGTGTAAGTTTAGCAAGAGCTTTTGATTTATTATTATATAAATCGAACGCATTCAGGTATTTATTACGTGCCCTATTGTATTCACCAAGTAGAGGCATGAGCACTTTTGCTCTAATTTCCTGTGCATCTTTTATCGAATCTTCTGATGCTCCTCTATTTTTCATTACTCCTTTGGCATTCACGTATTTAAGATCGATTGAATGTAATGTACCATTCCTTCCTTCATACGTTAAAAATCTATCAGGACACTCGTCAAGTTTTATTCGCGCTTTTTCGTAATCTATATAAATATCTTGCATATATTTAGATGCGATTTGAACGAAGTCAGGAGCATCTTTTAATATATCTTCTCTTGTTACATTACTCATATTGGGACTAATTTTTAATTTATCCGTAAAATTACAGTAAAAAGTTTGATCACACAATGGGAGTTTTGTTTTAGTACCAAAAATCACTTAAAATGAGAGTTTCTTCTTCAAGTGGATTTTCTTTTTGAGATTGATTTGTATCAATAACATCAATCTCAAAATTTTCAATTAATTCTAATTCATCCATATTTGATTTTTGTTAAAGTGTTTTTATTTTGTTTTCTAAATTATAGTACTCTACATACCAAAAAACATCTTCTTTATCAATCTTGACAAACATCTTATTTGTTTCTTCATAAACACTACCTTCATTTCTCCAACCAAAATCTTTATCAAATGAACGAATTATTATAGCTTTGAGTTTTGAATTATAACCTACTATTTCACCTTCCACGTTGAACTTTAGAATAAGAACTTTCTCTCCTAAATTTTCTTTTACAAATTTACTTAATGTCTTTTTCATAATGTCTATAAATTGATTCTTTTGCATTTCTTATATCTTCATCACTTCTCAATGGCACTAAACTTATACACTTTACATAATTCAAATATAAATTTGATGAATTGTATTTTACATTTTGTATTGAATAAACTTCAACTTCAGCTAAATAAAATGCTACATCTTTACCAATATAAGGTTCAAAGTTGTTAGTAAATACATTCGTCAAATGTCGTTCATCTTTTTCATCTCTATATTCAAGTACGAAATTACATATATATATACCATTCTCATTATAAGTCTTGGTTACTTGTCTCTTGTAAATATTCGCTATTACTTTCTGTGTCATGATTATTGTTATTAAATGATCTTACTTCAATACAAGCACTTTTATCTTGATATGGACAATGCTGTTGATAAATGCAATTTTCACATACTTTAGAGAAACTCTTGTTTATATCTTCTATTGTTTTCGGCATATTTAATAGTTTTTATTCGTTTTATATAAAGGAACTGTTCTAATTGCAGGAATTAATAAATAGGTATGGTTTAACTTTTGTTTAACAGTTAAAAACAGTTCCTTTCTTTTTATATTGTAAAGATACCAATTATTTATCTATAGTCAACTTTTTAGTTTCACATTCTGTTCAAGTTTATAACCCTTTTCTTTTAAGAAGATTTTCACAACAATCCTATTCAACATCTTCTTTCCATAATGCATGTAAGAACCTATAAGATTGTTTTCGATTTCCCATTTTTTAAATGTTTCACTTTCGATAAATCTCCAAAGAAGTTTGTCAAAATCTTCATTCGATAGTATCTTTTGTTCACCTTTTGGATTCGTTATTCTTACCATTACATTCTAATTGTCTATGATTCTATTGTATTCCATAATTATAATCGAAAAGTTGTTATATATTCTACTTGAGCAATATTCATCATAATATTCTTTAGTAGAACTAATTTTGAATCATAAGTCATCAATAAAATATTTTCTTCGTCTAAACCGTATGAAAAATTTATTCCTCTTAGCCTTTCATCATTATCAAGCTTTTCTCGAATATCTTCATAAGAATATCCTTTAAATGGACTAATCTTATATAAATTAATTACTTTTGCCATTAAAGTTTTATTTTTTGAGTATAAATAAGTTCACCTCTATATCCTCGCGAAATTAGTTCATCCATTAATTGTCTTGGAGTGAAATCTTTTAATTTAGGATTACCATTTTCAAGATTACTTATTCTTTCTCTTCGTTTTGCTGCTCTTGTTGATTTATAATTCTGAACTTGTTCTCTTTGACAATCCTTACAGTAAGCTTGAAGTCCATCAGGACGACTTGAATTTTTACTAAAAGAATCTAACGGTAAAATTCTTTCACAACGCGGACATAATTTTGTTTCTTCCATGACTATTTTTATTTAAAATTTATATGATATTTCCATAAGTATTATATTCTCGTTTTGATTTCTCGCGACTTTCATGCTGTAAGGATTTATATAACATTTCAAATCATTTTGATCATCTTTCAATAATTCTTGAACCTTTTCTTCTATTTTAGAAGCTTTCTTTTCAAGTACATCGTATTCAGCATTTTCTCCTAAAAATCTAAATTTGCCATTTGATACAAGTCTAACATTTAATCTTCCTTTTCTTGAAAGTATATTTTTCTCAGATGTATTCAAATTAAATGAGTGAATTGTCAAATTAAGTTTTTCTAAAAGAGGTTCGATATCTTTGATTAAATAACGAGCTATTACAGCACTATCAAGCGTATTTTGACGCATTTGCATAAGTTTATTAATTTCGTTACTTAATCTAATATCATTTTCTTTTAACATTTGATTGAAATCTTCCATTGCTTTCATAATTCTTCAGTTTTTAGTTGTTGTTCTTTTTCAATGCCTAAAGATAGACCTTATTTTGGAGATAACAAACGTTTATCTCTATTTATAGTCCAAATTAATATTTATTAAGAAAGGACAACTTGTTTCACAACAAATCATCCTTTAAAAACTAAATAATCATGGCTTGACAAAATAAAGAATTCTTGTTTCTTTTATATCTGCAATTCTTACAGTAGGATAAAGTTCATCCATTTCTTCTAAAGCAATCTTATTTGCTTCATTCGTAGTTCTTGCTTGAATTAAATAATTTACATTGTATGCTTTTTCTTTACCTTTTTCATTTACTTCAATCCAAACACCTTTTACTATATAAAAAGAACCTTCTTGATCTTCATTAGGAACGAATCGAAATATATTTAATTCCTTTATAGGTGAAATTTCAAATTCTACATTTATATTTTCTTCACCCCATTTTGTAGCAAGTGCTTCAGCTTCAGTATAATTTATAGCTTCACAAGCTATAACGTTGACAAACTTCTTAACCTTCATTGATGTCGAATTTTCATCTACATCATAATACGTCAATGTTATTTCAAAAAACTTATACATTGTGACAGCACTTTTTTAGATACTGAACATTCGATTTAATAAGTTCCATTTGCTCTTCTTTGATTTCTTTTTCAAAATAATCTGAAGGTGTAGGAATTCGTTCAAATTTCTCTACCTTTTCAATATCTTGTCCGTTTATAGCTGCAAGTATCGGATAACAACTATCTGTAGACCTAAAGATTTTTTCATTCTTATAAGGAATAAATTCTTTAGGATTACCTTGTCCAAGAAAATGAAGAGGTTTTGATAATGAATTGTACGCTTTTAATTTTGATACAACTTTATTTCTTGCAAACGCAATATTATCTGTATTCATTATATGAGGAATAGCTTTCTTACTCATACCAATACAAGAAACATATTTATTCCACATGAAGAATTTATAACAATCGTACCAAGCTTCCCAATTCTTACCTTGAGGACAAGCAAGAATAGTTGTGTTTAACAATTTTCCTTTTGCTCTTGCTTCTTTTAACCATTCTAAGAATTGATTAAAATTGATTAAAGTTTGTATACTATCATATAACACATCAAGAGGAATAACTTCATTAGGTTCTATTTCGAGTGTTAATTGAAATAATTCTTCGTTGGTTAACACTTCACCTTCTTCTCCTGTACCATTATCAAGTATAGTAAAACGACCTTGTTTGATTGCTTCTTTTACATATTCACGATATTGTTCATTTTTTTTATAATATTGACCTATAATATATAGGTTATTGTTTCCTAATTCACTTAAATTTAGGTGTTTCATAGGAGGAGTTAAAAATATTTTCATCATACTTTTACAAATTAACGATTTGACAATTAGGTTGATCGATGCACCAAGAAATTAATTCATTTATACCAAGTGAAATTTCACCTTTTTCAATTTCTTCAAAAGTAAGATTTTTGTTCTTTTCTTCATTAGCAAGCTTTTCAAACCTTTCTCTTCTCTTTTTTTCTGATGAAGATATGTAATCTATACCATAATTCAAATTATAACCATTTGATTTACAAAGATATAGAAGTCTGTCTATAATAGACTTTTGTCTACAACCTATTATGTAAATTATTTTGTTACAATCTGTTGTTTTGATTTTATCAAAAAGAATGTTTGAAACTTGTTCGTCAAGTCGTGCATCGAAAACTCTTAATTTATCTTTATTAAGTTCTCTTATAATATTTCCGACTTCTATTGCTATTGTATTGCTTTTAACACAATAATGATCAACGAAATGAGTCTTACCTGAAAACGTCTTTCCTATAACAAATTTAACGTGAGGTAATTGTTTTAAATGATTATCTTCTTGAACACTGTCACATTCTTCTTTTTCAACTATAGCATAGTTTTCACCATCTTCACTAACTTCAACTGAGTCAAAATCAAATTGCTTCAAGATATTTTTCGCAATCATTTCACATGACATAGAACCGAAATCATAACATTCGCAATGCATTTCAAATACTGGGAATTTTCGGTTTATATATTGTTTTACTCTTCTCCTTAATAATATAAACTCTTCATCACGATTATCGTGATTAACACGTTTTTTACAGTTAAATTTAAAGATATGTCTATGAGACTGTTCTAAAAACTTTACAAGCTCGCCATGATTTTTTGACGCATCAGGATAATTATGAAATCCTTCTACTTCAAAACGAATTCCAATAAATGTTTGTAATCGATTCATAATAAATATTTTAAATCTTCGTTAGTAATTTCAACTTCATTTCCCCAAGTGTCCCAACCTTTAGTTTGTTTTCTTGCAAACAACTCGATTCTCGGAACATCACCACACAGTTCAACAATCTTCTCTCTTACAAGATCAGGTTTCTTCGAATGTTCTTCTCTTGGAGAAATTACTACACTACTCATATTGCCTACTTGTTTTAGAGGTTTACCTTTGACTCCTAAAAGACATACTTCAACATTATTTCTTGTATAATAACCAACTCCAAAAGCAGGTTTTGTACCATCTTTAGTTGTTTTGACCCAACTAAATGCTACAGTTTTGTAAACAAATCCCCAAGATTTTATCAAATCTAATGCTTCTTGCATTTGGGGAAATGTTGCCCAAAGAAATAACATACAATTTTTATCAATTATATCTCCTATAGGCATGCTTTTTAATTCCTCAATAGTCAATGTATCATAATGTCGAATTGTTTCACCACTACTATTATCAATATAATTTGACCTTTTTGAATTATAAGCCCAAGGTGGATCAGCATAAATAATTTGATATTTCTTCATCTTAATATGTTATTCTAAATCTTCTATTAATTTCCTCTTTATTAGAGAGATTGTAAACTAAGCAATAATCTTTTTTCTTCTTTTGACAAAATTGAACGGGACCTCTATAAATACATTTACCATCTAAAAATAATCGCATGATTTTCTCACCATTGATATTCTTATTCCTTTTAGCTTTTGAAATAATATCTTTAGATACTTTATTACTCCAACCATTTTTGTGGTAAACGAATTCTTTTAATTTACAATCTAAATTCATAGATGGAAAGATTGTTGCTTTTTGCAAATTTGATAAATTCTTGAATTAAATCGTCATCTTCATTTAAATCTTTATTGTTTTCAATTTTAAAATCATTAAGCGTATTAGTAACTTCTTTAATTACATCATTTTCAAGTGCAGTAGGAATTGTTAAATTCAAACATTCTTTACGATTTTTACCTTCTATAGTAATCTTAATAACAGATTCTTCTTCTCTTGATTTAGAAAGTAATTCATTCAATTTGTTTAATTCACACTTCTTTTGTTCAATAGCTTCTAAAAGTTCTTTTCTATTCATAACTAAATTCGTTTTAATTGTTTATCTAAAGATAAGGCTAATTCGTAATAAACACTACTATTAGGTCCACACGAATTAGCCTTGTTGAGACATAATTATCTTAACTCACACGCACCACCGCTACAAGCTGTAGCAACATTTTCACCTACATTCTTATATTCTCTTTCCCATTGAACATTTTCCCAATCAACAGGTTTTTGATTTTTAATCTTTTGCCACTGATGAAAAATATTCACATGTTTCAAACAACAGGAACACTTCTTATCATCACCATTAAAATAATTCTTAGAGAATTTCTTGAATCTACGTACCCAATCATTTCTAAGTTCTACTTTATGTTGTAAATGTGAAGAAATTGCATTTACATCACTAACATAAAGTCCATCTATATTAACAAGAAGTTTACCATCTTTTATGTGTTTTTTAACAAATGATAATAAATATTCATCAGTGTAAATCAATAAATCATTTGCCTTACCTGTAGCTGCATTACATGCTGTCCAAATATCACCAAACACTTGTAATCCATCCACAATAAGACCTGATGAAAGTATTGCACCTTGTCCATATGTTTCAGCTAATTCTTTTTCGTCAAGATAAGAAGTATAGGGAGCTTGAGGATAATCAAGATCACCTGTCTCAGACAAGAAACTTAATCCAAAGAAACCGTCTCTATGTTCCCAAATCCAATCAGCAACATCTTTCCATTCATTATCTTTAACAGAAACTGTACAACTTACATTGTGGCGATATTTAGGTTTGAGAATAGATGAAGGATGTTCTTTGTTAGTACCTTCCATTACCCAACCTTTTTCGGTAGTGTAAATTCTATAAAGAAAATCAAGAGTACTGAAATCTGTACGAACCATAGCTTTATCATCCAATTCAATAGGGAATGATAACACTGTTTCATTTTTCTTATTCCAGAATGAAGGATTTGCTATATCAGAATTGACCTTCAAAGTTTCCTTTAACGCTTGTTCATTATTATTTGCTTGGATATTACGAATATACTTTCTAAAATGATAAGCATGAATACCAGATCCTGATCCTAAAAGTTGTGAAGAATTTCCTGAAGGTTTAATTACAGTTGTACGTGCAGCTTCATTTATTCCAATAATTTTAGCAACTTCTTTGTTAGTCTCTTTAACAATTCGTGCACCATTCATTTGAATTCTTTCATTGAACAAAATGTGAGGATTATCTGCCATACCTGTAATACCTACACCAAGTAAAGCATCACGCTTCATAATCTTTCTTGTCGCTTCTGAAAGTAGAGGAAGATTTTCTGTATATGCTGCTTGAAATGTTCCTAATATAGCTGCTGTACGACATGCTTTGTAGAAATCTTCTTCAGTTTTGACTTTTTTACCATTAATTTCACATAAATTACAAAAGGACCAACCGTATTCTTTACTTCCATCAGGATTTATGTATGTAGGAAATAAGTTGGTCTCACAACAAGGATTGGTAACTACTTCATTATCAGCAGGAAAAACGACTCCAGGTTCTCCATATTGTTGAATATATTCAAAAATTTTGTCATATTTTTCCTTTGGAGTGTCTTCATAAATAGCTGCAGAATTGTTACATCTACATAATTCAGGATAAGTTAAGAACCAATCTCCTGTTTTGCATTGTAACATTTCTTCGTCATCTATATCAAAAATAGAAATCATTGCACTTCTTCTAATACCACCGCTTATAACAGCGTCTGCAATTATACACGATATTAAATGAAGTTCAAATGGTCTCAATTTTCTACCTTTTGCCTTACTTAGAATCTTCCGTAATTTATTATGACAAATTTTTAATGGCTCGGGACCTGGAGCTTTAAAACCACCTGATACAAAAGCACCTTCAGGTCTTATCTGTGAATAATCAAATTCAATATCCGGATATCCTTTGTAATATGCTTCAATTAAATCTCCTGTAGAATTTGCCCATCCTTCAATTGAATCTTCTATTGTATAATGAGTTTTAGAAAGATTACTTTCAAGACCTTTCACAATAGGTAATTGTTCTGTATGAACTTTCTGAACTGAAAATCCGGCACCACAACCACTCAATAAAAGTTCCATTAATTCTTTGAAAAATTCGATTCTATTACAATAACTTCCTGAACAGTTAAAAGATCTAAAATTATTTTTCAACAATTGTGGCCCTCCATATTGAAGAGATCTTTGAGATCCAAGAATTTCTTGATTATTATACGCTACCCAAGCCTCTTGAAATACTTTATTAAATGCATCTTTGTTTTCTTCTTTGATTTTACCGTCAAAAAATTGATAATGCATTCCCATTACTCTACTCACAGCTTCATTCCAAGTTTCCTTTTTACCATCAGGTTTAACACGAGAATATTTACTGTAAAATATATAGTCAGAAATTATATCCCGACTATCTACACGTTCATTATTCATTACAACTTATTTAAAAATTTAACATTAATCTTCGATTGTTGGTTGTATTATACAAATTGGTAACGCAGGGTATTGAAATACAAGAGGAATTCTTTCTCTATCAACACCCTGACCACCTTTAAACACAACTTTTTCAATTATCGTGTTAAATATACTCTTTTTTATTGTAAGATATAAAGGTTCAGGTTTATAATTTTCGTCTTTTGTACTTTTATTTTTTGAATTTGCAAATGTGTTTGTAATACCTCTTCACTTGGTATGAATTCTTCCAATTCTTTTATCTTATTAGCGTTTACAAGCGTTACATTACTCAACACTTTTTCACCATAATTTTTATAAGTGTATATAGGTATATACATCTTTGGTTTTTTCATTTTCTTAATTTTTTATATTGAACAATAAATTAATTCATTTCTCGCTCTTGTAATAGCTACAAATTTCAGACAATATTCACTATAAAGAGCTTCTTGTGATACTGCATATTGACTTGGAATTAAATTAGAATTTAAAAAGAATACTCTATCAGCCTCCAATCCTTTTGATTTATGAATAGTACTTAAAACGATACCATCAGTATTTTCATCTGTATAAATTTTCGAAATACGTTCTTTTAATGTATTTACATCTTTCCAAATAGAATATAATCTCATTATAATAGCACATTTTTCAAGTAAATTGACATAAGATGGATTATTAATTGCAATATTATGAGGAATACCTTTATCGAGTAACGATTGAAGTTTCTCTTCTTTGAGAATTTCAAGATCGTCTATATACTTGATTTTTCCCAAAAGCCTACATAACGCTTCCCCGAAATCTTTTCCTTTAATACTTGATTTTTTACCAAGTTCCAATAACTTAATAAACACTTCTATTAAAGGTAAATTATTTCTACATAAAATAAAGTCACCATTTTGTGCTTCTTCAAAATCACCGTTTCTTACTATACCTTCCTTAGCGTTAGGTGCAGCTACGATTCCATTTGAGAAAACTTTTTGTGCTTCTTCTACAATCTTCTTAGAACATCTATAAGTAATATCAAGAGGTAAGGTAGTTGTGTTAGGAAGTTGTTGAAGTAATCTAAAATTTGTTACACTGGACCCTGAAAATTGGTAAATGCAATTATGAGTCAATATTCCATCTGCAACGTAATTATGATATTTTTCAACATCTAAACAATAAACAATTTGTTTTTCTTGTTTTCTTTCAATTTTTTCAATCTGACTATAACTCAATAAATAACGTTTACTTGAACTTGTAATATACCAATTATCAAAATCTATATGAGTCATATCCATATATTCTTTAAAAAGATTACATGCATTAACTAAAAATATATGATTACGAGCTTTATGAACGTTATCATTATTAACACTAAAAGGATAATTTATATCTTTATTAAAATAATTTAGTATCTTCAAAACTCTATCATCTATCGATCCAATTTGCTCATAAATATCTATAATATCTTGATCTTTCAAAATACTTTTATTACTCGACCTCTCAATGCAAAAGGTTAATTGAGGTATCCCAAATTTATAACTATATATAGACTCAGCTTTCAATGCTTCTGTTCTTGATTTATATATATCTAAAATCCATCCTTTTGTACATTTTTCTAATCTCATTCGAAAACTTAATCCAAAAGATTTATTCGCTTTTTCATTATATAGTTTAGTAACACCTATTCTCCACATACCTAAATCGTTACACATTAAATAAAGAATGTAACATCCTTCAACTTTTTCTCTATTAAATCTTGCGTAACAAATGTGTTCTTTTGTATAAGACGAAGTCATTCCATTTGCTAATTGGATGGAATAAATTTCATCTACTATTCTTGATTGTTTATCTAAAATTTTATATCCTTTAGCATATCCACCTTCAACTGAACTTAATCCTAAAAAACAAGCACTGTTTCTATGATAACAAGCTACACCTTCACCAATTTTAACATCTTCAATATTTTTATAAGTCTTATCAGCCATTAGAATTTTTGTACCAGCAGGTTGACATTGTTTTTCGTCGCCCACGGAAATTAATCTACCAAATTTTGGTTTTATAAATCTTAAAGTCAATTCTCTTTGAAGAACATTTTGATCCTGTGTTTCATCTATAAACACAACATCATATTTAGGAAAATCACTCTCATCTAACAAAATATAAGGTAAATAAAGCATATCAGTAAAATCCATCTGAAATTCTTTATTACTGTCAATTAATTTAGAATTCTTATGCCAATGATATTCTATATCCTTAATATCTTGTATCATTCTATCGTAGAAATCGAAATCTTTATCTAAGCAAATGTTTTGTATATCGTTTTTATAATCTACAAGTAAATTAATTCTTATTTGGTTCCATATCTCTTGCAAAGAAAAAATATATCTCGTTTGTTGGTTGAAAGGAACTTCATCTTCTTTATCAAACTTCAAAATCTTCTTACAAAGTTGAAAACATTTATTTTCATTTATCTTCAATTGAAATTTAAAATTAGAAAATAATATTCTCAATCCTTTAGAATGAAAAGTACTAACGTCAATTCTATCAGGAACTTTGGTTTTCAATTCTTCAGCAATACTTTTATTGAATGCCATAAATAAAACTTTCTTTGTGAAAGGAGTTCTTTTACAACATTCTACAATAGTAGACGATTTTCCTGCACCGGCTGTAGCACTGATCATTATATTATTTCGAGTCCTTTCGTATTCGTCAAAAATAGCTTCTTGTCTATCACTCCATTTTACCATAATCATTTAATTTTATATCTTCTTCATAACTATCAAATTGTTTATAATCAGCAAGTAAATCAGCAACAGCATTACCAAATACTATAGGATCATTCATATCTTTTCCGTGTCCTGGAGTCCAATTTATTCTTACTCTCACTCTTTTTTCAAGTCTTTTCAATTCATCATAAACCTTTCTCCATAAATCCTGATTTTCGATACCTTCGAAGTTTTTAGAAGCAATATCAACAATCGATTTCATACCATTAACAACATATTGACTATCACTCCATATTATAACAATCAAAGGTTTTTTGTTATTCAAAGCGTTTAATGCCAAAAGAATTGCTCTAAGTTCACATCTACTTATAGTAGTGTTTTCGTAACCTTGTTGAATAAAATATTCATTGTCATTCCATTGTATATAAACTCCTGAACCTCCTTTACGAAGTTTCCAATAACAACTACCGTCACAAAAGATTGTTACTTGTTCTCTTTTCATACTTAAAGATACCAATTATTTATCTTATAACATCGATTTAGTTACTCTTATAAGATTTAAGAAGTTCCATATCTATTGATTGAATCTTATCAATCTCAACGATAGATGTTCCTTTATTCACAGCATTGATAACTTTAGACTTTTCTTTGAAAATTTCACCTATACGAGTATCGATAGTTTCATCAGACAAAAGAAAATATACATTAATACTATTTTTTTGTCCCATTCTTTCTAAACGCGAAATTGCTTGTTCTAAATCAGTAGGACCTACAGGATATTCTACAAAAATCATATTACTACAAACCTTTTGTAAACCGTCTACACCTGTAGATAATGTAGCAGTATTTGCAAACAATATTTGCTTTTCTTTCTTCCATCTTTCTACTTTATTCATCTTTTCTTCTGTAGAACATTCACCAACGACAAGTTCACTTTCATCTTTAAACTTTTGATACAATTGTTTTAGAGGTTCTTTTAATGTACCAAATACTATAATCTTATCATCCTCATTACTTTCAGTCCAATCTTTTAAAAATTGTTCTATAAAATTCAATTTACCTTCTAAAGACAATCTCTTTAAATTAGAAATTCTTACAAGATGTTCAGCTTTCAATGCTCTTTCTGCAGCTTCTATATCTATACCCTCAAGATACGTAATTAGATCATCTTCTGCTTGTTTATATTCTTTTTTATTTGTAATTGGACAATTTACAGTTTGATTGATTACATCAGGCAATTCTGTTAATACATCTCGTTTACTCTTTCTGAAATAACAATAATGAGATATGATTGAGTTAAGTTCTAAAGTATATGATGCTCCTGAACAATCTAATCCAAATCTCGTTCTTTTTGCATTACAATATCTATATAAAAAATATTGTAGATTTGGAAAAATTTCTTTGAATCTTCCTAATATATCAAGTACATTAATTAATTCTTGAGGTCTATTCATTATCAAAGTTCCACTTAAAGCCAGAACTTTCGTAGATTTTTTCACAATCTTTTTGACACTTCTTGATCTTAGAGACTTTGGATTTTTACATAGATGTATCTCATCTAAAATTACAGTACCCCACTTTTTAGATAGACTTCTCGAATATCTTAATTTAATTTCTTCTTTTGATTTTCCTCTCTTATAGAGATAATCATAATTAATAATTGTTACATCAGCCTTCCAATCAGTGTTTTCACCGTCTTTAGAATCTATAACATGAATTGTTCTATTAGGGTTCCATTGTTTCCACTCTTTCAACCAACTTGATTTAACTGATGAAGGACATATTACTAAACAAGGAAATAAATCTAACACTTCTACATACAAGATGCTCTGCATAGTTTTGCCTGTTCCACATTCGCAACCATTAATACAATTACCGTGATTAATCATGTAAGTGATACCTTCTATTTGATAATCTCTTGGTTTCATAGGAAAGTCAAGATATTCTATCATTTCTCGAAGTATATCTTCATCTATTGCTTTAGATGACTCCTTTAATTCGATTTCACATGGCAATACAACCTTTCTATTTTCAAATCTATTTAATTCTAAAAATGATTTTAATTTAAAAGAATCTTCCAATCCTATTTGAAAATACCATTCTTTTGTTGCAATATTATATTTTGCCTTGAATTCTTTTTTCATCATATCGATAAAACATCTATTATATTCAAAGCCTATGTAAACCCAATCTTTTTCTCTGTACCAATATCTCATATCTTAAATGTTAAAATGGAGAAACCTTATTTCGCAATAAAGTTCCTCCTAAACCTTCAAACAAAACTAAATTTGGCTACATTAAAAACTTTTCTTTAAATTCTTGAAGTGTAAAAATAGGTATACCTAACTGTTCAGCTTTACTCTCTTTTGTAGATCCACTACCTTTAATTTTTGTTACTACACAAGAAGTCTTCTTACTTACAGATGATCCTATTTTATGACCTTTATCAATCAATTGTTTTTCAATATTCTTATCTCTAAATCCTGTAAATACTACTGTCATTTGACCTTCAAACGATTTTTCTTCTTGACCATAATAAGTAATAGGAATATCTATATCATTATTAACCCACCAATTTGCAATACCTTGAATGAATGAAGCTGCTGTTGAAAAACCTACTCCTTCAACTTCTTTTTCAATATCAGTAGCATTAAGTTTAGCAATGACAGAATATATATCTGGATATGAATACAATTTCAATCCATTGAGAATTTTTTGGCATGTCTTTTCAGCAATTACTCCGTTAAATACATTACAAGCTGTTAAAAATTTTGCAAAATTTGTACCTCTCTTTTTAAATTCTTCAAATTGCTTTGAAAGTACTTTTGCTGCAACATTTCCCAATCCTTCAATCTTCTTCAAATCTTCTTCACTTAAATTGAGGATCTTTGAAGGTGTATCATAACCAACATTAAACAACTTCTTAATCGTAGGCTCTCTAAATTCCTTAAAGTCTAATACTGAAAAGAAATAAACACATTTAGCAAGTTTAATACCATCACAATTTCGATTTTTACAAATTAAATCAACATTATTCTCATCCCAACTTAATTCTTTTCCACATATAGGACATATTGTAGGTGTTATTGAATTATAATCTCCTTGTGATTTAATTGTTTTCAAATGTTTAGGAATTACATCTCCTGAACGTGCAATTACTACTCTCGCATTCTTGCTAATAAAATTTGCTTTAATATATCTTGCATTGTAAGCTGTACATCTTGAAACTGTAGCTCCGCATAAATCTACAGGTTCGATATTAATCACAGGTGCAAGTCGTCCATCTTTAGAAATTTGCCAATCTACACTTTTAACAATTGTTTCTTCTCTTTCTGACCAATCAGGATTTTTATAAGCAATAGCATATTTTGGATTGTTATTAGGTAATCGACCAAGTTCTTTCCTTAGAGTCGGATTGTTGACATCTATAACAAGACCATCACATTTATATCCAGAGGTCAATTTTTCAAATAATTCATCCATCAATTCTACAAACGATTCTTTAGAAGTGACTAATGAACCTACTGTCGTTAATGTATATTGAACTTGTGAATTTGGTATAGTTGCTTCATTTAAGAAATCGAGTTGCTGTTGCTTCGACCAATCTTCTCTATTACAACCATAACGTACATATGTAACATTTGATAATATAGGATTGACTTCTGATGCATTAATTAAACCTGCAACTGCATTACGAGCTGATTTATATCCAGCATCTTCTTTAATCTTTAAAAAATCAATCGTTTTAAATATAGCTTCACCAAATGTAATCTCTATTTGATCAAAATCTTTTGGTTCCCATTGGCTCCCTTTTATAAGTTTATAATGTTCAGAACAATCTTGACCGTATTCACCATCGCCTCTTGTTAAAGCATGACCTACAACATCGTTCACGCATAACGAAATACCATCGTATTTAGGTGTTATAATTAGTTTATCAGAAGATTTAAGATTACATGATTCAATCCACTTCTTAATTTCTTCATACGTTTTAACCTTTTCTAAACTATACATAGGAAGATGTAATTTTTGTTTTCTTCCTTTTACTTCATCTTGGATACCCTTTTTAAACCAATCGTTATTAGGATCTAATTCAAATAAAGTTTCGACTAATGAATCGTAATCATGATCTGTCATGATTGGATTTCCTTTACGATAAGCGTCATTTGCTTTTCTTATTTCATTTACTCTTTCTTCTATGGATTTCATATTCTATTCTTTATTAAATTTAGAAAGGGTCGCCCTAACGTTTTCAAATGAATCACATAAATTATCTAAATCTTCTTCTTCTTGATCTAATTTTAGAAAAGCGTCATAAGCTTCTGGAAATTGATCTTTTAATTGTTTAGTAGTATTTATATGCTGCAATGAGCAAGTAATTTTATTCTCTAATATTTTTATTTCCTCATTTAGAGAAATTATTTTTTTACAAAAATCTTGAATTCTTTTATCACCTTTAATAAGCTTAAAGTTTTTATCATTATAACATCTATACCAATTATTTACTTTAATAGAACGATATATTGGTTTTTCATCAGTTAAAATTGTATTAATTGAAATATAATCGATTTTATCGATTAACATTGGATATTTCTCGTCAATTTCAAGAACTTCTTTGTCTATTGCTCCTATCAAAATAGAATCACAAAGTTCACCAATTTCTTTTAAAGAATTATTAAATTTTTCATGAGGAAGTTTCATTAAATCTTTAATAATTGCTTTGCGAATCGAATTTGTTAATCTTACACTTTTCATAACACTTTATTTTTAATTAACAAGCAAATTTCTTAAATGTTTGTTTGAATTCATAAAAATCACTTTCGTTTAACCAAGGCCAAGAACCATAAATATCGTTCATCAAACGTTTAATCATCTTTTTAATTCCACCTTCGATTATATTCATTTTCTTTCTTATATCACAAGCTTCTGCAACTACATTATAATATTCTTGACCTTCTGCAAGCAACAATCTTTCGTCAATAGAGTTTCTTTGAATTCTCAGTTCTTCCAACTCTTTCAATCTATTCTCAATCTTAACTCTTCTTTCTATATTAGTCATATCTTTAAATTTTTAGTTATTCTCTTTTGATATTGTAAAGGTCCATCTTATTTTGGAGATAACAACCTTTTATCTCCAAAATGATGATAAATTAAAGACTTTTAAGATTACTCACCGAAAAATTGTTTAGTCATCTGCTCCCTTTTATATCTTATTTTCTCTTCTATATTTTCTTTTTTATTATTTTCTTTATAACGTTTTTTTAATACAGAAGCTTTATCTTCATTATTTTTTGAATTAAAAGACATAAAAGATACATTTATATCGCCGTCATTTTCAGGAAGTTCTTCTCTATATCCCATTTGTTGTCCACAACACTTACAATAAGGTATATTTATAGGAATAGTACCTTTTTCTGTATATTTAAACATAGGCCTGATTTCAAGAATTTCTTTTCCAAACTCTTTACACTCTTTATTTTCACATTTCCAATATAACATAATATTTAAATTTTAATAGACGTTTTCTTTATCAGAAATTAACCACATATAATTATCATGTCCAAATTTAAAATCTTTCTTTGAACGTCCTTGAATTCTCTCTTCAAATGAGATAGGGTTAAGTTGTGACATTTGAAATGCCATGTGTTCAATAAGATCAGTTACATCTTGTGCTCCTCTAACTTCATTAAAGTACACATCACGAGTTTTTGGAGCAAAACTTTCAACAAGATAAACTTTTGTCTTACCTAAAAATTCAATAGCAAGAAATTGTCTTTTAGTTGCAGCAACTACAGTCCACAAATCATTTATATCTATCATAACTTTATTATTTAAAAATTCATTCTACGTCCATATTCAGCCATAAGTAAACTGTCAGAAAAGTTATCGTCTTCATTCTTACATTTACTTGTTCTTCTAAGATCTACAGTAGGAAAAATTCTATGAGAAGCTAAGAAGCTCATTTTCTTTGTATCGATAACTTGAGTTTTACCTGTTGTAGAAGGTTTTGTTATCACATTAACTCCTCTAAACATTTCCTTTTGCCAAATCTTGGGATTTACTTTTGTATAAGGTAAACCGATTGTAGCAATAACACCTTCGATTAATCCTGCTATAAATCCAAAGTTAAACGTTCCTTTTGCTGAACTACCGAAAATTGCATGTATATTCTCAATTATAACATGACAATTATCTTCGTACTTAGAAAGATTTAATAATGTATTACTTATTTCGACTGTATCTACATTTTTCGCATTTTTCAATAAAAAAAATGATTCTATGAATTTTCCAGTTTCATCTACAATCGAGATACAACCTTTGACACCAGGGTCTATACCTATATAATATTTCATACTTCCAATCTACTTACTCCATTTTCTTTAATAATACGAATCTGACTAATCTCTTCATTTAGTTTCGGTACATGAGTAACAATAAGAATAGGTTGTTCTAAGAAACTTATTGAAGTTGTTATATTCTCAATACCAAGTGAATCTACACTTTCCAATATTTCATCTATAAGTAAAAATTGTATACCACCATATTTCTTAGTAGTATTAATCATTGATTGAAGTGCAAGTATAAGAGCTATTTCACAACGTGCTTTTTCACCTTCAGAATAAAATGTAAATAATTCCATTTCATCTCTAAAAATATAAGGCGTAATCTCCTCTTTAAGTTTACCATTTGCACCTTTCTTAAATCCTTCAATCATTAATCTCAAATCGCTACCCATTTTCTTTAAAATATCGTTAGCAGAAAATTGAATATTCTTCAATTGCTCCATTGCAAGATACATTTTGAAATCTTTGAAACGTTGAATCCATTGATTTATATTGAAAGTATCGTTCGCCTTATCCTCTATCTTCAAATTAATTTTAGAAATTGATTTATTTATACTTTCAATTTGCTTTTCAATATTAGATGTATCTTTTTCTTTTAATGGTTCTTTTAAGATTTCTTGAATAAGTTTTTCTTTACGTTTTATTGTCTCATCAGCTAATTCAACTTCCAATTTGCCTGATTTTAAATCTTTATTCAATTTTAAAATCTGTGTATCAATAGCATCAATCGATTGAATTACAGTATTCAACTTATTTTTAATTGACCGTTGTGATTGTAATATAGAACTCTCTTCATTTTCAGTTTCTTTTCTTAGAGAGTTATATTCCTTTATAACTTCATCTAAATCTATTATAATTTGGTTACATTCATCTTTTTCTTCTTTTGCTTTTTCAATAGAACTGTTACATTCATCTTTTTCTTCTTTTAATTCATCAATATTTTTATCGCATTTAAGAAGAAATTCGTGATGACATTTAGGACAAATAATTACACCTGACAAAATATTATCTATAGAATTAATAATTGATTTTAATTCTTTTATTCTATCATTATGTTTATCAATTTCTTTTTCTGTAACCCTTTTATCTTCTTTATATTGATTCAAATCTTTATCGATTTCACTGTACACTTCTTGAAATCTACTTAAATCAATAGATGATAATTCTTTTTCAACCTTTTCTTTTATTTGTTCAAGATTCTCCTTCTCTTTCAACTTATCCTCAAGATCTTTTTGATGAGAACCTAATAAAATCTGTAAATCCTGAGTTTTACGATCGATTTTTTGAATTTCCTGTTGGATTTCTTCAATTCGTTCATTTCTTTCAGATTCTTGATCTTTAGAATTTTCTTGTTCTAATTGTTCTTTATAGACGGAAAGTTTACCTGTTAATAAGGATTTTTCATCTTCTAATGAACGTTTTTCATCATTTATTTTATCGATTTTTTCTACTATAACATCCTTCGTTTTATCAATCTTTGAAAAATTGATAAAACGACTTATAAGAGCCAATTTTTCTGTATTAGATGCTTTAAAAAAAGAATTATAGTTATCTTTTGTAACAATATAATAAGATTTAGCATCTTCTGCAGAAATTTCAATCCAGTTTGCTATATATCGATTTCCATCAAGAACTGTAGCACAAGTCACTGGTGTAACTTTTTCTTCTTCATCGATTAAAGATAATCTTAATGTAGACGAACTTTTTGTACGTATTTCTCTTTCTATAGAAAGAGTCTGTTTACGTATAGGGCAATAAATTTGAACACAAATGTAAGCCGTATCGAATCCATATCGAATCAATTTCTTATCGATATTTCCTCGTAAATTTACACCGTAAATTCCGTAAAATAAACCTTGACCTACACTCGTCTTACCAGTACCATTTGAAAGTTGATCGTCTTGGGTTCTATTTTCTCCTATTACAGCAATAGGTTTATGTACAAAATCATATTCGAGAGATTCGAATGATAAAAAATTCTTTAATACTAATCTTCTTGGATACATGACATCTTTTCTTTAACAGATTCGTTAATTTCTTCAAACAATTCTTTATCTTGCAAAAGAGCTTCTCTAACATTATCCATTCCTTGTCCTAATCGATAATCGTCACCATAATAAAACCAAGCACCTTTCTTTTGACATAAACCAAATTTTACAGCAAGTTCAACTGTTTCTTGTACTATATCAAAACCTACTCCAAATCTTAACATTACCTCACAAGTTCTAAGGGGAGGAGCTATCTTATTCTTAACTATTTTAATCTTTGTTTTATTTGCTACTGCTATATCTCCACTTTTATCGGTACTAATTCGTGCAAATTCAACTCTTTGTGTAGAATAAAATTTAAGTGCTTCACCACCTGGAGTTGTAGTAGTAGGTCCAAATCCAAAACCTCCATTAATCTTTTGTCTTACTTGATTGATACACAATAGGATATTCTTGTTTTTGTTACATATATTCTTGAAAATTCCCAATTGTGCAGACATTAATCTTGCAATCAATCCAATTTTAGCATCACCAACATCTCCTTCAATTACACATTGAGGAACGAGTCCTGCTACTGAGTCAAGTACAACAATACCTATTTCAGGCTCTTCTAATCCTAATCGTACAGCTTCAAGTGCACTTTCAGCAGTGTCAGGTTGAGATAATAGGAATTTGTCCTTATCTAAATCAAGACCTATCTTTTTAGCATATTCAAGATCTAAAGATTGTTCTGTATCAACGTAAAATACAGCTTTACCTCTTTTTTGTACTTCTTTACATAAATGCAATGCGGCTGTAGATTTTCCTGATGAAGGTGGTCCATATATCTCGTGTATACGAGCATTAGCAAATCCACCTCCGAGAACCTCATCAAAAGATAAAGATCCTGATGAAATCGTTTCTACTTCTATCTTTTTCGTCACAACAATACCTTGCCCCAACCTTTTTTCAATAGTTGATAAAAATTTATCTAATGCCATAATTATAATACTTCTTTTAAAATAGTCAATCCTTTTTCATAAGAATAATCATTCTGTTCGCAAAAAACCTTAAACTTATCAACGATATCAGAATTAGTGAGAGCTTCGATTTTAGATGTTTTCAATTCCTCAGATGTGTTCTCAATTTCTTTTACCTTCATTTTTACATCGATACCAAGTTCTGTATAAACTTTCTTATCGATAGATTTAAGTTCATCTTGGTTACCTTTAAATTCTACTCTCAAAAGATTGTCAGGATTTTCATCTTTAAACATTTTAACAATCTTATCAACTTGCTTGAGAGTTGTTGTATTTAAATCAATAGTGATTTTTCTAAACTTCTTCCCTTCTGATGGAATCAAATCGTAAGTTAAATCATCGTAAATAACCCAAAATCCTTTATTTTCATCTTCACCAAAATTATTCTGAGTCAATGAACCAAGATGAACAAATGTTTCACTAATCTCTTGATAATCATGGAAATGGCCTTGAAATGTCATGTCGAATTTTTTAAACATCTTCAAATTCAACTTATTCTCAGTTACATGTCCAAGATTTCTACTTCCTGTTATAGCAATATGTCCTAAACAAATAAGGTTATCGTCAGCTTTCTTTTCATCTTGAATACATTCAACAAGCTCATTAAATCTTTCTATCCAGATATCTTCGTCATAATAAGCTATACAACCAAACAAAAACTTTCCTATTCTAATGATATCTATATCGTCAACAAGTTTAAAATTAGGATGATGTTTGAATGGTTTTAAGAACGAATCTGAACTGGTATAATCGGATGAATCGTGATTTCCTCTAATACAAATCAATTCTATACCTGCTTTATCGTAATGATCTAAGATTCTATCCCAAGAAGACAAAACAACTTGCTTTTGACTTATTCTTGAATCAAAAACATCACCAAGACAAAAACATTGTTTTAAATTGTTAGTTTTACAGATATCAATACCTTGTTTTATCAATAATTCCTCAACTTCTTGATAATTAGATTCTTTTAAATGAATATCCGTAAAAATCATTGCGAGTGGTTTCATAATATAATTTTTACCAAATTAAATAAGTTCCTGTTATTCCAATAAATATATCAGGTTTCTTTGCAATCAAACCATAACCAGCTCCAATTGATATACCTGCTCCAAATCTTTTCTTTTTCGTAGGTTTTGTCCAAACCGTCACATCTTGAATTCTACCAGGCAATTGAGAATTTATTTCAATCTTATTTTGATTATCTATACTTTGTCTTGTTATAAGAAATTCATTAGTAAGACTAAAATTAATTTTATATTTTTGAATATGAGTTGCCCATATCTCAAGATTGTAACTTATAGTATCTGTATTTTCTTGAAATCTATAACATGAATCTGATTGAATAGAATTATCAATTGAATGTTCTTTACCTTCATATTTATATTTGTATTCAAATTTAATTGCTTCTACAAGAGACTCTTTGTCTCTCAATTGAGAATACAATTCTTTGTTTTCTTTTTTCAATTGAGAAAAATCTTCAGAAGAATAAATTTTAGTATAGCGATTCAGAGAATCTATATAGAATTCAACATTGTTTGAAAGTGTTTTTATTTGTTTTTTATAATGAAAATTATTCCAAGCTAAATATATTGCAAATAAAAACAATAATAAAAATGAACAGGTTTTAACATCTATTTTCATAAGAAACTTTTTAAAGGAGGAATTTCTTCCTCCTATTTATATTATTTCTTCATTCTATTTCTCAAGCCTGCTAATCTATCTTGTACAGATTGAGATGTTTTTGACGAAACACGAGACTCGTTTATAGGCTTCTCTTCCTCAGGTTCATCAGAATTTTCATTGCTTTCACGATAATCGTCAAATGGTAGCATCATTCCTTCCTTCATCATATCATACCACTTACGTAATTCTGTAACAGGAAGATTCGGAAGTTTTTCAGTACCTTCATATTCTGATTCTATATATTCATTAAGTTCAGCTTTCATCTTAATCAACGGTGGATAAGAAGGTGCTGCAGATCTTTCTTGTGTAGTTGGTTTTTGTTTAGGTTCACTCACTTCTTTTTTAGGATTGATTGATTCGACTTGTTTCACATCATTATCTTCAGGAACAAGTTTCTCAAGTTCTTCAAGAGCATTTAAAAATTCATCATTTTGAAAAATCTCAAATCCATTTTGTTTATCAAATCTTTCAAGACCTTCGATTTGCATATCCCAATCTTTTCTTGAAAAGACATCTTTATATTGATCTTCTAAAGAAGGCAATTCTTCAAGTTCTTGTAAAACGCTATCAGGAACTCTTACTCTTTCAAAGAAATCATCCCAATTTTCACGTTTATTAGCATCAGGCAATCCACAAGAAATATCAAATTGTGTCTTGTTCTTTTCATTTAAAGTTGTGTTGATTATCAAAGGATAACCTTCATCACAATCTGAGAAAATGTCAATATTGATAACATTATCATTTGATCTTTCAAGTGATATACTCTTCATCTTCTTCCACCATTGTGGACGAATATCAAAACGGTGAATTTCACCTTCAACATAAACATAGCAAACATAATTCAAATTTGGACTAATACCCCAAACCCATTGTTTTTGTTTATTAAAATATCCTGTTACAGGTGCTAAGAATTTCTTTTTCTCATCTGAATCTTGAATATCGTTCGCAAGTGCATAGACAAAATCAAGATAAATCATTACAGCATCTTTACCTTCCATTCTATCACTATGAACATCAGAAGTAAAGATATCTTTTTGTCTCACCTCCTTTTTACCAGTATCTTTTCCATCTTTGTCATAAATAGGACATTCAATAGGAAGTTTTACAACTTTACGTGAAATATATGGTTTTCCACCATTTACTGAAGGAAGTACTCTTAATTCATAACGTCCTTCCTTATTTACTGAATAAAAACTTGCTCTACCACCTTGACTTCCAAATGCAGGATTTTTCATTGTTGCTTGAGCTTTCTTCAAATCATCATCTACTTCATCAATACTAACTTGTTTCTTGTACTTTGAACGATCAAAACTCATAATAATAAAATTTAAAATTAATACTTACTTTAATTTAATACTCTTCAATTGTTTTAAAACTTCTTCATTAATCTTCTTATACTCTTCAATATATTTCTCAAATGTTTCAAATTCACTTTCGTTTTCAAAAATTTCGTAATCACCAATTTTGTTCATGAGATGTTGTAGAGAAAGACCAAATGCAACAGGTGTTTCAATTTTGACATTTTCTTCACCATTTCTATTACCGTATGATATTTTCATCAAATCCCAATTAAATGGTGCGTGAGTGCATTGACTAATAAAAAATTTTTCAGTTAATTTTATTTTCATAACTTTGGTTTTACTATAGTAAATGAATTTATTTTCCCTTCAATTAATTCGCTTACAAATTCTTTAGGAGTTACTTTAGGTAACAAATTGTTCAATTTTTGATCTTTACTTTTTATTGCCCACCATAGTGCATCTAATTTATCTCTTTTTGATTCAATTTCTATTTGTTCCATCAAGTATTCTTGATACTTATCGTTAAGTAAAACTAACTCATCAAGACCTTTTTCAGTTAATTTGAACTCTTCGTCATCAATAGAAACTTTGCCGTTATTATTAGCTGCTTCTCTTCTATATTGTCTTTTTAATTCAGATACATATACATCACAATAAAGTTTTGCTTCTCTTGCTTTTCTTTCGTAATCTGCCTTCCATTGTCCTATCTTATTCAACAATGCTGGTATAGTTACTACTTCACCGTATAAATTAGAATAATTGATTGAAGTTATATCTTCAAGATAAATCTCCTCATCTGCATCAGGTGATATAAGTACGATTGTTTTATCTTCTTGTTCAACAATAAGTTTCATGTCTTCTTTATTTTATGTAAAGGTATCGTTTTTATTCGTTTTATACAACGTAAACGATACCTTATAAGTCTCACTCTCATTCAAATAATGTACCTTATGTTAAAACAGTAAATAATGAATTTAATGTTGTTTGTAAAACGTATTCCTGTCTAAATTTATCCCACTGAATATAACCATTAACAAGTAAAAGATTCCCTTTACTATTTCTCAACAATTCTGCAGTTTCTTCAAATAATTCAGGAAATACTATAACATTTATAAAATCATAATTACTTTCTAATGTTATAGTAGCAAAAAGACCTTTCTTAGATTTTCTCTCTACTATATCCACAACGTAACCACCTATAGAAGCTAAACGATATTTTGTAGTACCTGTCCAATATTTAATTTGACTGATATCATAGAATTCATGTTCATCATTATAAAGTTGAGGAATATGATAATTCCTTACAAGATATTCGTAATCAAAAAATGCAAGTCCTGATACTTTCTTTTGTTGTAAAGTCCACCACCAATCATTCTTTTCTTTACGAGCTTTAATAATGTTAGTTAAGAGGTCTTTATCTTCAAGAATTTTCACCCTTTTATTTTCTCGATAAGATTCGATTAATCTCAATCTTTCGCAAGGACGCTCAATATTTTCCAATTTATCAAAAGCACCACTATAAATGAGATTTTCAATCACAGATTTATTTACAGGTGAACCTTTTATCACGCATCTATCTATAAATTCATCAAGTGAAAAGAATTCTCCATTCTCATTTCTTTCTTTTGAAATGAATTCTTGAGCTTTTTCACCACATTGTTTAACTGAATTCAAAGCCCAATACATACTTCCTGTTTTAACATCTGAAACAATGTTTATATCAGATTTATTTATATCTACAGTACGAAGCTCAATATTACCTGATTTTTGAATTTCGTTGACGTAAAAAGGATAATCTTTACTTTCAGCATAGGAGAATGTTACAGACCAAAACTCAATAGGATAATGCACTTTCAACCAAAGGCAATTATATCCATTTCGCGAATAAGCGATTGCATGGGATTTGTTAAACGCATAGGCACCAAATTTCACCATTTGATCCCAAAGTTCTTTTGCATAAGATTCTTCTACACCAAATTTATTGATATAACCTTTTACAAACTTTTCTTCGTATGATTGAAGTTTTTGTAAATTTTTTTTACCAATAGCTTTTCGTACACCATCAGTGGTCTCTAAGTCAAAATCAGCAAGATACTGACAAAGACGCATTATATCTTCTTGGTACACTATAAAGTTTTTTGACTTTGATAAAACTTTTTCTGCACCTATCGGGGCTTCTTTATCAATTTCCCCTCTCTTAGCAAGAATATATTCATTATGAAAATTATTCTCAATAGGTCCAGGACGATATAAAGCTGCACATATTCCCATCTCATCAAGACTTTCAGGCTGCATCTGAACACAATAAGACGAAAGTCCTTTTGCACCGAAGTGGAAAATATTCGATAAAAATCCTTTCTTTATATATTCAAAGACTATTCTATCATCTAAAGGAATATCTTTATATAAATCAAGTTTTATACCGTGATTTTTATAAATCAAATCAAGTATATCAGATAATTGTGATAATTGTCTAATACCTAATATATCTTCTTTCAAAAATCCAGCATCTTCAATTTCTGAACCTTCCCATTGTGTAACCATTAAACCTTGTTGTTTCTTGATAGGAGTCCATTGAGCAGAGGTTTTCTCATCAGGTAATACTACTGTACCACAAGCATGAATAGAAGATGTCTTCGGTATATTAAGAATAATCATCATATCGTCAAAAAGTTCTGTATTATCTTTGACAAATTCTCTCATCTCTTTATCCTTACAAATAATTCTAAAGAAATCCTCTGCACTTTCCATCCCTTCTTCATCTCTTAATCTTGATGTAAATCGTCTTACTGTTCCAATAGGTAAGTTGTGACAGCGAGCAAGGTCTGTAATGGCAGCTTTAAGTTTTAATGTACCATAAGTTCCAAGAGAAACGACTTGTGTTTCGCCAAATCGACTCTCCATGTATTTCTTTACTTTTTCTCGTCCTTCAGACGAAAAATCCGAATCGATTTCACTTAGTCCGGGAGACTACCTAATGACGTAGTCTCCCGGATCTCCTTTCTTAAATCTTTAATTGTTATCATTATTTATTTCTTGTTTTAAAAATTCAACCAATTCTTCAACGTTGTCAGGAACCTTATTTGATTTTTTAATATTATCAACTTTCCATAACGGCTGTAGATTCCTGTAATTAAGACAGATACGTTGATTTTCTTCTTTAGTCAGATCAAAGTAAGATATAGGAACAATATGATCAATCTGCCAACCGTCTTTTCCACCATAATTCTCCCATGTCATTCCAGGTTCAAATTGTTGTTCAAGATGAACTTTCAGTTCATCAAGAGAACAACCAATTAAATCAAATGTACTGTTTTTCTTCGATCCATTTAATCTCGTTCTCAATCCGTTTCTCAAAAGGTGAGCTAATTTAAAATTCAAATCTTCCTTTCTCCTTCTTCGACTATTAATCGATCTTTTTAATCGACCTTGATCTGATTTTAAATACAAATTCGATTGTAAAATTCTCTTTTCTTTATTCTTTTCGTAATAATCTTTATCGTATAAAGACCGTCTTTCTTTATTTTCTCTTCCCTTCTCTAATATCACTTCTTTGTGATTTTGATAATAAAGTTTATCGCTTTTCTTTCGATTTTCAAATTTTAAATACAATTTAGTATATTCTTTCTTGCAATCTTTACACTGAGCTTCTAATCCATCTGAACAACTCTTACATTTGTTAAAATGGTCAAATGAAAGTTCTCGTCTGCAATGACTGCAAATCTTCAATCCCGTCTCAAAATTAGCTTTCATACTTTATATAAAATTTTTCATTTTTCTTTATATGTTTATTCATTATAATCCATCAATTCATCATCTTCTTGTAATTCACCAGCCTTAATAATCATCTTTTCTTTATTACGTAAAATTCGCACAAAATCAGTAGATTTAATACAAATAGGTGAGGAACTATTTTCGTTTATGACTACCTCTTCAACTTTATCATGACGTATCAAACGACCTGTTGTTAGAAAACGTTCAAATAGAAGGTCATATTCAAGAGGATTAATATAATTAAGTTCCAATAGATAAGAAATAAGGCTCCCACAAGCTGACCCTCTACCGGACCCTAAAAGTATCCCTTCTTTCTTGCACCAATTGACGATATCTCTCAACATTAAAAAGTAATCGACTACATCTCCTTCTTCAATTACCTTCATTTCTCTTTCAAGTCGTTCTTGAATAACTTCATCTGAATATTTCTCAAGAAGTTCAGGATGATTTTCAATACCTTTAAATATCAAATCTTCAAACATATCGATATTAGTTTCGTATTGAAGAGCTTCTTCGTCAGTCATGTGATAAACAGGCATGTGTCGTATTTGCGTTTCAATTACGAAATTACATTCAAATGACACTTCTTTTAGATTTGAAATAGCTCTTTCCCATGTAGAAAAGAATTTCTCATCATTACCAAATAGATAACTTAACTCTTCAAAATATTCTTGATAATTCTTGAAGTATTGATTTTTACTTTCGTGCGTGATAATTTTACCTATAGAATTCAACTTCTTTTTAATAGGGTACCATTCTTTTTCTATATAATAAGCATCACACATTGCTATAGGCTCAAGCTCGCTTAAAAAAAATCTCTTTAAATTATCTAAATACGTTACATCTCTTTCTTCTTTTTCAAATACAACAGTATCAAGTTGATAATAAGTAACTATTTCCTTTAAATTAGTAGGTATATTTCTATATTCTATTGATTTCGGATCCCAAATTAAAATCAATCCATCATAATAATCTTCAATATCTTCTTGTGTAACAAATGCTTTATCATTTGTATTTATTATCTCGTTCAATCTTAAAAGGTTCTGCCAACCTATTTGATTTTTTACAAATGCCTTTATCGTATATTTCAAATCTTTCTTTTCGTCCACAACTATGATTTCCATTCCTTGAATAGAACGTAATCCAGCTTTCTGACATGCATTCTGAAATTTCATACAACCTGCTAAAGTTCCTTTCTCACAAATACCAAGACTTGTAATACCTAAAAATTTAGCTTTTTCACACCATTTGTTATAAAGTCCTACACTATTTAATAATTCAAGAGGACCGTGAATACCGAGATAAGTATCTATATAAAATTCTTTATCTTCAAGTTTTACTTTGCCTAACCATTTTATAGGATTTAACTTTACTTGAAATTCATTTCCCTTTTTAAGAGAATACCAAATACTTCCAAAACTGAATATATAGTTGTCACAATCAGTTCTATCGCACGCCCATCGAAAATCTTCATCAAAAAGTACTTTCTTACCTTCTTCCCATTCTATAGGTTCGAATAATTCATACGTTTGATCGTTTATCTCAATAATATAATCGCCTAACTCTTTATAATCTATAAAATTATCATTGAGATACTGAATTAATTCTTCATATAATTCTTTCATACAAAAATTTAATTAAAAAGGGCCAGGAATATATTCATTCTCTGACCCCTCCATCAACTTAAAAAAGAACTCGAGTATATTATTCTGATACTACATCAAAATATTTATCGCATACATGTTTTACAACTGTGTAATAAGTAGACAATGTTTTTGCAATTTGATAGAAAGAACGACCGTCATTCTTCAACAATTCATCGTAAACTTGAGAAGAAAGATTCTTCAAACCTTCAGGTTTAGTCTCAGATTTAGGTTTTACATTAAGAACCACTTTCGGAGCTTTTTCCTTCTTTTCTTTTGCCGGCTTCTTTTCTTTCTTCGGAGCTTTTTCCTTCTTTTCTTTTTTCTCTTTCTTTTCAGCTTCTTTGCGATTCTTCTCATCTTCAGGACGAGGTTCTTCTGCATTTTCTTGAACACATTCTTCATGTTCTTTTACCATTTCCTCTTCCTTAGCTACATCTTCGTCAGAAGCAATATATTCAGGATCTGTATAAGTTTCTACACCTGCCTCTTTTTGTTCAATCAACTTTGCAAGTTCTTCTTTAGAATACTTTGCATAATTCTGAATACCAAGTTCATTAGCCTTTTTACGAAGTGTTAACAATGATTCTACTGCCATAATTTTAAATTTTACGAATTAATAAATTTATTTCTTTTGATGACCTAAAGGTCTACATTTTCTCATTACGTTGCAACATTTGGACATGAGAAAATATTATCTCTTTCAATTGTTTAAGTCTCTGCTCTACTGAACCTCTAATTGTATAAAATGATAATTGATATTTATCTAAGATATCTTTTATTTCATTATCGATAAATCTCTGAAAATCAGGATTCAAAGAACGTACTCCATCATCTACAAGTTCAAATTCTATAGGGAAATAAATGATAATACCAAAAGATTTTTTGTTTAGAGATTTCAAAATAGACTTTTCACGAAGAATTTCCTTATAAAGAGATTGTATTTCCTTCTCATCGTTAGTTGATTTATAATCAAAAAGGTAATTTGTATAAGCATGTACATCAATTATGCATCTATCGCTTATATAACCATCTCTATTTAGAATTTTGTTATAAGCGTCAAAAAATACTTTTTGAGATTTTGCATTTCCCGATTCATTAATAGAAAGATTTTTCTTTTTTACAAGATCTCTTACTATTTCTGTACAAAATTGGAAATCTTTAAAATATTCATCTTTCCTTGCTGCTTCTAATAACATTGTTTTGCCGGTACCTTGGGCACCGACAAAATTAATTTTAACGTTCATCACCTGATCCATGAATTACATTTCTTTCTTTACGTGAAGCAAGTTTTTCATTATTAATACGAGCTACTTCTTCAATAGAAGTATTCATCGAATCACAAATTGTATTAAGTTGAAGCCAAATGTTTTTCCATGCTTCTTCAATAACTTTTCTTCTTTTTTCAGGGAAAACATTTTCTTCTCCAGTTTTATAATCATCACGCAAAAACTTCTTGACTTGTTCACTAATTTTACCTGATTCAGATAAAAGTTGAAGAACATTTGTAGCAGATTTTGGTTTTAACAACCAATTCCAATCCTCTTCGATTTGAAGATTAAGTTCAACACGAATTCCAGCCATGTACCAGAAAATATCCCCAAGTTCTTTGATGACTAAATCTTCTTTAGCTTCTTGTTCGATCTTTTCACAAAGTTCACCAATTTCTCCATTCAATCCTATTACAACGTAAGGAATTGCTACTTCATCAGCATAACACTTAGTAGTGATTGCTTTTACTTCATACTCTTTGTAAGTCATAATTTTACTAATTTTTATTTATGATTAATTTTCCAAATTTGGATTTGTCTTAAAAACTCATCTCGACTATTCATAGAATTATCTAAAAATAATCCTGAACAATAATTTGTTACCATAGAAGAATTATCTTCTGCACCTCTCATACTCACACACATATGTTCAGCTTCGATATACACAGCAATTCCTCTAACAGAATCACCAAATACTTCTTTAAGATAATCGTGAATTTGTTTTGTTAATTGTTCTTGAAGTTGAGGTCTTTTTGCAAACCAATGAACAATTCTGTTTAATTTAGAAAGTCCTACAACATCTCCTCCTTCTTGTGGAATGTAAGAAATGTGACAAACTCCGCAAAACGGAAGAAAATGATGAGAACATAATGAATTAACTTCAATACCCATTTCTGTTACCATTCCTGTATAACCAGTTCCTGGAAATGTTGCAATTCTCGGTCTTTCTTCGTAAGTACCTGAAGTAATTTCATTTACCATCATCTTTGCAACACGATAAGGAGTTTTTACCATATTAGGATCGTTCTTCCAATCGTATCCTAATGCTTCAAGAAACTTTCCATAAGCTTCTTCTGCATTTTTCATCATTTCCTCTTTTCTTTCTTTAGAAAGAACGATATTTTGACCTGCTTTTAATTTAAAATCCATATTATTTATTCCTTTCTTTTTCCCAAATAACAATTTGTAATCTATCTGAATAACAATATCCATGTTCAGCACAATATTCTGCCACTATTTTTCGATTTTGATTTAATTCATCATTCGAGCTTCCAGCGGGCATTAGAACAATATTCCATGGATTGATAAATCTATGATCATACCAAACTTCTTGACCTTTAAAATATGATGGATAACGTTTTCTATGTTTTCTTTTAATGTCAAAATCTATCAAATCTTTAATTTGACTTTCAATTTCATTAAAGTCTTCTTGACAACCTACAACATATTTCAATCTAAAATCTTTTGTATACTCAATTAAATTCCAGAGAGCCTCTTTATTATATCTTGATGAAGTATGTTTTTTTAAACTTGGCGTCCAACTTAATCCAAATTTTTCCAATTTTTCATCAGTAGGTTCAGAAGACGATAATTTTGGTGAAATATTGGCTAAATCAATTCTTCTCAAAAGGTTTTCATCTACAATTATAGAACCGTTTGTTTCGATTGAAATATCCATATCATTATCTTCTCCAATCTGAATCAAATTAAAAAGAACTTCTTGATTTAAACACGGTTCACCTCCACTTATACATAAAGTAGTTGTTAATGGATGTTTCTTAATGATATCCTCGACATCTTTATATGTGAATTTATTCTTTTCAGGAGAAAAGCTGGAATAAGCGGTATCACAAATACTATTATTAAAACAACAACGTAAATTGCAACCAGACATTCTAACAAAAATTGTCGGCGTTCCTGCTTCAATTGACTCACCTTGAATTGAATTAAATAATTCTATAATAGGTTGTTTCTTCTCGTAATCAAGTTTTCTTAACATTGCTTTTCTACTTTAGGATTAATAAAATATTTTGCACCAGATTCTTTAGTATAACAAAAGAAATCGTGTAATTCGTCTGACCAATCATTTAATACACCAATAGAATAAGCTGCAGATAAATCTACAGGAAGTAAATCAAAATCATTTATTGTTGCTTCAGCATAACCTGTTGCAGTTTCATGATAAATTACCTTACTACATTTCACATTTCCTTCACCATTATTAAATTCTGTAGCTTCAATCATCTTGTTAATCATATAACAAATGTATAATGCAAGATTCTCAGCAGAAGGACTTACAGGAAGTTCAATCCAACGATCACACCATTTCTTCACATCATTTTTATACTCTTCCTTATCTTTACTCCAAATCAGCATACAATGATCAAAAGAATCAATCCATTGTCCTATATTTTTCTTAATCAAAGAAAAATCTACAATCATTCCTCCATTATCAAGTTTGTCTGAAGTCAAAAATACTTCAATAATTGCTGAATGACCATGAATACTTTTTCGACAACGATTTGTTGAGCAATTACGTACAATATGAGCTCCTTCAACTTTAAATAATTTTCTAATTTGCATAATTTAACTCGTTTAATTATTTTGTATAAAGATACTATTTTACTTTAAAGCATCTATCGAAATGGTGTGCAACAATTTAATTTTTACATAAATATATGGAACAAATATCTTTTTGCCATTTTTTATAATTTTAATCGAATCATAAATAGGATAATTATTCTTCACTTTATATTCAATATTATCATATATTACTATTTCACCAGGTTTCAATAAATAAAATTTATCCCAATATTCAGTCTTTTTGTTTTTAGGTGAATACTGAAATAATGGTAATCCTTCTTTATTCAAAAATTCTTTTTCGTAAAACAATTTGAATTTTTCATCAGAATCAAAGATGCAGCTTAATGAGAATTTTTTAGATAGTTCTATAATTTTAGATTTTTTCTTGTTTGCTACTTCATTATTTATCTTCTTAAATTCAGATTGTTCATATATCAATGATCTTAATTTGTAACTAAAATATTCCAATTGAAGAATTCTAAGAAAATCTTCTTTTGATAATTCTCTTGTCTTTTCCATATTCAAAAATTTTCTTGTAAAATTACAAAAAGAATTTTTGAATATGAAAAAAGGGTTACGTTTAAGTAACCCTTAAATATCTTTACCAATTGATTTTAACTAATCTTCCACCCCAACCTTTAGTTGTTGATCCTGAATATCCTAATGAAGAAGTAACAAGTTTATTATTTTTTATACGTAAAACTTCCTTATGTAAAGCAGTTCCATATGATCCATATTTAAATTCTCCTGTTAATGCTTCACCATTTTCTTTATAAGCACAAGATATATTTTCATTAGGATTGAAATATATTAAATGACCTTCGTGTTCAATACAATCCATTTCGATATCAACTAAAATAGGTCTCCATTCTGCTTTAGTTTTCTTAGTCGGTTTGCCATTTCTCATTACAGGTACCATAACTTTTTCAAATGTCCTAATTTTAATTGTCTTCATAATCTTTAATTTTTAATCGTTTAACATTTCCTTTCTTTCAATACCTAAAGATACGCCTTTTCGACCACATGGTCCAACAATTAAACGAAAAATTTTGTATAAAAATTTATCGGTTCAATTAAATCATCTAATGCTTCAAGTAATTCTTCTTGAGTCGCATCTCCTGGATCTTTTTTCTTATCTTTTAATTCTGCTATTGTAACATTAAAATATTTTTGCAAAGTCAATGCTGCAGTCTTTATCATTTCAGGTTTATCAGGATCGTACATTAAGATTATATTTCGAACACTTTTCTTTTGTCTCAATAGTGAGATTTGATTATTTCCTATATTATTACCAAATGTAAATACACACTTTATCTCTTCGCTTTCATATAGATGTAATTTATCATCTACGGAAATATAATCAAACATCCCTTCTACTATAATAATAGTATCTGTACTATCTGTTATTAAATCGTATCCACCTACAACATTAGCAAATCCATCTTTAGAGTTTTCATATCTAAGAACAAGTTTTGATTTACCTTCTTTAAATTCTTTCAGGTTCTGTTCGTGCCATTCTTTACTTTTCTTAGAACGTGCTAACCAAGCTACAGTTTTACCCTTCATAGTAAATTGAAAAATAAATTTATCTTGTAATTTTCTCTCAAGAAAAAAGTTTGTTATAGCTGGTTTAAATTGTTCATAATATCTTTTGTTAAATCCACGATTATTTAAATACTCATCGTTTTTTATATATTCAAGTTTCTTTGGTAATTCACATTCTTCTAAATCAAAATTTACTTCTTCGTCTTCTTCATCTTTAACGAGAGGTATAAGTTTCGATACTTTAATACTATTTTCATAATTGATTTTCGCAAGATCCATTCTATGAATCTTTTCAAGAAATTTCTTTAGAGTTGTTTTAGTACCGCATTTAAAACAAAAAAATACTGCATTTGTACCAAGTTCATTAAAATGAATCCCCCATTTTTTACCACCTTTTCCACAAAATGGACAAACTTCATCTTTATTAGTCAACCAACCTGCACTTCCATTAGGAGAAAGTGAAAGTTCTTGAATGATTTCATCTTTATCAACTCTGAACATAATTTATATCATATTAACTTTTCGTTCACCTCTTTTTAATTTTTCAACTTTTTCCTTAGATTTTTTATTGAATTTTACTTCATCTTCCTTACTAAATAATTCTATCGTTCTCGGTCTATCGTAGAATCTACCTTTATCATAATTTGTTGCTATTGGAAAGGTTAATTGAGATTCTTTAAAATCGCGTAATTTATCTATATAAATACGCATAGTGCGGTTATTCTTTTCTTCTCTTGTTGTATTACCTGTAAAAACAAATGAAAACGGTTTTACTAACGTTCTATCTCCTTCTGTATAACTTCTATCAATTATTTTTTCAGAATTATCCCAAATTTCAATAGGTACGTTACCTGTTTGCGTTGCTGTTATCCCAACCATTTTAAATTCTACACAAAGATTTTTGAATAACTGAGCACAAGATTGAAGTTTATCTTTCTTAAAATTAGGATTATTATCTATTGTACTATTAAGACCGGTCTTTACAAGATCAAGTGAATCTAAAATCAAAACTCGAGGATAAAAACCGTAAACTTTATGATAATCAAGAATAATGTTTCTTACTTCAACCATCGAAGCTTCACCAAACTTTTCAAAACCATAAACAGTTATATCTTCACCATAATCTCTCATAGCTTTATATGCACTCATAACTTTCTTTTGATCTTCAGGTTTTAGAAATCCACTTCTAATATCATTAAACTCCTGTCCTGTCCAATATTGGTCATATTTATCAAGACAAGCTTTTACACCACCTTCCAATTGTATATGTAATACAGGATGTCCATCATAAGCTGCTGCCATTCCATGATGTCTCAATACCGTGGACTTACCTTGTCCACTCATCATAATCCATAACACAGTATCTTCCATTAAAGCTCCACCATAAGAAATTTCATCTAATCTATCGATACCTAATGTTATATGTTCAGGTGTTTTACTTTCATCGACATTTTTTCTTCTATTTTTCATTCGAGCATCAAATCCATTGAAAACTCTTGAAAAATTTCCTCCATCATGTCTTAAAGAAATAGAAAGTATTCGTTGACTTTCTTCAAGATTTACTTTAATTGCCTCATCTTTTTTATTCTCTTCATATAAATCGTGAACTTTTTTAGACAACAATTGAAATTCAACATCTTTAATGTACGATTCTAATTGATCTATTATAATCTCCCTATCGACTTTATTTGCATTTTGAATTTCAGTAATTGTTTCTTGAACTGAATCATTTTCTATATATTTCTGAGAAACTACTCCAAGTGAAGGTACAACTTCATTCTTTGTAAATACTTCGATAGCTTCTCTTAACAAATACTTATAACCTGGCCACTCTTTAGGTATTAATTGATAAGTCAAATTACATACAGCTATTCTTGTTAATGAAATATCTGAATAAATCAACTTAAATAATTCTGCCATAAAATTAGCACTTAATTTCTGAGCCATAATTTTTACTATTTAATTCTTTTCCAATAGAAGCCTCTAACTGTTTTATTTGGGAAATTATCGCAAGCCATTTTAATTTGATACCCTGAAGATACTCCAACTTCTCTCGCTGCAGAAGAATAAGAATCAAATGTTTGAATAAAATTATCTTCCAAATCGTATTGTTCTATAATTTTATCACCCTTTTTAAAATATTTACACTCAGTAGCTCTTTTATAACGAGAAGTGAATTGATTACATCTTTCTTCAGAAGATTCTTTATATTTCCATTTAAAACCTTTTGAAGTTTTATTCCAATCGTTACAAGCTATTCGAATAGAACCGGCTGTCTTATCTAAACCTAAACTTCGACCTGCTTCAACAACGCTACTCCACTCTCGAATAAATTGACCATCTAAAGTATATTGTTCTACAATTCTCTCTCTCTTTCTTGAAATTTTTATTTGCTTTCTTTCTTCTATAGGTTTTAATTTAGTTTCGTTATGATAATTAAGTTTTCCTATATTGCCTAACCTCGTTGCTTCAATCTGATATGAACTTTTCTTTTTTCCTTTATGAACTTTACTGATTTTAATTTTAGCTTCTTCAGAATGTTTATAATTTCTTTTTTTTATAAATTTCTTCACCTAAATAACCTCCTCCACAACAATCTGTTCTATTATAACCGATTTCTTTATCATCTGAATTATATTTCCTAATATAATTATGTTCTAATTGATCAAACTCAATTTTAGAATTCCCATTATAGAATTCTAAAATTTCATATTTAAAATTCGATCTACCATATTTTTTAAAAGCATTTTTCAAAGCAACTCCACTACCTCTATATCCATCTTTAATATTATCTGTTGCATGTTGACCTATATAAATTTTTTTATTTATTAAGTTTGTAACCTTATAAATAAATTTATATTTTCTTGGAGCTAATTGATTTTCACAATACATATAATTATATTTTTAAATTAAATTTATTGTAACATTCACTTCTTTTTCACATTCTCGCAAAGAATTGATACTCAAAAAACAACTCATACAAACATCGTCCTTTCCAGAAGCAGCTTCCAATTTTCCTGAATCAGACTTAAACGTTATAGATGAAAATTCACCAAACATCAGGTCAACTGCTTGCCTTGTTTCTCCTACAGCATAAGGACATTTTAATTGACCTCTTTCAAACATTGCTGAAAGACTTGGTAATCCTGTATAAAGATCCTTCTTATTTCCTTCGGTTGTAGTAAAAGTTTCAATGTTTTTTAACCCTCTTTCTCTTGCTAACGCAGATAATATGGACTGAAATCCATTTGATTCACATACAATCTTATTAGGTCTAAATAATCTATCGAGTTGAACAATCTTATCTATTTGCTCATTATGAGACATTCCTTTTTGTCTATAATAAGTAAGTAGATAATAGTTCTTCATCGAATCAATGCCCCAAACTGAATATACAGTGTAGTCTGCGCCAATATTACCTGAAACTGCGAAATCTACACCTATATGAACTCTTTGTAATTTAATAGGATAATCATCTATAGAAGTAGCAAATCTTATATTTTCCATTCCTATAGTCGATCTCATTAAATATTCATAAGGAAATATTGTAGATGAATCGCTAATAGGTACTACAAGATACTCACGATTAAACACAATAGTTCCAAGTTCTTCTTTTTTTGCAAGAATTTGATCAAATGTATATCTATCGGGAGCAAGTGGTCTACCATCAGGAAATATAACTGGATATTCAAAACAATAAAATCGCTTATCAGCTTTTAATACTTGATATAATTCATTTGGCGCAGAAGAATATGGTGTTCCACAAACAAGAAAATATCCATAAGGTTCTACAATAGGTTCGATTGTTCCTTTTAAAAGTTCTTTAAGTTTTTCTCTTTGTTCATCTGAATATAAAGAAGATTCATCAGGCATATCATCACATAATACAGCTCCTACGTGTAGACCGCGGATGAAACCATCTTTACCTCGAATATGTAACGTACTTCCCGTTTCAGTTGTTATACCTGTTTCTCCAATAGATGCTTTATTATTTGGATTAAGTTTTTCAGCTATCAAATCATTTGTTTCGATTTCTTCTCTTACTTTTTTAATCTGAACTTTCGCAAGTGTCATTGTAGATGTGATATAACATGTTTCCTTTCTGTTTTGATTATCTACTGTATTTTGTCTCCAAGGAACAGGTCGACAATAACTCCACAATCTCCAAAGAATAAATGCGTAAGACCAAAAAAAACTTTTTCCTGAACCGCGACCACAAAGATAACAACTCCATGGAAACAATTGTGTCATATTACCCCACTCAATGTTTCTCCAACCCATTCTAAAGTTTGGTAACATTGTTAAAATGAAGTAATTCAACGAATAAATCTTCAGAGTTGTATCCATTGAAGCTTTTACATTTTCTATATAATCAAGACTTTCAGAATCAAGTGTTCTACCAAGATATAATGCCTTTTCAGCTTGAGTAAGTATCTCTTTCAGCATTTTATCAATATCATTATCATAACCTTCAAGAAGTTGATTTAATGCTTTAGGAGATAAATCTTCAATTATTCTATCTACAGTATTGTATAAATAATTCATTTGATTTACTGAAAGCAAATCCTTTCCATCTAATGTCAGCATAATTGAAACGTATCTCTATATCTTTTTTGTTTCACTTCTTGAATTATTTGACCTTCTCCTCTTAATTTTCTAATAAACGAAATTAGATATTGAGCATTTGCTTTTGTATCATTCAAAGCTCTATGTGCGTCAACAAGATCTATGCCTGCCAATTGACAACAAGTACCAAGTTTGTAATTCTCTTGTTCTAAAGAACTTATATGAGCCCAATGCATTGTATCAATATAATATTTTACATAATTATCAATATCATCCTTCATATATAAGAAGAAATTTCTTAAAAAAGGATTATCGAATCCATTTGTACTTTGACCTCCTATATTATGACCTGCTAATGTACATAATTGTCTTGGATTCTTATATTTAGTAAACCAAGTTTTAAGCTCTTTATATATATCTTTTAATGGAGTAGCAAGTTCTCTTTGCATTTGCTCTGTAATTCCATGTGTTGCAGTGGCTTGTTCTGAATAAATCAATTCTTCTTTGTAATTATAAGGAAAAATCCTATCAAGTTCGTCAATGATTTCTAATTTATTCATATCAATGCAAACCATTGCTATTTCAACGCAAGGTGCATTTTCAAACGCAATACATTTACTATTACATAAATTACCTGTTTCAAAATCGTAAACTAAAATGTAATTACAAGACGTTTTCATTCTTCAAATGTTTTATTAATATCGTTAGCCAATACATTATATAATTTTACAGTACAATGTTTTTTAGGTATAATCACAATTTCGTTTCCTCCTAAATATTCAGGAATGTGACCTCTTTTAATGTAAAATGTTACATCGTTTCTATTAAAAGGTTTACCATTGTCTTTTATAAAATTCTCATTCAACCAAATTAAAAGACCTTGTGCGTTTACATCTCTTATTAAATATTTCTTTTCGTCCATATATTTTATCTCATTATTAATTGTAATCTTTCGAAATCAATATCACGTAATTCCTCATCTTTATATTTGATAAAAAGATTCTTTATAGGATTGTCTTTGAATGAAGCTGTTTCATCTTCAAGTTTATTTATAACAATTACAGGATTTCCATCGTCATCATATTCTTTCTGAAATGAAATTATAAAATATTTCAAAAGACTGTATTCGTTACCAAAAGTAAAAACTCTTTTACGGTTCTTCTCTGAAAAATCGTCAAATAAACATGCTTCTGAATAAAGTCCAGTAATCGCATCGTTATTAGGTTTCTCCAAATATTTTTCGAGTCTATTTGAAAATCTTTTCAATCCTATACTCTTGAAAACTTCATTACATAATTCAAGAACTTCTCTATCTTTATTCATTACGTTCCTTTTTTATGAGCTTTTCAATTACTTCATCAGGTATCTGATATTTTAACTTTTTTCTATCTCCAAAATCATAAATTCTATGACATTGTGAACATGCAAGAACTATATTATCTTTATCACATCGTAATTTTGGGTGTGCTCCTCTTGAAAGAATATGACTAAAAAATATTGGCCTAAATTCATTACCAAGATAAACACCACAATGATAACAATAATGAGTTCTTTCGTTCCAAATCTCTTCAAATATAGATTGTAAATTATTAGATTCTTCTTCTAAACTGTTTCTATTCGTTTTTACAGATTTCCTCTTTTTATCACAATCTTTACATAACCATTTTATTCGATTCCAAATCTTATAATTTGTTTTACAACAAACACAAGGTCTATTTTCTATTTTTTCTTTCTTTATATATCCCATTCTCTTAATCCTCTGATCAAAGCATCTTCTATACTTATAGAAGGATCTTGTTTTAATTCTAAGAATGCAGAAGCCAAAACTTCAAATTCTAATCCTTCCTTTTTAGGAATTTTAAAATTTCTTTCTATGAAATCAACTAAATCTTCCATTTTTACATGCGTTATAATAATAACAATCTTTACATTTCAATTCATTGAAAAGAATACCATTATATTCTCCACAAAATATAAATCCTTTAGGAGTATTCCAGAACTTATGTCTCAAAAAATCTTTATATCTATCAGAAAAGATGTGTTCACTATTGTTTCCCTTTAAAGGATTAACTAAACCTCTGTCCCTTTGAAATTTTGAGACATAAAATAATTTTTCCTTCGTTCTTTCATTCCAACGTTTTAATGCATTTAAACTTATTATTTTTGTTAATGTTAAAGAATATCTATTTGAATAATTATTTTCAGATAAAACAAATTGAAACAATAAATACTGCCATAATTCTTCTATAGAATTTATCTTTGAATTAAAAAAGAATTTTTCTATAAGTTGAACATCTTTCTTCTTTCTTTTCAAACTGTAATTAGGAGAACATGTCATTCTCTGTTTCAAATATTCAAATATTTCACAAAATTCTTCTATCATAACAAAATTGTATCTCTAAACATTAAAGAAAAGGACGAGTTTTCGTCCTTTTGATTTTGTAAAATTACAGAAATAAATCTATCAATCCCACGTTATCTTCAAATCAACAGTCTCTTGTTTCACTTTTTCTATAGGTTTATATCGTGATCTATGAAGAGGATCAGGTTCTGCTACATTATTATATTCTTCAAGAGCCTTTTCTTTATCTACTGTTCTTGATAACCATAATCCTATCATTTGATTTGGTTGAATATCACCTACACTAACTTTAGCGTCAACTGTAGCATCAAAAAGTTGAGTGTACAACGGTTTACTATAAATGGAAGGAGTATGTTCCATAAATGGTTGTTCATCATTAGAAAGAAGTGTTGCTCCTATTTGATAAAAACAAATATTAGAATCTTTCTTCTCAAACCACAATTCAACATTTTTAAGAACACTTTCACCTTCATTCTTAATGACAATCGCTCTATATTGAGTCTTCGTATCTTTAATTTCTGAAATACTTATTTCATCAAAAAGGTTATCGAATACATCATTTGGGATTTCAGTAGAAGAAGGAAAACCACCTAATGAATTTATATAATTATTTTGAATATCAAGATAACCTGAACTTACGGTATAATATAACTTCAACATAATTATTCCTTTCCTTTATTTACAAATCCTGCTAAAGACCAAAATTCTTTCTTTACAGAATTATCAATCGTTATTGATCCGCCACTATTACGAATTCTTGATATATAAAATTCGGTATCTTCTTTAACTGGAGGAGTTGAAACTTCAATTTCTCTTACTAACGAAATCCTATAAAAATCATAAGTATATAATCCTGCTTTTTGTTCTTTTGAGAAAACTGCTGTAATAGGTATTGTTCCAAGAATTACAACTCTAAGATTAGTTTCAGGTGTAAATTCAGCATTTGAAGTGAGAATCAAATTTTGATCATCTACAACTGAAACAATTTGATATACTCCATCATTTAAAGGATTACTACCATCTTCTTTTTCAAATCTAATTGAAACAGGAGTAGAACCTGCCTGTCCTCTTACTTTTCCTAAAAAAGAAACGTTACCATTTACATTTCCTTTCTGATTTACAGAAACAGTACCAAGCTCGTAGTTTCTTGTATCATAACTTATCTTTACCCAATAAAATTGATCATCTTGAGGACAAACTATATTATCTTGAATATCCTCTATAAAAATCACTTGTCCTAAATTATTGAACGCTAAACCTGGTAAAACTTTATAAGTACCATTTGTTGTACCTTGTTCAACTTTAAAAGGTTCGTTAGGTTTAAATTCATCAGGTTTTTGAAAATCTTTGTTAAATTTACTCGGATCGTTTGTTACAATTCCATAAGTATAAGTTGCTTGTAACAATAATTGCTTAAACAACGAATTTTGCAAAAATCCTTGTAAATTCATCAACTCTTCTTTTTCAAGAAAAATATTTCTATATATATTTAATTGATTCATTTTTATACAATTTCAATAGTTATTTCTTCACCTTTTCTTTGAGCAGCATCAATCAATTCATTTAATTTATCAGAAGTGTATCTTGATTCTGATAACATTCCTTTAGAAGTGTTTTTACCGACAAGTATACATCCTAATGAATCTTTTGCTGTATTTCCTGGATGAATTAAAATACCTTCAAAATAAGGAACGTTTAACAATCGAGGTAAATTTCGACCAAATTTAGGAGAATAATTGTATACCACTTTGTATTTACCTTTAGGTATTGCTGTTTCTCCATAAACCTTTGGTTCACTACTTAAATCTCTTTCTTTATCTTCTAAAGTATTAGAAAAGAATTCATTGTTCACATATAATCGACCAACAGTATAATTTTCTCTTGGCCATAATCTTTCAACTCTTAATTCCATATAGCATCAATAATTATTGAAATATACGTACTTATAAACATCCAAATCTCTAACCAAAAAACAGGTTTATCATATTTATAAATTAAAAACCCTGTAGGAAATGCTAAAAGCAAAGGAATTGTTGTATAACCTGCAAAAATCATATAAAGTAACGATGCTAATCCGCAAACTATTGTTGCACCTATATGAACTTTACCATCAAGTTCTAATTTAAAACAAGGTGCTGATCCAACAAAAATCAATCCAATACAAGCTAAAAAAGCACAACATTGATAATTTTCACCTTCTGTTACTTCAAGCCATTCAGGTAGAAGAATTCCTGCTGATAAAATCATTGCAATTTGAAACCATAATCCTGAACGACCGTGTTTTTTCAATTGATAATAAGTATCTGAAATACTCCAAGGAATTCCTATTAACTTTATTACTTTCCAAAAATAAACGATTAAAATCGTTAATGAAATAAAAATTAAATACCACATAACTTTCTCTATTTAAATTAAACATTATCTCCAACTTAAAGGTATTGTAGTAATACCACTTAATCTATCGCATCCTCTGAAACAACCTGCATGCTTAGAATTAATCAAATTAAAATACGCTCTTGAAGCATATTCAGAAGGAACAATCTTGTTATCTTCAAAAGCAGGTAAAAGTTTAATATAATAAATATCTCTTCTATTTTGAGTAATAGTTAATTGAGTATAACAAGGTTCTCCTGTTAAAGAAGTACAATTATTAAAACAATCAGAATAATCTAAACAAGTTTTAGAAACGCCTTCCATATTCCAACTTAATTGATTTGAATCCAAATTTAAAGATGCAATTGAATAAAATATATTTCTTACATCACCTTGCAAATTAACGCAATTATTAAAAGCTGCTGCAACGGTTGTAGCAGGACATCCGTAAAAAGGACTTGATTCTTTTTCTCCATATATATATTGTAAATTCTTACAAGAAGCAAAAACACTTGTAAAGTTTACACATTTCCTAAGATTAGAAAAATAATTAGCAGGAACTGAGTTTATACTTGTTGATAAAAACAAGTTCTGAACTGTAGTTACATTAGAACAATTCAAAGTTATTTTTGTCAAATCACCTAAATTTTCACAATAAGCAAATGTAGATTGTAATCTATTCAAATAAGTACTTCTTATATTCAAACTTGAATTTGATAAAGAAAGTTTACTATATGAAAACATAGAATCTGCATTCGAACAATTTATAGGAAAATTCGAATTTGAAACGTTTTGAATTCCTGAAAATTCAAACATTGATTCACAATTTACTACTCCTGTAAGATATCCTAAATCAGGTGTTTCTTGTAAAGAAGTATCTTGATAAAACATTTTTTGTGCTGAAGTTACATTTCCAGCATTTTTAAAAATATCATTGTTAACAGATGTAAGATTTGGACATCCTGAAAACATATCGTCTACATGTGTACATTGTCTATGAATATAAAAATTAGAAACACTTGTCAGATTCTTACAAACTGTAAACATTTCACTACAAACTCTTACGGTTGGAGTATTGGCAAATAAATCTGAATCTACATGACTTATACCTGAATAAGCAAAACACTGAGTAAAATCTCCATTACTACTCCATGAAAAAATATCTGAGTCAATTGTTGTTAAATTTTCACAATAAGTAAAAAGATAAGCTGCTGTTCCTGTTACAAAACCATATCGCATCTTATCAATTTTTGTCAATCTTTTACAATTAAAAAATCCTCCTTTCAAAAATTCAATTTTATTTGTATTTTGGAAAAATCTTTCGACACTTCTCAACATTCTTTTAATACCTCCATCAAGAGTAGATGTTTCTTCAGCCCATTTCAAAGTTCCTATTTCTGAACCAAAACTAATCTTAATTTCTGTATCTTTTGTAATATCGAGACCTTCTTTTAGAATTTTACCGTAAGTTATTGTACCATCTCCCCAATCAACTTTCAGATTTAACAATCCATCCTGGTTTGTATTGTGAATAGGTAATTTTACATTTGTAGGGGAAGAACCATAACGTAAAATTATAGCCATTGTATCTTCTATAGTTACAGTTATAATTTTAGAAGTTAAATCATTCACAAAGTCGCCTGACGAATCCATACAATGCGGATAAGTAACCTTATAATTATAAGATTTTTGTTCTGTTACTAAAAACGAAACTTCTCCATGAATATCAGTTGCTTCATTTAATTCACCAATCTGAATAGAAGCTCCTTGTAACGGTAAATTGTTACTTGTTTGAACTTTAAATATAATCTCAGTATAAGATCTTTTTAATGTTTTAGTAATGAATACAGATTCATTTTGAATAATGACGTTACCTGAAACAGTTTGATATCCTTCTTTTGAAATCGTATAATAATAACCATCTAAATTGTTACTATAACCTTTTAATGTTAAACGACCAGGATCTTCTGTGTTCAGCGGATTCGTACTTCCAATTTGTCCTCCACAACTTATATAAGCGTTAGGAATAGGATTACCTAATTCATCTATTATAGTAAAAATTATAGAATATGTAGATTCTCCCATTATAACATTTATCTCAGGATTTTCTGTAGTAATTGTTGTAACGCGAACAATATCTTCATACGGTGGTTTTTTAGAACATCTATACTCCTTACTTTCAGATGAAAGTGGTACGTTTGAAAATACTGCTTTCCCTTCCTGATTTGTTTTAATTGTAGAACCATTAAATGTTATCGCTACATCTTGTACAGGTAATTTTTCATCAGGAAGATTTGGATTAGGAAGATAAGTTGTCTTGAAAGTTACATTTGTAGTCCTTCTCGTCAAATTAATATTTACAGTTGAATCTGAACCTGATATTGTTTCTTGGCCTTCAACCTGATTTATAAAATCACCATTACTAACAGTATACTTATAATCACTGTCAGGAAGATTAAACGAAACTATGCCTTCGTCATTTGCATATCCTATTATATTGTCGTTAACAGTTACCAAAGCACCTATAGCAGGATTTGATTCTTGAGTGATAGAAAATTTAAGAATATGTACTGCAGTCGTTTGAGGATACATTATAACATCTACAGTTTGAGATTCTTCTGTTACTCTGATGTCTCCCCAAGTATAATTATACCCATCTGCTTCAACTGTATAATGATAATCTCCATAAGGTAAAAGAAATGAAGCGAGACCTTCTTCAGTTGTGTAATGTACTTCCTTATTGATTATAATTGCTGCATTAGCAATATGTTCTCCAGATTCATTTTCAACGTAAAATGTTACGATATTTGAAGATAATGTCAAATCTACAGGAACAACTGTATTTCTATTACCAACTTCTACATTAGAACTATATCTTTCAAATCCTTCTTTTGTAATTGAAAATGGATAATTACCTGAAGCGAAATTAAATATAGCTTCACCATTTCTATTAGTCAAAATAGAATCTCTATCACCGCATTTTACAGAAGCATTTTCTACAGGATTACCGTTACTTCTAACAACAAATTTAACTTCATATTGAATGTTACTCATCTTAATATTAATCTGTTCATCTTTACCTGAAACGTTAATAATGCCTGCTTGAGTATTATAATTTGACAATGAAACAGAATAATTATATATACCGCTTATTCTTTTAAATGTAGCTGTACCTAATGCTGTAGTTGTTTGTTTCTCAGTACCAATTACGATAACAGCACCAATTAACGGATTTGAATTTTCATTTGTAACTATAAAATTGATATTATACTCAATTGCAGTTATATCTATCGTTAAATTTTGATCTGCATCTTTTACAATCACAACATCGCTCTTCTCAATGTATCCAATTTTAGAAACTTTGTAATTATAGCTACCATTAGATAGCGAAATAGATGCTTTACCTTTATTATCTGTTATTAATGTATTATTATCTATAGAAATAGAAGCGTTATCTACAGGAATACCGTTTCTCAATACCGTAAAATTAACATTATAATAAGGTATTGCAGATAAATCTACATTTATAGTAGCATTGTTAGTGATGTTAAAATCAGCTTCTTTTATAAAATAATCCTTCTTAGAAACGAGATAATGATAAGTTCCAGCTCTCATTAAAAAACTTCTACCATCTGAAGTTTGATTTGCAATTCCTTGCTCGTTTGTCGTTCCTGTATATTGCTGCTGTACACCACTTCCGTTGAAATCTCCTGTTAAAACAACTGTTGCATTAGCAACTGGTTCTAATCCTTCTCTTACTCTTACTGTAGCAGAATAATACGATACTTTATTTAACTCTACTCTTACAGTAGCACTATCAATAACGCTAATAGTATTTGAAATAGTTATATAATCATATTTTTCTACTGTATAAGTGTATAAACCAGGATAAACATCGAATAAAACTAATCCATTATCTCCTGTAATTTTAGTTTGTTGATTAAATGTTACTCGTGCATCTTTCAAATAATTACCTTCTTTATCTAAAACTAAGAAAGAAACTGTTCTTTGATAAACTCTACCTTTCAATTGAATGTATTTAGTGTAATTAAAATTTTCAACTAAAAGAATATCTTCTTGTGTATCAAAATCATCCTTTTCAATAGAATAAACGTAACTACCAGGATATAAATTTACAAGAACTTCACCATTTACATCAGTCTTTAAAGTTTGTCCAGCTATAGAAATTGTTGTATCTTGAATATAATTATTTCTTTCAGAAAATACTTTAAAAATAATTGTTTGTTGAAATTTATCTTTAATAAATAGTCCTCCTAAAATATTTTTATAAGAGATTAAATATTGTTTAATGAAAATTTCAATAGAATTTTCTGATTGAAATGCGTTATTCTTATAATATGCAGCAATTACATTTTTACCTCCTAAATAACCCTGTTTAAACGGCAATTCAAGAGGTTTTACTTTTATATCATACAAATAAACATTAGGATCTTCGTTTGACTCTCTATTTTGAATGAAAATAGGACATATAAATTTTGTATTTGGTAAAAAACTTAAAGCTCTTCCTGAAGAAAAATTCAATTTGATTGCATTATAATTTCTCTCATTATAAGCTAAAATAATACCAGTCAAATTATAATAAAGATTTTCATTTAAAAACTCTAAATATTCAGTTGAGTGAAATAATCCGTTATCAGAAGATTGATATTCACCATTTTCAACATATTGAGTTCCTATAACATTATAATCTTTATCATAACATACAACTCCAAATTGAACTTTAGAATTCACTACAGAAGATACTTTAGCACGAATAGAAATTTCGTAACTTAAAGCCGGATCAATAACTAACAATTTTGATTTATCTTCAGTAGGATAAATACCTGTTCTTTGAACTCCTCCAAATACCATTGATGAAATAATTTCATCCTCATTATTATAATCTCGAGTAATTCTAATATTTGAAGATCTTAACAAAGGATAATTTTTAAGGTCACCAACGCTTTCTGTAAATTCATATCCTTTAGTTACGTTTATTATAGTATTTGTTCTCTTCCAACAAGGTGAAGAAAATCCTATTGACCAACTTGTATCTTGAGGTCTTAATACAGCAAAGATAAATTCATCAAGATTATTATATCTGATTAATCTCAAAAGTTCGCCTAAAATAGTGCCTTCTTTATTTACAATATCTAATCTACCTCTTTTTTCGTATTCTACAATGTAATTGTAGAACAAATATCGCATTTGTTCTTGTGATGTTACAAGATTTGACACTAATCCTCTATTTTCAATAAATAGTTCAAATAAAATTTGATTGGTGTCAATTTCCTTATACTTCCTTGAATAGAGTACAATTAAAGCAAATAAATGTGTAATTGTTCCCCAAAACGATTGAAAATCTTTTCCACCTTTTTCTATGAATTTAGGGAGAATGTTTGAGCCTGAAACTTTAGCTAAAACATTCTCAGCCCACTTCATTACAAGAGGATCGTTTTCTTTAAAAAATCTACTAAATACTGTAGAATTATAAATAGGATTGTTATCTAATAAAAAATACTTATCGTTAGCTTCCATTGAATTCAATTTTTACTTCGTAAAGATACAAAATTGAATTCAAAATACAACTATATTATTTACACATCATTTAAAATTACTTTCTTATATAATTATAGCTGTATAATTTACCATCAATTTTAAATTCAGTAAGCATCGTTGGAAAGGTCGTTTCGTTGGCAATATAACGAGGAGCACACATACCTAATAGAACAGCATAATTACCATAATTCGTGACAGAACCGTAAACATCAGGAACTACTTGCTCATTAAGAGGACAAACTTTAAAACCGCTATCTATTCCAGCTAATACAATTCTATATTCAAAACTTTCTATATATTTTGAAAAATATAGGTTACTTATATAATTTTTAGGGTCTCCAACATAAGGCAAATCAATATATTGTTGAAGAGTAATAGGATTAAAATTATACTCACCAACACAAGGATAAGAATAGCCGGCATAAACAACATCATTACCGATATTAAGCAAATCAATATTTTTATTTCCAACGGCAAGATTACTAATAGGTGTAGTTTCAATTTTAACCATATCTAATTAACCCCCCCCCATATATATTTACTTCTTAATTTCATAATAGATTTCATATTATTCATTATAATCAAAAACAAAAAGTACATAATCTAAATCATCAAAATCGCCAGCAATAAAACTTTGAATAGCACTTCCAGGTTGACATATATTTTCATTAATTTCCATTTGCGAATCACTACTACCTACAAGTCTACATTTATAGATTTCTAAATATCTAACAGGGTCGTTGCTTTCATTTTGTATATCAAAATCAATATTACTACCTACACCATTAGAATACCAATCTATTTTACCACTTTCAACAGTAGTTAACTGTCCACTTCTATATAGACTAATATTATGTGAACTAAGATTATGTGAACTAAGATTGGCTATTATTAACATTCTCGTACCACGTATAGTATCAGTAGGTGGTAAATAGGTTAAAGCATCATATAATTTACTCCAATCAAATTCTTTGCCAGCAATAAGTTGACTACCAATACGAATACTCGTATTATTTGTACCTACTCTTACCCCCCCCCCATTAATATCTTTCGTATCTTTATCCATATCATTATATTTTAAATATTAATAGATTGTTTTCATGATTTTATTCTTAAAACTAAATAAGAACCTTGATTAATTAAATCAAATAATACTTCGTTTGCTTTCCCTTGAACATCTTCATTTGCATCTACGTTATCTCCATCACCTAAACGATAATCATATATAATATCTGTATGAGGATATATATCCCAATTATTATAACCATATAAAAAGGAAATACAGTTTGAAGCAACATCAACTGTTCTCCCGTGTACTTCGAGAAATTTAGTTTCTTGCGAATTGTTAATTATAATACACGCCGAACCATTATCATTAAAGAAGCCATCTTCATAATCAACTGTTATCCCCCTAATATCTCAATATTACCAACAAACAATCCTGCATTATTAGAACCAACTTTTAAATTACTATCCATACCTTTGAATTTTTATTCAGTTATTGCATACATTGTAGAATTATCTTTAATACCAATACCATCGTATTCAGACTTGGTTTTCTTAGTGAGAGTAGTGAGGTTATCGGAGGTAACTAAATCACGAACTATAAATAAATTCACAGCATTATTTAACGCTATAAAAACTCTTTTCGTCAGAATACTAATATTATTTGCATCACCGATAGATGTATAAACGTAAATAAACGATAATTCATAAGCACCATTATCAGTATTAACGTAAACTTGACTTACATTTAATTTAAAAATTTCTTTTTCTGAGATCTGAAAGAATAAATTATTGTCTGTCATTAAAGAAGTTGCAATATTTCTGAAATTATCAGCACTTCCAAATACAATATTTATTTTTTCATCAGCATCTGTATTTTTACTTTCTTGATTTGAAATTAATTGCTGATGAACTTCTTGTGAAATCTTTACTATATTAAAATAACTATCCACATACTTTTTAGTAGCAGGATTATAATCGTTAGTAGGTGAAAAAGGAGTTGTATTATTCTTTGTAAGAACATCACTAATTTTTGCAATTTCTTGCCATTCAGAGAATTCACCATCTACACCACTTGACGTAGCACAACGTATAAATAATCTATTGCTGTTGTATGTTTGATAAATTTGATTTGCTTTGTCTGCAATTGTGCCAACAGCAATAAGAATACCAGATTCCTGCACTGGATAGTGATTTCCAAGTGTGGCTGATTCATTACTTTTTTGAACACCTATGACACAAATTTTCACTTCATCACCTTTAAACGTATTTAAATCAGTGCTTTTTAATTCATATATAACAGTACATACATCTTTTTGAACGTATTCTTTAATTCTATTTAACGTTGTTATGAAATTATCTTTTACTCCTTCCCTTACGAAGGGAAATTTCTCAGCTCCCATCAAATCTGATTCAAGAGTCATCTCACTTATTTTCAAACTTGTTGTACCTGCAAGTTTATCTATTTCTTCACTCATACTTCTTCACTTATTAAATTTATATCTTCTTCTGAAACAATATTTAAATCATTCTCTGAAAGAATTGGAATAGGAGGTCTTTCACTCAATTGAATATCCAAAACTTTCCTTGTCTTGTTATCTATAATAAACACTTCAGAAAAATCTACATATCCTTCTGATGTAACTGTAACTACAACTTCAGAATAACTTGGTAAGTTCAAAGTTACTGCAGAACCGTCTTCACTTCGTCCTTCGTAAGACAAAGAAGGATGATATTCATTTTTATCTGAAGTTACTTTATAATTATAAAATTTCGGTCTTGAAGCTGTTTTAAATTTTAAACTATCTGATGTTACTAAATATTCACTATTAGAAGTCAAAAAATATCCTGAACTAATAGTTACATTTAAAATAACATTTGGTAAATATGGTTCAACTTCTATATTAATAACTTCTCCTGTTGAATTAACTGTTTTTGAAAATGTCTGAGCAGGGAAGTAATTCGTTTCTTCTGTAGTTAAAGTGTAATTTTTTCCTATAAAAACTTTAACTATATTTGTACTACTAACTTGTCCAAAATCAACATCTCCCAAAAAAAAACTACCTACTGAAATAGGAGTATCAAAAAGATTGTTTTTATAAAACCTATGAAATGTTGCTGAAGCAGTTGCTTCTAACGTTAATTCAATATTTACAGTCGAAGGATTTATTATTACTTTTTCAGTTTTAGAAACTCCGTATTTAGAATAGGTTATTTTATATTCAGAACCTAAGACACCTTTAGTCTTAAAATTTCCTTGACTATCAGTTGTTCCCCTTACTATTTGAGATGAAAATAAATCTTTAACAGAAATCGAAACATTAGAAGAAGGTATAGGACTAATTAAAGAATCATCTTTCTCCTTTATATTATAAATAATGTCCCTTGGTTTGAGGGACATTAATATAACTTGTTCTATATCTTCTTTCTCTACCAAAATTTCACCTGAAGAATTTTCGTAATCAGGATAAGTTGCAACGTAAGTATAGTCACCTTCTTCTACGTCATCAAATAATGCTACACCTACAGAATTACTTATAGCAGTTCCTACAACAATTCCGGTTCCTTTATCTCTTAAAGTTACTGAAGCTCCTATTAATAAAACTTGCGTTCTTTCATCTTTTACAATAAAACTAACAGCTCTTGCTTTTGGAGTTGCAAAAATGATTTTTTCAAAATCTTTGTCAAATACATCAATAGAACCACTTGTAACTCTATATTCGTTTTGAGTAATCGTATATTGATACTTTCCATTTGGAAGAATTAATTCAACTTCACCATTTATATCTGTAAAATACGATTGATTATTTATTAATATTTTTGCATTATTAACAAAACTTCCAGTCAATGAATCTTTAACGATTAATCGTACATTCCAATAAGCTACAGTCAAATAAACAACTTTACTAACATTACCATTATCAATTACAATAGATCCTGTTATAGGAGTATATCCTGAATAATTTATCGTATATTTATAAGTACCATTTGAAAGTGATATAACTGCATTACCATTTGAATCAGTTGAATAATTTCGTCCATCTATATTAATTATAGCTCCTTCTACAGGATTATTTGTTTGATCCTCTAAAATGGTAAACGTTACAGTATATGATGTAGGGCTTAAATCAATTAGAATATTGTTTTTATCCTTAATCTTTACCTCAATTTTATCATCATAATCTATATATCCCTTTTTTCTTACAATAGTATTATAAGTTCCTTCAATTAAATTTAATCGAAGTTGACCTTCTTCGTTTGTATCCTCAATTAAATCTTGAATTAATACTTTTGCAGTAGGTACAAATATATTATTTTTTGAGTCTATAACACTAATATTAACAACTTGAGGTTCAGGGAAAATGTATTCAGTAATATCAACATTCTCTATTCCTATAGTTGTAGCGTTTGTAATTGATATATAACCATCTTTTCTAATTGTATAAGAATATGAACCAGGTTCAAGATTTATACTTACATTTCCACTTTCATTCGTGACTAAAACCTGATTATTTATATCAATTTCAGCATCTTCTATAGGTTGAGTTCCTTGTAAAATTGTAAAATTTAAAGAATGTTGTGTAGCACTAAAATCGTTTATAGTTATATAAACTGCAGCATTCAATACTACAAAAGAACCTTCTTTTGTATTCCAATTTGATTTTGTAAGAATATAATTGTATTCACCATTTTCTAATTTTACAAATGCTTGACCATTCTCATCTGTAATTAAAATTTTATCACCAATACTTATTACAGCTCCTTCAACAATAGAATTTCTTGTTGTGGTAACTGTAAAATATACATATTGTGTTCTTGTTAAGACTTGACTTTGAGTTCCTTTATAAACATCTTCCTTTATAGCAGGATAGAATAGATTAGATAGAGTTTGTTCAGAATCGTAAAGTATATTACCATTCAAATCTCTCATTTTAAAACCTCGAATTCGAGGTAATTGATTTAAAGGAACTTCTTCGTCAAACGAAGGATAAAAGTATTCATCAGGAACGTATTTTACGCCTGCTGATGTTTTTACTACAGATAATAAATCATCCCATTGAATGACTTTACCAGGTGTCCAAAAACGAAAATCAAGATATTTTGTAAGTGCTATTTGAATGTTCTTTCTTACAGTTGCAATATCATATTCTGAGGAAAGTTCAATTCTAAAATCTATGCCTTTGTCACCTCCAACATATTTCCATTCAGCATTTTTTAACTCAACCCCAAGAACATTGCCTTGGACATCTATATCAGATAAAGATAAATAAGGTGTCGCTTTTTGTAATAATACATCTAATTCTTCATCTGTAAAAAATGAACCATTTTGAGTAATCAAATAAATGTAGATTTTAGCATTTTCTCCTAATCCAACATTCATTACTTTTAATACTCGAGAATCAAGATCTTGAAAAATCTGAGTCCAATATTCTATAGTAGTCTGGCTGAGTTTATTGTTGCCATTGATAATTCTTACTCTAAAAGTATCATCATCTTCTTCATCACGACCTCCTACAGCTTGATATTCATTTGTACAATCAATATGAGTCAAAGGTCTCGGAATAACTTGAGTTATGCTATTTGCATCTACATTTGTAACTGAACCTACAATTGTGCTTCTAACACTTACATATCCATAACCTGATTCGTCAACTACTAACAGAGTATCTACTTCAAAACGTATACCATTCTTATTAATAAAAACTGTATCAAGTCCATATTCAGTACCAGGTTCTGCATAAACTCTTACATAAGTTGAACTACCAAGAGCACCTTTTCTTGGACTTACACCGAATAAAACTGCTGCACGATCAAGATACTCTCCTGTTGCATTCTCAGGAAAAATCTGAGACTCTACAATAGCAATATCCTTTATTGCTTTTTGAGCAACTTTTGCTGTAGCAAACGCTGCTGCATTCACAACAGAACCGTCTGCAATATTCGTTGCTTTATTTGTCTTATTTTGAAAAATCTCAATCCAAAGATTTTTCAAATTCGATATTGTTGAATTAACCTTTGTTATCATACAGTAATATTCGTTAAATACTCTTGATTTGTAATAGCTTTAGCTTTCACAGTCAAAAATACATTATCTTCTTTAATTCTCAAATCTAATAATTCAACCGATTCCCATCTACTATCTCTTTGAAACATATTCATAACACTTTTAAATATAGAAGGGTATTGAATTGCATTTACTGTCGTTCCTATAAATTCATTTGAAATACCGTAATCAGGAAATTCAGGAATTGAACCTGTCAATGAAGATGCAATAATATTCAATGCTTGTATCATTGCATCGTGACCGTTTACCGTAATTAAATCACCCGTCTCATCAAATGAAAATTTTACCGAAATATCTTTACCTAAAATCTTATCACCTATCAAAGTATCAATTACAGTACTTACTTCATTAGAACCAGTATTACGCATATTAATGTAGAAGGTATTTCTCATCCCATCTATATCATCGTAATCTTCTTCTTCTATATATTGAGGCGTTACAATGTTTCTCCAATCGTTTTCAGGATCTTCATCACCTTTCTCTAAAGAAACGGTTTCAAAATCTTCACCCGATCTTAATTTCCTACTTATTTGAATTGTATTATCTCTTCCTATAGAAGAACTTCTCAACCATCTATCTGAATTCTTTATTGTTTCTAACTTTGTTTGAATTTCTGTAAAATCATCTAAAATGTCCCACATTGAAATATCATCCAAAGTATCGCTATGTAAAGAAAATAAAGGTTCTATAACATTTGCACTTGCAATTAGATTATCGAGTGTTTTAAAAGCATCAGCATTAACAATACCTCCTTGATAAAATGATACTATAGATGGATAATAGGTGTTGCTAAAATCCACAAAAGATTTAAAGAACGATTTGATATCGTATCCTGTTATCTGATTGAATTTTTCAAATTTATCCATCTTATAAACTACTTGAAATATCCTTTGCTAAACCATTCACACTTTTTTGTATCGCGTCTGCTGCACAAGCTTTTAATAGAGTTGTCTTAATCTTTGTACTACCTACTACAGCTTCAAGTGGTGCTATAATAGATAGATTTAAATTATACTCCCAAATCATATTCTTTTGTAGATTTTGAGTAAAACTTACACCACTCGGTGGAACGGCAACAAGATAACTCTCGCCAAAAGCCATATTGTAAAAATATAATCTTAATGGTTTACCAGTTTCATCGACACCATTACTTTTATCAATAATACTCTGTAAGATTTTTACACAACCATAACCAGTTTTAATTCCAACATCAAATGGTAAACCTTTTAGAGAAGATGTGTTTTTACCTTGGATTTGATACAATTTTTTCTTACCTGCTGAAAGTGAAAAGGCTATTCCTTGCAATGAAGGTGTATTTCCACTTAATAATATCTTAAACATTCTACCAAAGTTACCTTGAAGAGAAATTGTTTGAGTTACAGCAGTAGGTGATGATAGTACAACAAGACCTCCTAAAGTACTTCTTACCGTATTTCTTTTAGGTTCGGTCTTGTTAATACCATCAGGCATAATTGGAAAAGTAAAAAGGTCAATAGTATTGCCTCTTGAATTAACTAATTCAAGAGAACACATATAATATTCAAAATCATCAGGATATTGTGTTGCAACAACAGACCTTCCAAGATTTTGAATAAGATTCAATGCTTTATTAGCTGCACTATTTGCTATTCCAGATGCCATCAATCAACTTTTTATGTTGTAAAAATACAAATAATATAATCATTTGACAAATTTTAATCAGAAAAAGTTGTTTCGCTTTTAATTTCACTAAAATCTATTTTAGAAATACTTGCAACAGTAGAAATTCCCATTGCAAATCCACCAGCTCCTCCGTCCGTAGGTTTAACACCTGCAGCAGCTTGAGTCCACGCTTGTTTCAAAGTATTTATTTGATTTTGAAGTTCGTCAATTTTACTTATTAGTGTTTCAGCTAAAGTCAAAGGTTCTTTCGCTCCGTTCACTTCAACTTTACTGCCTGTAAGAAGCTTGATTAAATTTGGACTTAATGTGATTTTTTCTTCACCTTCTTTAAAAAGAATATCTATATTATCACTATTAATTACAATTTGTTCTTCGCTATTTTTAAAAGAAACGATAATAGCATCGTCACTTACATCTACAATTTCCAAATCATCGTGTAAACTCAGTCTAAACCTATCTTTATCAAATAAAATAGTAGAGGTTTTATCTTCTTCTAACCATTTTACTAATAAAGATTCTAAAGTCATTGTTATTGATCTTTCTTCTTTACCTTCTTCTTCAACTTCTGCTTCAACATTGATAATTTTAGAATTTATTTTTTCATAACTTACAGCATTTATCTCTTTATCTGCAATAATATTTACTTTACCTGAAGATTGAATATTCAACGTTGACTCTTCTGTTCCTACTGATGAAATATTGATTTCTGTAGCTTCTTCAGAATTTACCGTTATATTTATAGATTTATCGTCTGCATTTTCTTCTATACATACAGAAGTTTTATCGTTTATTTTCATAAACCTATGCATATTTTCTTTCCATGCAGGTGATTGATCATCATTTAAAATCGTTCCTATTACAATAGGTGTCGTTCTATAAGGTAAAGAAGCAATTATTACTTGAGTTCCATAACCTCCTTCTTCATCAGGAAAATTAATATTTTGAAGAGCTTCGTTTGTAATTAGAATCTCATTTCTAAAATTTCCTCCATCAGTTATAACAGAAATAGTACCAGTCCTAAGACAAGTTTCTATAAAATTCTTTTTATCAACCTTATAAGGAATTGTTATATAGCCCTTCTCAAGAAGCTCAGGATCATTTTTCTGTTTACGAGGCCTTCCCCCATTATTTCTTCTAACTAATTTCATTGTTTAAACATTTTTCTATTTAAAAAATATTCAAATTGTTCTTTTACTACAGTAGCTTTACTATCTAATGTAACAGTCTTATTACCTTCTTTATCTATAGATTCAATAGCTTGTTTCAACCATTTTGTATCAACGATTCCAAAATAATCAGGTTTAAAAGAAGACATTAATCCTGGTAATTGACTTTCTAATTTATCACCTGAATTATCTTTTCTTAATAACGCTGTTGTTTCTGTAGACGATTTTCTTAATATAGTCATATTCATACCTCTTTCAACTGTAAGAGTAGTCCTTCTTTCAATAGAAGATTCAGAGAATTCAACCATATTATTTACACCTGTCACATAAAACAATTCATCTGTAGCATTATTCATAATAAATGTTCCTACTTTAATTCTCCTATCACCGTGTAGAATGATTGTTCCTCTTCTTGTAAAAGGTAAATAAGTAGAAGATTCTATTATATAAAGTAAATCGTTTAATGCTGCTTGCTGATAATTAACCATATTACCTAACCAAGAATTATCTTTCGTTTTACTTACTCTCAAATACATGTCTCCTACTTCAAGTTTTTTATTACCAAAGTATTCTGCATATTCAGGAAGATATACGATAGGAACCATGGCTAATGCTGTTTCTTTAGTGTTGGCCGTCCAAGCATTTTGAGCATATATTTGATACCAAGAATAAAATCTCGTATCATAATCAAGATTCATTTCATAAATAGAATTGGCTTCAACATCTACATATAAATGATTTTCGACAACTTCTTCAATAGCTTTTTTGTTAAAAGGAGGTTGTCGAATAGTCATATCAATTGTATCTTTGTATGTATCAAAGAAAAATTCTACAAATGGTTGTTGACAAACTCTTTGAACTAAAGACATTAAAGTTCCATTTGGATTTCCAAAACTTGAATCTACTAAGATTCGCTCTGAACATGATTGATCCGCATAAACATTCACAATTTGCCAAATACCATTGACTTTCATTTTTCTCACTCCATCTATAGGGAATGATTCTACACGTTTATCTTTCCATACTGAAAATAAATCATCATCTACTACACCAAGATTTGAACAAACATTAAATATAAACCATACAGTATCTATTATACGTTTAAAAGTATATGCACCTATAAAATCATACGTTCCAGTTAGAGAGTTTCTTTGAAAAAACTGTTCAGCTTGACCTACAATTGCAAATTGACTACTTCCTGCTACATCTTTTAAAGGTAAAAAATAGCTTCCATCGTCTTCAAGTAATTTTTCTATCCCTCTACCACTAAGAGAAATATTATAGGTGTTTTCTTCGGCACTAAGACTGATAGAACATTTATCTACAAATCCTATCATATCCCAAAGAGTGCCTTCTGTCAACTTTTCTTTATCTACAATTAACGATTCAGAAATTGGGAATATCTTTTCATCAGAACTCGATTCTAATTTCAATTTTTCAAATCTAATAAAAATTATATCGTTAAATTGACAAAACTTTTCAAGAAAACTTTTTACAGTATATTGATTCTGATTTACTACATTAAACATTTCAAAATATGTATCACCATACTTTTGAACAGAAGTGCTTCTTGTAGGAAGTAAAGTTAATTCAAAACTACTGTTTTCAATCGTTTTATCTGTAGTTAAACCTGAAATAAAAGGACTGATATCAACTATAGATTTAATCGACTTACAATAAAGATAAACTTTAGCATTTATAGAAGCTGTTTTTGTTGACCAACCTTTTTCAGCTTCTGTACTCGTTACTTTATCATAAGAAACATAACCAGAGTCGTTTATAATATCATTATAATGTTTGGAAAACAATAACTTATAATCAGCTTGGTTATAACGAGAATCTTTATTAGGAGCATCTTCAATAATCAAAGTAAGTTCTGAAGTAGGGAGTCTTAGCGGAGTACCAGATTTTATATAAGGTAATGTTCCGTTATCATAATCACTTTGATATTTCTGTTTTTCTAATTTATCATACATTTTCCATGTAGCATCTAAATTAGTAATTTCAGATTGCTCACCACCTTCATTTTTTATAGGAAATGAAAATAATGTTTTCACATCAAAAGTTTCTACTCCTTCAGGAACCTTTCTCTGCCAATCCTTACAGAATTCTTCAGGATCAGTTTTCTTACTTATATTTAATGTAAAATACTGTTTCGGTGACATATCAATTTGGTAATTCTATAGTCATTGTCTTAAAATCTGTTCTCAATCTATCAATACTTTCTCTTAACATATCTTGAGATTTTCTCATAGAATCAAATTCAGCTTTAGGGAACATTAGAGAACCAAAAGCATTTATATCAGGATTTTGAGTTGCTTGGTTTTCTCTTGTAGCTTTCGGTCTATAAGTATTTGTTCTTTGATCATATTCTCCTAAAGCTGATTCGTAAGTTTCTACACCAGTCATTTCAGAAACTCTTGCATTTTTCAATATTTGCAATTTTCTTGCTTTTGCAGTAATAAAGGCTCTTTCTTTTAAAGTTTCAAATTCTTCATCTGTTAAATTTCCTGCTTTATGCTCAATATTCAATTTTCTCAACATTTCAGAATATTCTCTTCTATAAGATGTACCATAATCACTACCATCTTTACTAAAAATATCGATATTCTTAGTCCTTTCTTTCATCTTATCCCAATACTGCTCTCCTGGATCCATCTTCATATTCATCATTTCTACTTCTGCAAGAATTTTCTGCAATAAACCTACGTTTTGTTGTCCATAAGTCAACATACGATTGTTATAAGATTTGAAATCTCCTTCAATTCCTGTAATACCTTTTGCAATATTTTTTGAGTAGGTTAGTTCATTTTCTGAAGCTTCTTTAACATTCTTCTCAATAGTTGTTTTAAGTTCATCAAAATTTATCTTATTCCCACCTTTAAACAAACCTTCTATATCAGTAGCAGATAAACCTGGGAACATTTGTTCTAATGCTGTAAATGTAGCTTGTTTGTTTCCTCCAGTTAATTCTTGAAGTCTGTTCAATGAATAAAATAAAGTATCAAGCCCTTTTCCTTGAGTCCAATTATCTTGCATTACTTTAAAATCTGATAATTGTGCTCCAGGATTAAGTTCAAAAAACGATCTCATTAAAAGAGCTCTTGTATTCTCATCATTAGAAATGTTCTGACCTGTAAACGCTTGCTGATACCTTTCAAGTTGTCTTCCTCTTGCTCCTGTAAACGATCTAATACCAGCTAATGCAGATGTTAATCTTACAGCATCTACTTCTCCAGTGCGAGACAAGATTCTTTCAGTCGATTGATTAAATGTTGTTAGAGATTCTTCAATTGTAGAAGCTATTTCTTCGAAAGGTAATCTTAATTCTTTCATCGTCCTTTCGAAAATACTTATAACTTCGGAACCTGTTGTTCTTTCGTTTGTATTAAAACGCATTGAACCTTGTAAAGCATTAATTGCTGAAGGACTTATACCGAATAATCTTTCTACAGCCATTAATGATTGTGCTTCACTTGCACTACGAATTCTACCTCCTGAAGCTCTAAGTAATTGCGCTCGTCTTTCGCCATATTCACCTATATCCATTCCAAGAGCATGTGCTGCATAAGAACCTTCTCTCGAAGCCATTCCTGTTGCTCCTGAAATAGAAAGACCCATTGTTTGAGCTAAAGAAATTAATTGATTTTGAGTTTGTCTTAACGCTTGAAGACCTGTCATCGCCATTTCTCCTTGCGTTTCGTATTTTGTCTCAATGCTTTGAGCAATGTATTTTCCTACGATAGGTATCCATCTGAAATAATCAGCTTCATTTGCACCTCGTGTGCGAAGAGATAATCCTACATTTGAAATAGGATCAGTATACATCGCTTGAGCTTCAGCTCTTTGATTTCTTAAATACCTTGTACCAAATAAATCTATAAATTGTCTTCCATATTTCAATAACTCTTGTGTAAGTGTTGCTGTAATTCCTCCTACAATTCCACCTCTAACACCTCCACCACCTGGAACTATAGGACTACCACTTGTTCCACCACCTGAAGTAGTATTATCTTCTATAATAGATACTGATGCTCCGATAACATCAAGATAGCGATTAATAAGTTTTGTCTCATTGACAATCTCTCTATTGCTTGCACTGATACCTTCAAGTGAAGAATTCAACTTTTCTCTTAACGCAGATATAGAACCTATTATTTTATCTATATTATCATTATTATTGTTAGGTTGTTGAATTCTCTGTCTATCGTTATTTCTATCTTCGTCATTAGAAATATCACGGACTCTTTCTCTCGATAAAGAAGATAAATCTTGTCTTAAATCACGAACACTATTTCGTATATCTATTAAAATATCTTCGTAGGAATTTTTATTTTCATCAGGTCTTTCTGAAGTAAGATAATCACGAATAGAAACTACAGATTTTTCTACATCTCTCATTACATTTGCAAGATCAGATATAGCTGCAGCTTGAGTTCCTCTTCTTGGCGTTGGAGTTCTTCTGCTTCCACCTTCTTCAGATTGAACATCCCAAGTAATAGAATTTTCTCCTTGATTATATATTCCTCCTGATTGTTGTTGTCTTAAATCAGCTAACATCTTTTCAAGAGAAACTCTATCAGTCATTAACGATAATTGCTGTCTTAACTGATTTAGAGATTGTTCAGTTGCTTGACGAGATTTTTCTTCTGAATTATTTATATCGCGATAAAGAGATATAATTTCATCTCTCAATCGTCTCATTTCAGATAAATCTGCTGAAACTCTTATCTTTTTATCTTCGGCCATTTCACTTATTCTTTAATGCAGCATTTTCTCTTTCTTCGATCATTCTTGCTTCTTCTAAGAATACTTCGATATCGTTTTCTGTAATTTCGTTAGAATGAGAATTCGAATCTAAATCATCTTTTTTCAACCACTGTCCTATATTAGGAATATATTTTTCTTCTTTTGCGTTTTTCTTCTTTTGCTCATATTCATCAAATAAAACATCTTCTTGAAATTCCATCATCTGATGAAAAAAAGAACATTCCCTATGAGCAGGTGACATAAATGCAATATTATGTTTCTTTCTCCACCATGAGTCATAGGGAAATTCGTTATTCCATCGAATCATAAAAGACTTTATATCTTCGACAGTTTTCATAAATTTCTAAGTATTAAGATTTCAACAAATCGTATCCTTCTTTTAAGAAAGGAAAAATTTGTTCTAAATAAATTTTTCTTAATTCTTGAAAATCCTGTAATCCTAATTCACTCAACGAACCTACTTTCAAATCTCGTAACAATTGTGGACAAATAACGCTAAGAGTTGCTTCAATATCAATTGCATCTAATGCATTAGATGCAGATACAGTTGGATTTTGAAGTAAAGTGTTATAATAACCACCACTCAATCTTTGTTTATTCACTTCAATTTGATAATACTGTCCAACATTAGGAAATTGAACCGTATAATCTTTTCCTTTGATTGTAACGACTTTTTGTTCTTGCATAACGAAATAAAATTTAATCTTGATAAAGATACTAACTTATTTTAAATCAACAAACTCTTTGATATCTAAACTTTCTTTTATTATCTCAAGTAAATCTTCCCAACTATCAGGAAGATTATCGTGTTTAGAACTATTATCTTTTGCCCATAACGGTTGCAAATTTCTATAATTAAAACAAATTTTTTGATGAATAGGATTTCTCAAATCAAATCTTGCACAAGGTATAATATGATCAATATGCCATTCACCATAATTCTCCCACGTCATTCCAGGTTCAAATTGTTGTTCAAGATGAACTTTCAGTTCATCAAGAGAAC
>OGXG01000026.1_pt1 | contig 76243 bp, 77 predicted proteins | sample 1576251 | NCBI WGS metagenome assembly OGXG01 (sample SAMEA3541533, study PRJEB24748) | human gut metagenome | biome: human gut; feature: human-associated habitat; material: faeces | place: China | collected 2012
ATCGCGGGCATGAGAAAGGAATACTTCCTCGCCCTCCTTCAAACTGATGGAATTGCAATTGCAAGTCCTAAAATTCCACATAAAGGAGGTAAAAAATATACATCCTAAAATTATCAACATAATTACTTTCTCCTTTTCACATTTTTTTACTATTTTTCTATTTAACTTTGATAAAAAGCATCTTTATAAGCCTTTTTCAATGTGGTCATTCCACTCATATGGTTGTAATCTTCCTCACATTCGCCATTCTTCATTTTTCCATACTTTCCACAGTAATCTCTCACAAGAGTTAAACAATCTTCAAAATATGGATGCTTGATTACCTTCCACCTTGAAGTAATTTTTCCTTTTTTCACTTCAAAAATCTTATTTAATTCAACTTTTTCACTCATGTTTTTTCTCCTTTCGAAAACTCCAATTATTTATTGTTACAAACATAAAATGGAGATTTTTTGTCAAAAAATAAAAAGGAAAAAATTTTTAAGCATTTTCGTCCTGATTTTCCCTATATTGAAAATTATTGCTTTCTATTAACTTAATCACTTTTTTTACAAACTGTCTTGAAATTAGGTCCTTTGTGTCATGTCCATATGCGTTAAGTTCGTTAATCTCATTAACTTTTTCTTATTCGTATGCTTTTTTTGATTTTATCAAATTAAACTTTGCAAATATTTTTTGCATTCTGTGTTTTTTGTCTATAATATGGGTGTTTTTTGTAAAAAGAAAAGAGGCTCTTTTGCCTCTTTCTTTTCTTATTATATTTAATGTGCTAAGACCTGCATTTCCCAGATTGATATGCCATATCCTGTTGCCCTGTTGATACATTTTAGTCTGACATACTGTGCTGTTGTTGGATTAAAGGATACTTCATCCTCTCCACCATCACTGTTTCGTACTTTTGCAACTGTTGTCCAACGTCTGCCATCAAGAGATGTCTGTATGTCATAATCCTTTGCATATGCATTTTCCCAATTGATTATGACTTTATCAACATCATATTTTCTTGTAAATTTTAACATTAACCAAGCATTATCCATAATTGGTGATGCCCATCTTGTATTCATATCTCCATCATATCTCCATCTATTGTCATTCCTGCTGATGCACCCACACCTTCTTCTCCTGATGAGTTTGCAACTGCATTTGTTGCAATGTTTGTTCCTGATGTTACAGCTTCAAAATTTTCCTTTGTTATCCTTGAACCATATACTTCAAACTCATACATTGAATATCCATATGGCATTGCTCTTTCAATTCCCTGATTTATTAAACTATTTAGTTAAAGTCCAAGTGGATTTAGTACTACTCCTATATCCTTTTTTAGTTGCCCATACTACAATTCTTGTTTTATTAGTTATCTTTTTCTTTACCTTTATTACAAATTTACCTTTTTTATCTACCTTCTTTGTATATGTTTTCTTTCCTATTTTGATGTGTACTTTTGTTCCTTTTTTGCCTTTTCCATAGATTATTTTTTTGTTTCTTATTTTGATAACTTTTGGTGTATTACATTGTTTTTTCTTTGATTTTGGTAAGTTTGAAATAGAATAGTCTGGTGTTTTTAAAATACTTTCTTCTGTCTGTCCTTCGTTAGGATGCAGATTCAAACCACCACCTCCATCTGGTTGTCCATCAGGAACATTAGGGTAATCATCATAATCATAATTAACATATATATTTAAATCTGTGTTAAATGATTTATTATTATCAATAACAGTTATAGTTATCTTTTTATCATTTCTGTTTAATGGTCTGTCTGGATTTATTGTATAATTAGTAATCTCTTTTTCTATTTCTCTAATATTTTCATTATCATATGTATAAGTATAAGAACCATATACTTTTAAATTAGTTTTATCAAAATTTTCACCTTCTTTACAATTAAAATATTGATAATTTGTGTAAATCTTATCTAATTGTATTTCTGTAATTTTTTCATTTTTAATTACATTTAAATATGATTTTACATCATCACTATCTCCAGAACCTTTAATATACACATATAAACTATTCGTAGGATGAGATTCATTATATTTATTAACACTTATCCACCAAATGTAATTATCAATTGAGCCATATTTCAGATTTCCATCAAACTCAATCATTTCATTTATATCTGTTATATATTCTCCACGTAGAGCCATTAAATAAGCTAAGGTTTCATTTTTAGCTGAATATTTTGCATCTATCTCTTCATAAAATTCATTTTCCGGATGGTTATTATTATATTTTTCCACTTTGATTTCCCACATATCAACGGCATAACTTTCTTCTACAGATTTTCCTTCTTCAATTAATTTGTCCAATTCTTTTTCAGAATCTGCTTTTTTCACATATACAACAACATTTGCATCATATGCTTTTTCATTGTATGCTACAGTAATTTTTACATTATAAATTCCACTTTTTAATGGTGTTTTTGTATCAACTTTGTAATCAGTTATTTCTTTAGTAATACTTCTTTTATTTCCGTTATCATATGTATATGTGTAGGTTCCATATATAATCAATCCAGATTTATTAAATACTTCCCCTTCTGTGTAATCATGTTTTACCTGCTCATCATTTTTAGATATTTTATCTAATGTTATACTTGTAATATTTTCAGTCTTGATTGTATTAAGATATGAGAGTAAATCATTTCTATCTGAGGAGTTAATAAACATACTATCAAATGAACTTTCACATAATTTTTTTATTTTGTCATAAACACTATTTTCAGAATGTTTTTCATTATAATGTTCAGCATTTAATATCCATAAGTATGCACTGATTTCGCTTGAATTTATTTCAACCTTTTCACCCTCAGCTATTATATCATCAATGCCATCCATAAATCCATCTTTTAAAATTGTTAGACAAGCCAACATTCGGTTCATATCATAGGTGCTAATACTAGTATCTTCACAATATTTTTTTATTCTCTCATAATATATGTTATTGTAGTACTTTTCATTAAATGAATTTACTTTATTCATCCAATTTAAATTTTCTACACTATTCCAATCACCATTCAGATTCTTTCCTTCCTCAATTAATCCCTCTAGCTCCTGTTCTTCAATATCAGAAATAGTTTGATTAATACTTATATCATTTTTAGTTACCGGCTCTACAGCATATATTGTACCAATACTGCCAAATGTAAGGGTAGTCATTAATCCAAGGATTAATATTCTTTTTAAATTTTTCATATATTTCTACATCCTTTCTTACTATTTTATTTTTTATGTTAGTATGGTTATTAATACCATTCGAAATATTTGCACTAAAAAAAAAAGCTATATTGCATAGTCCTTTAATCTTCATTATTTAATTAAGTTTTTATTTTTAATTGGATAAAAGTTTGAATTAAAAATTATAAACGTGTAAAGCGTTTGAACAGGTTTTCATTATTGATGTTACTTCAAGACACACATATGGCAATAAAACCTTTAAACATTCTCTACTAATTAATTCTTCTTTCTCTTCTTGAGTTTTCTGTTCTATTTCAGCATTAGATTGCAAAGAAAAAATTCCAATCATTGAAAATTCAAAACAATTTTTCATTTCAAAGCTATCTTTTTCTTGTACCTTTGCTATCACCTCTATTGACATTAAGTATTCTTCCTCTTCTTTAGATGTGGATTCATTGTTTTTGAAACAATATATACAATAATCATAGTTAATTGGTGTGTTACCGTCTGTTTTAAATCCTAAAAAATGAACTGTTACATCTTCCATTTCAATCCTGTTTACTTTTAAGGCTCTTTCCATTAATGAATCATCTTCCATATTGTCACTTTTAAGTTTTATGCTTTGCTTAAACTCCTCTGGTTTAAATCCTAAAAAACGAATTACTACATTTTTATTTTCAAGGTCTAAATCATTATTCATCTTTTATTTTTACTCCTATTTTTCATTTCGTGTTCATATTCGTAATTGTACACTTTTCCTTTTAGTTTAGCAACTTATTTATATACATACACATACATTTTTCCAAATCTGGATTTTACAACTTTCACTTCATCTTTAACTTTTGGAGCAGGATATTTCTTTGTTGGTCTAATCCATATATTTTTTATGTTTTTTCTTTCTTCCGGAAAAAATATATGGTATACAGTTGAAGAATATTTCCCAGTCTTTTTATAAGTTTTCCTTGATATTTGTCCATATTTTATCCCAATTGGAGGAAATAAAAAATACAAGACATATCCACCCCAGATGCAGGAAATGTATAATATTGAAAATATTACAATTAGGATATATGTTTTTTCTTTATATACTTCATACAAGTATGTTAAAAATATTGGTAAAGAGATTAAAAGTATACTTAATCTTATTTTTAATGATTTTTTTCCTATTTCTTTGTATTCTTTTTTGTCTTCTTCTGTTAATTCATCAAATACTAAATTTTTATTATTACTCATCTTATTTGCATATCTCCTTTTTAACAATAATATTTCATTTTAGTATAGTCACTATGTTCTTCTACAAAACCACACTTTTGATAAATTGGTTTTCCATCAACTGATGCATCTAACTCTACATAAGGCAGATTTAACTCTTTTGCCTTAATCAGTAGTTCCTGAATTAATTTAGTTGCATAGCCATTGTGTCGCTTATTTGGTGTTGTATAAACTCCATATATCTCACCATATCTACCATCTGGAAATCTTTTATTAGGGGCTTTACAGATAACATTTAGTATTGCACTGGATACTGGTTTGCTATCTTCACGTATTATAACTACATAGCAATCATCATTTAAATGGCAATCAAAATACAAATCTAAATTTTTTCTAATTGTTATCTCATCTTTATTTGTAAAAGTTTTATAAGTTTTCTTAAAATATTCAAGTCTTAAGTCTGTTGCTAAATTTTTGTTTTCTTTTTTCACATATAAAATTTCATGTTTTGCTCCTTTTTGTGTTATATCTATACACTTTTTTATTATTTTAAAGCATTTATTATTTTCATTATCTATCACTATCAATTCTGGATTTTTTGTATCATATTCAATTTCACAATAATTAAAATAAAATTTACATATAAATATTTTTTTAAACACTGTTTGATCTATTTGCTTTAAGAATTTTTGTCTTTCCCCATTCCAATCTTGCTCCATTAATTTATTCAAAAGATTAAATTCATCTTCTGTAACAAAGCAAAACAATGAAATATTATCCTTTGGTTTATGTTTTTCATTTTTCATTTTAATTGCATCTATAATATTATCCACACTATATTCAAATGTCCTAATATTAACCCTATTTTTTGAATCTGAATTATTTGGATTTATAGCATCATACCCATAATGTTCTTTTACTGTTTTTACATCTTTTTTATATTGAGAAATATCTTTGGGCTTTTCTTTTAATCTGTCATATGCTAAGCAAGGATCGTTATATGCTTTACATAATTCCTTATTATTCATTGTCTGTATCTTTTTTTCAAATATTGTATTATTACAATTATAGTTATGTTTAGTATGTGTAACTTCCAAACATTCATCTGTATCCACAAATTTAAAATCAGGTATATTTCTTTCTGAATTATCATCATTATGTGATAATTGAATACCCATAAGTTCAAGAATTTCTTTTGCTTCAAGTTCTCCTTTTTTATATTGTTTTTTTTCTGATTTTTCTTTTTTCATATATTTCTACATCCTTTCTTTTTCTTATACAATTAATATGGTTGTCATTGTCCTTTTATTTTTTTTAAGCAAAAAAGGAATATTATTCATTTTTGGTGAAAAAAAATAGAGCCACTAAAAGTGACTCTATTTCCATAAAATTTAATCATTAACTTTAATTTTCATTATTTCCTCAAATATTTCAGCATTAAAGTTTGGTATTGACTTAATGATGTTTTTATTTTCTTCTGAAAGAGTATCCCACCATAACTGTCCACACTCTGATTCATCAAGAAGCTTTAAGTAACCACTAACAACTTCATATTCAGGATGCTGTTCTTTTTCTTCATCAGTCATATCATCTGACCAAATCCAATCAACAACATTTCTTGGAATCTGATTCAACAGATATCTTGCACCTGAATTTAACCAATCACGATAAGTCCAATCTGAAGGTTTATTGAATAAGAAGATTTTTGGTTCTTCTGTATTAAAGCATCCATTGGAAAAGTTAGTCTTGTTCCAATCACCACTGTTGCAATCACCACTGTTCCAATCACCACTGTTGCAATCACCACTGTTGCAATCACCGCTGTTGCGATCACCGCTGTTGCGATTACCGCTGTTGCGATTACCGCTGTTGCGATTACCGCTGTTGCAATTACCGCTGTTGCGATTACCGCTGTTGTAATCACCGCTGTTGCAAAGACCTGCATTTCCTTTTCCAAGGTTGACCATTCTTAAAACATCTTCCCAACTGATTTCTTCAACAATCTGAATTTTGTTGGTGCAACATTTACTATCATCTGATTCTTCATCAATTTCACCCAATGCAATGACCTTTGCAACTTTGTTGTCAGGATTGAATGGATAATAATTGAAGCAGTCCTTTAATTCTTTGCAAAAATGAAATCCCCTGTTGCAACAAGAAGGTGTGACACCTTCTTCAAATGTCTTTCCTACTTCATATTGAAATCCCCTGCATGTCCAATCCGATTCAAAAACCTTGTATCCAATGACACCTTTTAATTCCTTTGAGTTTTCCTTAAATTTGTTATTCATATTTTTTTATCTCCTTTCCTTTAACTCCTATTTTTATCATTGCATCTATAATATGGTTGATTTTTCAATCAAGATAAAAAAAGGAATATTATTCATTTTTTTGCTAAAAAAATAGAGTCACTCAAGGTGACTCCATTTTTCAAGATATTATTTAATTTTTTAAAACTTTAAGCTTTTTTCCATCATTTTTTCAAGTATTCCCACATCAAAGTTTGGAATTTCCAATACATTACTATTATAATGTGCAGCATTCCAATGACCGGCATTCCAACTGCCATTGTTTTCAAATGTCATGTTTCCTTTTTCATGACTTACAATTCTAAGAACCTCATCCCAACCAAGTTCCTCTGCAATGTAAATCTTGTTGGTATAGGATGAACTGTCATTGTCTTCCAAGCATTTGGCAACGTCTCCAAATGCAATTATTCTCACAACCTTGTACCTTGAATCCAATGGATGATTTTTAAAACAATCCTTTAATTTTCTACTAAAACAAATGCCTTTCTCAAGCAAATATGATGGATAAGCCTGACTTATGTATGCCTTTCCTACTTCATATTTAAATCCATCACATGTTCAGTCAGGGTTAAAAACCTTGTATCCAACCATTACATTTTTATTTATTTCATTCACTGTTTTCTTTCCTTTCCATTAAATTAAAGTATCTCTAATTCAATCAATTCAACTTCTAAAGATTCAAGCTTTTTTCTACTATTATATAAACTCAATTGCAACCTTTCAACTTCTGTTCTTAAATCCTTGTATTCATTATATTTTTTAGCCAAATCCCAATATGGAGTATTTCTGTATTGGGCAACACTTTTTTCCCAATCCTTTTGCTCTACACAACCACAACATCCAAGTGTATGACAACCTTTTCTGTCACAAAAAGATGTTGTTTCTAAATTTCTAATGATTTCTGTATCTCCATCTTCTAAAATAAACTTAGTTATTTCCTTCATCTTTTTCTCCTTATCTTTACCATTTTTAATGTTTGTACTTACTTTTTGGAAATGCTTTTTCAAAGTTAATACCATAGCCACTTAGAACATCTGTTAGATCAATACAAACATAATCAGAGCCAATTCTTGCCTCAAAGCCGCCTTCATCAAAAATTTCATAATCAAAGATTTCTTTAAGCTGTTTTATGAACTCGTAAAACCAAATGATGTCAACCCAAACAACAAATTCAGTGTCACTAACCCATCCAAATTCCTCTACATATTCCTCATCCAGATTCACAATTAATTTATAAAGTTCTAATTCATAATTTTTATTCATCAGTTTTCTCCTTTCTATTAAAACTCCCATTATTAAATTGTTACATCAATAATATGGTTTTATTTTTTTAAGAAATAAAAGAAGAATGTCTATTTTTTACAGTAAAGAAAAAAGAGCCATCTAAGATGACTCTAATTTATAAATTAATTTTGTCTTAATTCTGATTAAGCTAATTGTCATTCAAAAACCTGATATACAGTATCTTGATTAAATGCAGAAAAGCTCAGTAACATTTCCATAACAGATGTTTCCTTTTTTACCTTGCTTTTAATGATGTATGGTTTTCTTGTTTCTGATCCCCATATGGACACATGCTTTTTGTCAACATTAATTTTCATTGTTCTTCCATCTTTTTTATAACTTATCTGATATTTTTCTTTTTGTGTGTCTTCATCAAAAATTGTATCAACCTGCAGATCAGTAATGTCTGTTATTCTTGTTTCCTTGCCCACTTGTAATTCTGATAATTGTTCTGGGGTATATTTATAATCACTGTAATCAGTATCAGGAAAAAGTAGACTACTGGTAACTCCAATAATAAAAAACAACAATGCAAAAAGAAAAAAAAGCAAAATTTTTCGATCGACCTTGCATGCTAAAACAAAACCTATGATTAATAGTACCATAATTATTCCCCAAAATATCATGTCTGTTTATCCTCCTATTTTTCCATCTCAGAAAAGTCAATGAATTTTGTGACTTCTCCGGATATGTAGTTACTAAAACTTTCATATCCCTTTGTAATATATGGCTCATCATTATCAAGTCTGTTGCAAAAATTCTTAAATGCTTCAACAAGTTCCTTATAATTAAACTTGCAGGTTACATCATATTTTTCACACCAGTCATTATAAAAACAAGCCAGTTCTCCATCTTCATTAAATGTTCTTGTGTCTTTTGTCAGAACTGAACACCATTCATTGCAACCATTAAACCATAGTCCGTTATCTAACTGTCCTATTATGGAATAGCATCCGCCTCCGGTATAAATAGCTGTTCCTTTTACTATCTTCATAATGAATTTCCTCCATAAATCTTATTCCGTAATTTCCTTTATTTTCTCCCAGTTAATCTGTTCAGCTAAAGACTTAATGAAAATGGATGTATCTTTATCCTTTTGGCTTTGATTGTAGTAGTCTTCCATTTCCCTGTAATGGGTTTCATCTGTTTTTGTGTGATAATCTATCCATTCATTTTTTTCATTACTCCAAACCTGAAGCCCACCACAAATTCTGTAATCAACTTTTACTCTTTTATTTTGTACCTGAAAAGCTTCATAAACTGTTAGTAAATCCAAAATTTTCACACCTTCTTCGACTGAATCAACTGGAATGAAAAATGGATTTTCAATACAGGAAAGCCACCATACTCTTAACTTATATGTATCACCACATTGAATTGATGTATTTAATTTAATTTCTTTTGCCATTTTCTTTTCCTCAACTTTCTGCTATTTTTTCAAAAATATCTCTTGCTTTAGATACAATGTCCTTGCAGTCATCTGCCCATCCATCATATTCTAAGTCAAAATAATATTCTGCATCGCCACCATCTTTTTTTAATCCATTGCCTCTCCAAATGTAATAGCCAACCAAAAGTTCCGGTGAACTAAAAAATTTATGGAATATATCTTCTTTTAAGAATGATGTTGATATTATTTCTCCATCTTCATCTTTGTCAAGATTAATTTGATTTTTTAATTCTTTCCATCTGTCTAAGAATAATTGTTTATACATATAGTCCTCCATTCAATATTTCGTTAAGAGCATACTTTATTAATTGAGATTTTCACTCAATTTTTTCTCCAATATGCTTCTTTATCTCCATTAAACACCTTATCTTCTTTTGAATACACTGGAAATCTATGAAGATTCTTGCCATCTCCAAATTCCACATATTCATATTCGAGAATCTCACACTCCATTCCATAATCTGCAGGATCAACATGTTCAATGTCAAATACTTCATGTGTTTCTGTATTTACTTTGCATTTTGTTTCTATTTCTCCTTCATCAGCCCATACAGATGTAAATGTTCCACATATTATCATAGCTTTCCTCTTGATTTCATTTTTTTATAATCTTCTGGCCAGTGAATTTCCACATACTGTTCATAACATGGATAATATGTAGTGGTTCCTGTTTGTTCCTTACACCACTCGTCAAGAAAATTCTGTAATCTGGTGGTGTCTTCATATGATATGTTATCCATTGCATCTTCATGCAAGTCTTCACAAGCATCCCTGACAATGTCATATGCATCAATTTTTATTTTTTCTTCTGATGTAACCCATAATACTTCTGGTCTGTCATCAACATTTTCTTCATTATAGTTTCCTAAATAATCATCAAGAAATTCTTCCATTGTGCAATAATACTCATCAAGTTCCTCACAATACAGCATTGTGGTCACATCTTTTTCATCAACTGAAACAGCTTCTGCTCTTTGTTTTTTTGTTTTGTCTCGCATTTCATTCCACAATTTCATTTTCTTCTTTTCATCCGCTTCCATTTGTCCTTCACAGTTACAATGTAAATGTGACTGATTTTCATATGGCTTACCACAATAAGGACATAATCGTTGAACTCCATTAAAACAGTTCTTGCAAAATGAAAGAGACTGATGTTTATATGGAAAATGATATTTTTCCCCTTCTTCTGATGTGTCACCCATTATTCCATACATGTTGTCTTCAACCCGAATTCCAAGTCCATTGCAAACAGGACATATTCTTTCATTTTTAGTCAAGTCTTTTACAAGAATTTTAGGGAATGCCTTTTTCATTACTTCATATGTGTTAATTTCCTCTCTCTTGGTTAATCTTTTGGTTAAGTTACTCATTATTTATTATCTCCTTTCTTAACTCTCCCATTATTTTTTTGTTACACCTATAAAATGGTTATTTTTTCAATTTTAAATTTTAAAACCTATGAATTATTTTTTATTACAAGAAAAAAGAGTCACTGCAGCAGTGACTCCTTCCCATTACGTTAAGAAGAAATTTTAATTCCATCATTCTTTTACTTCCTTCCATTTATCAATTAATCCTGGTAAAACTATTGTTAACATCAGTTAATCTCCAATATTTGCTTAATGGCTGTCCCGTTACATTCCGATATGTCTGTTTTAATTCTTCTAAAGTATCACAATCCATAAATGCATTTCCGGAAACATTTTGTATAAATTCATAAGCATATAGTACCTTGTCTGTTAATATTTTCATTTTTAGTTCCTCCTTAAATATTTTTTATTCAATACAAATATGTATGAAAATAATTAAAAAAAAAGAAGGCTAAAAAGGCCCTCTTTTTTTAAAAATTAAACTAAATGTGTTCATAATTATTTTTGTTTACTACTATGGTTTTATGTATATGATTTCCTTATGTTTACTCTTGGCATATTCTATGCAATTAGCTGTACCACTTTTGCTACCATCCCAAACAGCAATTACTATATCCGAATTGTCCACCATATACTCATTTCTTTTTTGCATAAGATATGGTTTATATTCTTCTTTTGAAACGAGCTTTACAGCATCAGCTTTAGATAGTATATAGTTGTATAATTGTCTATCTTTTTTATTCCATTGATTTGAATGATTTTTACAGGGAATTGCACAATGGAGTTTAATATTATATCCTTCATTTTTTAATTCTAATGCAGCTATTGCAAAAATGGTATCAACACCTAATGCCATCCCAGAAATTGCTTCAGTGCAATTATTCTCAATTAATAATTGTTTTAACTGTTTTTCCAGAGCTACCCATTTGGGATCAGACAAGTCATATCCATATAATTTATTAGGTCTGTGTCCCGTAATACATATTTTCATTTATTTCTTCCTCCTTGCTTATCTGTTGAAAATATTTTGTGGAACTGGCATCCATTAAAAATAACTATACAAGGATAAGGTTCATCCGGTAGCTTTTCTTCACAGGATATTAATCTGTTAGGATTTTCTTCTACAAATTCACTTTTTAACATTCCTGCAATTATTAGTTCGTAAACAATATCGTAAGCGTCTCTTACATCTCTATATCTACAATTGGCATTTTTATGTATTCTTGGATCGTCATCTTTCCAATCATTTATATCAAAACAAATATCACTTACAAATAGCATTTTTACACCATGAGCAATGCATAAATAGTAACATCCGTTTTTTCCATAAGAACCTTTACATTTTTTAAATCCATATTTTTCAAATTCTTTAGCTGGTGCTGTTGGTATTAACATAATTTTTCCTCCTTGCTCAAATATAATTATTCTACTTATAATATGGTTGTTTTTAACAACTCAAAAAGTGCATTTGGAACTCGACAAGGGTTTCATCTTCTTCCATTAAGTCTTTTAATTCAATCATTTACATCTTCCTTTCTGATAAACAAAATTTCTACTTTTTTTGTTTCTTACATTATTGTATTTTAGCCTTATTTGATATGACTCTACTCAAGATTTTTTAATAACTTTTCTCTTTTTTCTTTTAAATCTTGTGTCTGCCTCATCATTTCTTTATGTATTGCTTCTTCAAATTTTTCTTCAAAAATATCCTTATGTAATAATATTCCATCAATGTAATTTTCAAATAATTCTTCTGATGAAAAAGCATTACGTGCAATACGTTTGAAGTCAAGGTGTCCTTCTTTTTTCTCTATGTAGCCTGCAAAATATTCAGCATTGTCCATATAATGATAAATGCCATATCCATATTTTCCATTATACGAATCCATTCTAACGCCGTATGTACAGTAATCCACTTTTATAAATGGTTCAACATATATTCTGACTGACACTTTTCGTGCAATAGCACAGTATGGTTTCAAAAATTCAAACAGTTCTTCAAGCTTCTGTTGTCTTGACTGTTCCTGTTTCTTTTCCAGTCTTTCATTTTCCTCTTCTGCTGCTTTGCTTATTTCATTAAATTCAGTTACACATTCCATTAATTTTTCTAAATCCAACATAACGTTATCTCCTTTCTTTTCTCCTGTTATTATTGTCACATTAATAATATGATTACTTTTCTTATAAAAATAAAAAAGAGAGCCACCTAAGTGACTCTAATTTTTTATTATTCTTTTTCTTCTTAATCTGCTAATCAGTTATTGGTAACCAATTAACAATGGTTGGCTCATAATCTAATTTTGCAATTCTTTTCATTTCTTTTTGTATCTCCATTATTTCATTTAAACTTGGTGGTACATTCTTAAAATCCCATCTTGCACTAATTACACTTTCTTCCGTATGAAATATTACTAAATGTGGGTTCATGGTTATTTTCTCCTATTTAATTACATCATTTCATCATTCATTAATTTTTCTTCAAATTTTTTTTGTGAGTTTTCTTTTTCTGAAAGCATGGAGTCTATTACGTCTGATAAAGAAGCTGTCTTAAAACCAAGATGCAATGCTTCTTCTGCCTCTTTTCCATAGTCTCTGTATGTATCGTAAATTCTATCACATTCATAATCCGTACAGATGCCCGTAAGATCTTCATACCATCTTGGAATACTTTGAAGTTCATTATAAACTTCCCAAAATTTTTTGATTTGATTTTCCTGTTCTTCCTTTTCCTTCTGATCCTTTAAGACAACCAAATCACCTGATTTGATTTTTTCAATTATTTGTGAATATTTTTTGTTGCTTTCATTTGCCTCATAGTATTTAAAATATTCATCTTGACTTTTTTCCATAAATTCATCTTCCATTTTGTCCATTTTTTCATTTGCTAACTCAACCAAAGACTTCCATTCCTTTATATCTTCTTTAAGACTTTGATTTTCTTTTTTTAGTTGTTCCAACTGTTCCTTCATTTTTTTAATCTTTGTAAACATAATTTTTCTTCCTTTCTATGATTTTTTATCCATTGTTTCAATTCCTGTTATTTTTTCAAATGCTATATTGTCAAAACTTGGATTATTCATTATTTCTTCTTTTTCATAATCTGCAAGGCATTCATTCCACCAGTGCTGTCTATCCATTAGTGGCATTTCATCCATTACATTTCTGATTATTGGATTTGAATCTGTCATTTTAATAAAATCAACAATCTTTTTATCTTTCATTTTTGTATTTCCTTTTTTTTGCTATTAGCAACTATCTATACTGTTCCTTTACAGTTAGTAGCAATCCTTCAATGTTTTTTGCTGAATTGTCTCTGGAGAACATATTGTCATTGCAGCTATAAAACTTATTTGTTTTAACTACATCGAACATATACATATTCTTACATATAGCTTCATTTATCTCACCTACTACTTCATCGCTGAAAAAATTATATTTCTGATTAAGTCTAGTATTTAAACAAAAGCCTGCTGTTACATGTCCATTAACAAAATAAATAGGTTTATTATAATTAGCATGATAACTTATGAAATCTGCAAATCCATTTATGTTTGGAACAAAAAATGTATATTTTTCTTCTTGGTTTTTTAATTTGGTATTCTGTTCCTGTCTATCCTCAATTTTTTCTAAAATCTTATGGATTTCAGCTATCATGTCAATACCAATATCATTACCGGATATGTACCAATCACCATCATCACATTCTAAAATGAATCCACGATGATCATTCCAATAAGCATGTATTTTGTTATCTAAAATTTTACAATGCCAAAAATCAGAGCATTCACATTGCAAATATTTTTCCACTTTTGCACATGCCTTTTTTAAAACTGTTATTTCATTAGTCATATTTTTTCTCCTTTTTTAATTAACTTTTCTCCTATTATGTTTAGTTACATTTTTAATATGAGTGTTTTTTACAAGTAAATAAATGCAACAAGTCATTGTTATAGTAAAAAAAAAGAAAAGAGCCACCACCGTGACTCTAGTTTTAATTTATTTTCATCTAACAAATTCTTTTGCAAAGTTAAATGCTTCTTTATATGAATCAAACTTAACTCTTTTTTCCTGTTTTAGCTGAATTCCATCCACAAAGGCATAGTAGTGTTTGCCCATTGGAAATTGTTTTACTTCAATTTTATCAAGTTTCATCACAGGAAATTTCATTTCTGCTTTATGAACAAACTGTTCCACTTCTCTTTGTCCCGTGGTCCATCCAAGTTTGTTATTAACAAAGATTGTATGGTTACTGCATATGGCCTGATACTGATTAATTTTGTTATCATGCTTAATCTTTTCATATGCTGCTTTTAGTGGAATTCCTTCCCCACGTGCTGTAAGCCCTATTGCCATCTGCAACGCAGTGGAATGATTCATTCCACATCCAAATTCCTTTGTTTCAAGCATTGTTTCATATGCCTCCTTGATTTGAGGATTGAATATTGTTTTCCAATATGCAAGTAAATCCTCCAATGTTGAAATTTTTAAATACCACTCCTTATGTGGAGTACATACAAATGTATAACTCATGCCAATTTCCTTTCGTAAATTTATTTTAAAAAAGAGCCACCATTATGATGACTCTTTTATCACATTTTTTTGCTTATGTACCTAGATTTTTTCACTATCTCCTCTTCATAATCCTTTTGTAAGGGTACTTATCTTATTCTCCAGACTACTTTCTTACTATTTTTGTATCCCTTTTTCACTGTCCATAGAGTGATTTTCTGGTTTTTCTTTGCCTTTTTCTTTAGTTTTATTTTAAAAGTTCCAAGTTTACTAACCTTGGTTGTGTATGTCTTTTTACCAATCTTTGCTTTTATCTTTGTATTCTTTGGTGTTATTCCATACACAGTCTTACTGTCTCTAATGAACATTACAACCGGAATGTTACATCTTTTTGCACTTTTTTTGCTTTCTTCTTTTGAAACTGTTTTTGTCTCACTTTCCTTTTCTAATGTTGCTTCATTTTTCTTTGTTGTGACATTGGTTGCTTCTTCCTTATCTTCAATGTACAATGATAATGGACAGCTTACTGTTTTTCCATTATGTGTTGCACTGATTGTTATTTTCTTTATTGGTGAATTACCCTTTGTCAATGGTTCTGTCGGATATGAGTAATTTGTCATTTCTCTGTATTCCAATGCTGTTCTTTCCCCATCAAAGACAACCTTAAACACGCCTGTCACTTTCATTCCGGTTGGATCAAATTTTTCTCCATCAACATAGTTCGTTCTTGGACTGCTTGAAATGTATATTCCATCAAGAATTGTGTCTGTTATCTTCTCGTTCTTGATAATGTTTATGTCTACATTAAATTTAACTACTTTTTCAGCCATTAATTCATCATTTCCAAGAATACCCATGCATAAATTTTCAAGTTCATCATGAAGACTTGTCTGTGTTGTTTCAATATAATCATATACTTTGATTACATAGAGATATGTGTAAATACGGCTCATTGTTTCATCACTGTCAACATTATCACCCTCTGCTTTTACAATCTCACTCACACCTGCATTTTTGTCAAATTCACTGTCATAATATTCATTAAGCAGATATGCCAGTAGTCTTTCCAGAATGTTCTTTCCTTTTTCTCCGTTGGCAATTCTGTTACAGAAATAATTGATTTCTCCGTGCTTACCTGTCTTGTATGTTTCATTGAATGATTTTACATCCTTTGTCCAAGACACTGTACTTGTTTCATCATCACCAACAAGTTTCTTTCCTTCCTGAATTAAGTTATGCAATTCTTCCTTTGCTTTCTCATTAATTTTAATTTTTGCTCCCTGTCGCACAGCCACTCCATTTGTTGTCGATGCAAGTGCAGGTGTGATACTTGTAGCAGTCATTGCAACTACAAGTCCTAATACCATCATTTTCTTTAATTTTCTCATGTTTGATTTCCTCCTAAATTTTTGTTTTACTTTTTGATTTTTAAATTATTTTTATACTCCAATTCCTATTTTAATTTTTTTCATGTTTTTTCTCCTTTCTTTTTCTCCAATTATTTATTTAGCTACTTTTATAATATGGTCATTCTTAAATTTAAAATTTACAGTATCTGTTTTGCTTATCAGTTACTTGTATTTTATCGTATTCTAATTTACTCATATTTTTTGAATTCTGTGTTTTTAAGCAGAATGAAAGGCTTTCAAAAAGCAAAATATTTGCAAAAAATTATTGCAAATATAACTTAACTTTTCATTTATGCATAAAAAAATAAAAAATGATTTAGATTAAAAAGATTTTTAAAATTATACATTTCAAGTTATGTCAAAAAAAAGGAATATTATTCCTTTTTTGCATAAAAAAAAGAGACTGTGGAGTGGGCACAATCTCTCATAGTATGATACTTTATCTGATATTTTTCCACTCAGGATGATTATACCACACATTCATTATGACTCGCTATTGTATTTTTCACATTACATATTTTTAATACATAATATTTCTTTCCTTTCTCTGCTCCCCATTCTTCCTTTCCTTCTCCTATGGACAATGTACATTCACAAATGACGGATGGTGATGTTTTTGCATATCCGTTTCTAAACATTACCTCTACTGGCCAGTCTTTTCTTATTTCTTCTGGAAGTACTTCTCCATGCACCATTTCTCCATCCACAAATATGACTCCAAACTCATTCATAAATCGACTGTCATAATATGGTTTTATCTCCCTGTATTCTTCCTTCTTTTCTCCTGACACTATCATGTCATACCATTTTTTCTTTATTGGTAGTACTAACATTTTCTTTTTCTCCTCTTTTTATTTGATTCAAATATTCTTTCGCAATCAATATTATTTGTAATCTGCATGGTAGCAGACATCTATTTTTTTATTACATATGAAATCTGCATCAGATTTCTCTAATCTACAAACAGTAGGCATTATAAAAAGTTATTAATTGGCATCACTGCCATCTGCATTACAACAGACATTTACTCGTTCTTTTATTTATCTGCGTAATGCAGACATTTCTTATTTTATTCTCCAAGTATGACTTATCATAATCTGCAATTTAGCAGACATTACATTTCAAAAATATTTACAATAGTCACAATGAAGTCCTCCCATCTACATATTAGCAGACATTTATTTTCCTTAACATCCTTGCCCAAGTTGTGTATCATAGGCTATCTACATAACAGTAGACATTTTATTTTACCGTAAAGTTTCTCAAATGAAACAAGTGTATCTACATATGATAGACATTTGATATTTTTTTGACTTTTTATTGTACAATAACATTTTATCAATCTACATAAAGGTAGACATTTTATTTTCTTTTGTTTATATAAGGTAGCTAATTGCAATATAATCTACACATTAGCAAACATTTTTTACCTTTAATTGTTATCTGTACAATAACAGGCAGTTGCTCTTATTAACCTTGTGTTTATTTTACTCGTTTAAGTGTATCCAATAATGATTCACTCTTATTTTCCTGGTTTTGGGCTCTTTATCTGCATAATGGCAGATGTCTTTTTACTAATACTTGACAGATCTGCTTAAAGCAGACATTATGTTCTTTTATTTTTTACTCAACATCTATCTGCAATTTATGGTGGCAGACATTGTTTATTTTCATTTTTTCATTATACCACATTATTGAATTTTCATCTTTTTTGCATTCTGTAAAATAAGAAAGAATTCTAATTAATTTACCATACTTAATTCTTCATACATTTTTATATCTAATGTAACTAATTTCACTCTCATCTGCTTAAGACAGACATTTTTCATTATTTGTTTCATGTATATATGTTAGCTCATAACGTCGGAATAAAATCTACACAAGAGTAGGCATTTATTTTTTTATTATACCATTTTGTTTATTTTCTTGACTTTTGCATTTTGTAAAAAAAGAAAAGAGCCAGATTAATTGACTCTATTTGGTTTTCATAAGATTTTATGTTTGATATGTTAAATTCACTTCATACTGATTCATCTGCTAGTGGCAGACGTTTTACTTTATTTTTGTAATATGAGGTACTTACGACAATCTGCACTGTAGCAGACATTTTGCCATAATTTGTATGGCAGATTGGAATGTTTTATTTGATTGATATTACAAATGTTAATATGTGGAAAGAATTTTAATTCTCCCCACATTTCCATTACACTGCTTTCTCAATCATTTCCATTCTTTCATATCTTTTCATTAAAATTGTTTTTAACTTTCTTTGACACGTATCATAAAAATACTCTGCTGTATTTTCTCCATAGTACGATGGCATCAATGCCAGTCCCTTTTCTTCTGTTTCCACTATTATTTCTTCAATTTTTTGATCACTTATGCAAAAATCTCTTCCCAGTGTTCTTATCGCAGCCTTCCATTTCCCTTTTCTTACTTGCATTGCCTTTCCTCCTATGCCATTATTTGATTGCTTAGTTTCTTTCTCTTTTTTATTATCTTATTTAAGATTTTGTCTTTATTTCTTATTCTCTTTGAAAACATTAATTGTGACTCCTGTATGTCCAGCTTTTCCAGTTTTCTTCTTTTTCGTTTTTCCTTTCTACTCATTATGTACACTTCCTTTCTTATGTTTTGACTCCTATCTTTGTTTTCATACTTTTAATATGGTTATTTTTCTAAAACACATAAAAAAGGAATGTTATTCATTTTTTTGTAAAAAAAAGAGAGTTTATTTTCAACTCTCTTTTAAATGCATTCTTTAAAATGTATAGTAATATGTCATTCCATTGTTTAATTCAACTTCAACCATGTTCTGATCCTTTAGCACTGTATAATCCTTTATGTTTTTATTTTTCTTTAATGTTTCAAAGTTTTCTTCCAATGTTGCAACATACTTATCTTTATTTTTCTTGGTTACTCCATCCTTATATTTATGGTCTATTATCTTCTCCACTTTATTGAAGAGTTCTCCAACATTTTTATCCTCATACACTGCCTTTTCTTTACTTAAATCCGGCAATGTGTTTGCATATCTGCTTGATGCACTCTTTGCTACTATGCACACTACTATCAACACTACTATGGCTACCCCTATTCCTATTCTTTCCGTAAGTTGCTTCTTTCTGCTCTTTTTTTCTTTCTGCATTTTGTTGCCTCCTTTTTTTCTTCTTTTTATTTTAATATGGTTATCAGTTCTCTTTGAATTTTCTATTCTATTACATTATACTGTTTTATCTTTTTACTCTTTTTTTGCATTCTGTATTTTTTCTTTTTTTACATATCTTTCCAATGTAGCTCACTTTTACCTGATACATGTTATTCTCTCAGCACAGTGTATTTTATCGTCTATGTATATATACAATATAAGAGTACATATACATTCTTTATTTTCTCTTATTTTTTCTACTTGTTTTTTCATTAAGCATAAATTCACATCTTATTCTTCTGATGTAAAATATCTACTTCTATTTAATATGATGCATATGTCTTACACTTTTGCATTTATACTTCACCTTAACTTGATTTATTACTTTACTTTTAGGCATTATGTTTATTTCACATTAATGTGATGTACTTTATGTTTTCTTTTTATTTATATTTTTGTGCTTTTACTTCACATATACTTGCAGTATTTTTATTACAATATATTATTTTTTATTTATCTTTTACTTCACATTAATATAGTGCAGTTTTTTATTTTCTATGGTTTAATTATTACATATTTTACTTCACATATAGGCGATGTATTTTTCACTTTTTTTCCTTATTTTTTTACAGTTTTTACTTCACATTTAGATGAATTATTCTATTGACAGTGCATCTTATCTTTACCTCATCTATATCTGATGTATTTTTTAATGTTTTCTATACAATACAAGGACATAATCACTGTATATATACTTCACATATAGGTGCAGTATTCTTCACTTTTTTTGCAAATCCAGATCAAAATTATTACCACAATTTTGGTTACTTTTTATTATCTTATCCTTTTTCCTTTATCCTCTATTTTAGATTCTTTTTATTCTATTTTCTCTTTATTTTTTATATTTTCTTGATGTTTTTTATCATTTTATATTGTTTTTTTTGCCTATTTTTTATTGTTTATATTACCTTATTTTTCGTTAATTATTTTGATGTTGTTTCTCTTAAAAATAAATTGTGTATAACTTATTACGGTTTTTGAATTTTTCCTAAAATTTAAATCAACTTTAGTACCCATATTTTAGCTATAAGCAATCAAAATCATTGGTAGGAGTAATTTTAACATAATAAGAAGAAGGGAGAAGGCAATTATGATTTTTTCCTACCATTATAAAAACATATATTGCCAACATATAACAATGGCTTTTGCATTTATGGATATTCAAAAAATTAAAACAGAGGGACAAATGACGGCAAAATACAATCACAACTGTAGAAAAATTGAAATAGACAATGTTATTCCTGAACTATCACATCTTAATGAGGATTTAATCCCACTTCCTGTTGATCAAAATGGAAACGAATTATCCTACTATGATGCTTTCAAAAAAAGAATTAATGAATTACCCTACTATCAGGATCACAATATTAGAAAGAATGCTGTTAGAGGATATGAAGTATTACTAACCTTTTCAAAAGATGAAAGTATTAATGTTGATGAATGGAAAAAATTGTCTGTTAAATGGTTGAAAGATACATTTAATGTAGCCCCTGACAAAAGAAATAATGTATTACATGTAGCATTTCATGCTGATGAAACAGGTAATTACCACTGTCATGCATTTGTGGTTCCAATAGATGAAAAAGGAAAACTTAATGCTTGCAGGTTTACTGATGGTAGCAGGGCTCTATCAGATTTACAGACATCTTATTCCAATGCTGTAAAGGGGCTTGGTCTAAAAAGAGGATTAGCCGGAAGTTCAGCAAAACACAAGGACATCCGAAGAATGTATGCCAATTTAAATAATGCAATGAATGTACCAGAAGTTAAAGAAGGAGAAACAGCTCTTCAATATAGAAGCAGAGTAATGGATGATTTAAAAACATCTTATGCTGCTTCTTTAAAAGACATAGATGATAGAGCTACAAAAAAGATGAGAGAAGCTGATGAACACATCTTAAAACAAAAAGAAACAATGGAGAAAGAACTTGAATTAACACATTCAACAGCAAACAAGAATTTAGAAAAACTCTTTGCACAGGAAAAAGAAATTCAAAAAAATGTAGATGATTATGAAAATATGCTTGCTGAATTATCAAAGCAGATGTATGAAATGAAAATAGAAATAAGTGAAGTTGAAAAAAATAAAAAGAAAATAAAAAAATATGATGAATTTCAAAAAGGTATGAACATTCTTCAAAGTGAGAATCCAGATCAGGCAAAGACTATGAGAAACAACATAAATTACGTAATGAAAAAAGCAAAAGAAATTGAAAAAAATGAAGAAATTAGAAAAAATATATAAAAAAGTAATCAAAAACTCACTTGCAAAAAAAATCTTAAATTTTAATGTGCTATAATTAAATAAAAAAAGGAGGAAAATGAGAAATGAAAATGATTTTAAGAAGTTTAGCAATGATAGTTGAATATTTATTATATACTAGTGCATTCCTTACTTTTTACATACTCATATATGCACTACTATCCTATAAGAAATTTTTTCTATAAAATTAAGGAGGGATTTTTATGTGTGGAAAAAACATAAAATGTTCCATATGTGGAAAAGACACAATTAAGGCAAAAGAAATAATATCAATACCAGAAAAGAACATTAATATATGTATTGATTGCTTAAATACATTAATGAATCTTATTTCTGGTGATACAAATGTTCCAATTGTCAAAAATGATTGTATTCAAGAAAATAAACATTTAGATGACAGCAGGCTTGAATTCGAAGTTAATTATAATCCAAATACGGGTGAGTTTTCTTATCCATCATTCAATGAAGAAGTCATTGAAGAAAAGGAAAGTAAAAATTTATTTAATTTAAAACCAAAGCAAATTTATGATGAATTAAGTCAATATATTGTGGGACAAGAACAAGCAAAAAAAACAATTTCCGTTGCACTTTATAATCATCAGAAAAGAATAGCTGATACAACAGGAAAAATAAAAAAATCAAACATTCTATTAATAGGACCATCTGGTTCAGGGAAAACACTTCTTGCTCAAACAATGTCAAAAATGCTTAATGTACCTTTAGTAATTGCTGATGCAACATCATTTACAGCTACTGGATACATTGGAACAGATGTTGAAAGTATTTTAGCAAGCCTTATATCTGCTGCTGATGATGACATTGAATTGGCAGAAAAGGGGATAGTTTATATTGATGAAATAGATAAAATTCAAAAAAAGCACGGATTTAGTGATGCAACAAGGGATATTGGTGGAGAAGAGGTTCAAAATTCATTACTTAAAATACTTGAAGGGTCTAAAGTTAATATAACAATGAAAAATGGATATGTAAATGAAACAGTCGAAATTGACACAACAAACATATTATTCATATGTGGTGGAGCTTTCACTAATTTATCTACCATTAAAGATAACAATAATAAAAAAATTATAGGATTCGAATATAACAAAAAAAATACTGAAAGAAATTTGAATAAAGAAGAAAATAAGATAAATGATGATATATTAACAAAATCAGGACTTATTCCTGAATTTCTTGGAAGACTTCCTGTTAGAGTGTTTTTAAATGAATTATCAGAAGATAATATGATTGACATATTAACCAAAACAAAGAATTCAATAATTGATGAATATGTTGAATTATTGAAAAAAGACAAAATCAAATTAACTTTTGAAAAAGATGCTCTTATGGAAATAGTTAAACTTGCAATCAAAAAAAATACAGGTGCTCGTTCATTACGAACTATAATAGAATCTGTTATGGAAGACATAATGTTTGAGATACCATCAATGAAAAATGTAAAGGAATGCATAATAACAAAAGATACTGTAAAAACAAAGAAAGCAAAAATTATATATGCTAAAAATAAAAAGATTTCAGCTTAATGCAAAAAAGAGCCAACCGTAAACGTTGACTCTCTTTTTCTTTTGAAAAGATTTTCAGATTTACTTTTCCGCTACATATTTTTGCCTCTGAGCATTATCAACTATGATTGCATCCTGAAAACATTTAGGAAAAAATAAGGCTGAACAAGAATTTTTAGTCTCGAACATTCTTTCAAGCACATTATTCCATTCCATTGTTGACATTGCCATCATAATTTTTTTGCTATCAGTTTTTTCTTTTACCATAACATTAAGAGTTCCATCTTCTTTTTTTATTACCGGAGCATAATAATTTTCAATTGTAACCTCAATTGGAGAATTGCTGCCAATAATCCAATCTATGTTGATGGAATAAACAAAATATGTATTTCCTTTTTTTCTTGATGTTAATGGTCTTATTGGTGCATTATACATATTAATTCTTTTAGATTTTGAAACATCATTGGCATTTAATTTACCTTCTTTTAATAACTTTGCAGCTTCAGCAATTGCATCCATTTGTTCCTTATTTTTTGGATATTTAGCTAAATTTTTCTGTAAAAATGCATACTGATTATTTAATATTTCTGCATTTTTCTTAGAATCTTCCAAAAGAGCCTCTGCCGGCGTCTTGCCTTTAAGATAACCTGCTGTAATTTTAACAGTATAAGCTTTTGGTTTATTTGCATTTTCGTTTTTTGTATTGTTGTCATACAAATATTTTAAATGTTCCATATTTGCATAATCACTCTTCTGCTTCATCTCAGCAAGTTCTTTTAGTGGAAAATTTGCAGTAACAAACTGCTTTTCTTCGTTAATTAATGTCATCACATATCTCGAAAATGGTGCAAAAATTGTCAATGATTCTCCATCTTCTTTTTTTGATCTGACAAATTCAGCTGTGATGCAAAAAGTACTTTTGTTATCTTTGACAGCCACAATCTCTTTTGGATATAATTTTTTTTCCTGTTCCATTATGAATACCTCTTTCCTTTCTCCTATTATTTTTTATGGTTCATCCTTAATATGAGATTTTTTTTGAAACACATAAATAGACTATTTTTTTATTTTTTGTTCACAATATGTTACATTTATGTTGTTTTTTTATTATTTTTTTGTATTTTATTGCATTATTTTTGCATAATATACATTGTTTTCTTAAATTAATCTTATTTTATAGTAAAGAAAAGAGCCTATGCCAATGCATAGACTCTCAATTTCACTTTAGAATGTCACATAAAATGGTTATTTCATTATTGCAAATCAAACTGTAATTTTCCAGATATAATTGAAATAAAGTTCATTTTTTGGGGGAAATTTTTCAAAAAATTTTTCCGGTTATAAACTTTTATCCGGTTTATTAGAATATATTACAAATGTAGAACTCTATCTTTTATTTCCTGAGTTCTTCCCTGATTCCAGAACTGTGTTCCAATATAACCGCATGTTCTTCTTGTAACACTCATTTTATTCTGATTTCTGTTTCCACAATTTGGACATTCCCATACAAGTTTGCCAGTTTCTTCATCAGTTACTATCTGAATTTCTCCATTATAACCACAGCATTCACAATAATCTGACTTAGTGTTAAGCTCTGCATACATAATGTTATCATAAATACATTTCATTACTGCAAGAACAGCTTCCACATTATTCTGTAAGTTTGGAACCTCAACATAGCTGATTGCACCACCAGGTGATAATCTCTGAAATTCTGATTCAAATTTAAGTTTACTAAAAGCATCAATATTCTCTGTTACATGAATATGATAACTGTTAGTAATATAATTCTTATCAGTTACTCCCTTTATAACACCAAATCTCTTTTGAAGACATTTAGCAAACTTATATGTTGTTGATTCCATTGGAGTTCCATAAACTGAATAACTTATGTTTTCCTTTGCCTTCCATTCTGCACACTTATCATTAAGTTTCTGCATTACTTTTAAGGCAAAAGGCTTGGCTTCTGGATCTGTATGTGATTTTCCTGTCATTCTCACACACATTTCATAAAGTCCTGCATAACCCAATGATATGGTTGAATAACCATCATATAACAGTTTATCAATCTTTTCTCCTTTTTCTAATCTTGCCAAAGCACCATTTTGCCACAAAATAGGAGCAACATCCGAAGGTGTTCCAAGCAATCTTTCGTGTCTGCATCTTAAAGCTCTGTGACAAAGCTCTAATCTTTCATCTAATATCTTCCAGAATAAATTCATATCTCCATTAGAAGAACAAGCCACATCAACCAAATTGATTGTTACAACACCCTGATTGAATCTTCCATAAAATTTGTAGCTTCCATCAGAATTTTTCTGTTTTTCTTCTACTGTAAGGAATGAACGACAACCCATACATGGATAAACCTGTCCTTCTTTTACTTCCTTCATTACCTTTGCTGAAATGTAATCAGGCACCATTCTTTTTGCAGTACATTTTGCTGCTAAAACTGTCAAATCCCAGTATTTAGAATCAGGTGTAATATTATCTTCATCAAGAACATAAATTATTTTTGGAAAAGCCGGTGTAACCCATACTCCTTTCCTATTTTTAACACCCTGAATTCTTTGCTTTAATACTTCTGCTATAAGCAATGCCAAATCATCTCTTGTCTGTCCTTCTGGAACTTCATCTAAGTACATAAACATAGTAACAAAAGGAGCCTGTCCGTTACAGGTCATAAGTGTAATCAATTGGTATTGAATGGTCTGAATACCACGCTTGATTTCATCAAGAAGTCTTCCATTAACAATATTGTTAATTTGATTATCTGTATAAGTTATATTGTTATTTTCTGCTTCTTTTAACACTTCCTTTGTTATTTTTTTTCTGCTTATATCCACAAACGGAGATAAATGACTTAAAGTAAATGATTGACCACCGTACTGATTACTAGCAACCTGTGCTATTATCTGTGTTGTAACATTACATGCCGTATATAAACTATGTGGTTTTTCAATCAAAGTGTCACTTATAACAGTTCCATTCTGAAGCATATCTTCAAGGTTGATTAAATCGCAGTTATGTTCTTTTTGACTGAAATAATCTATATCATGAAAATGAATTATCCCCTTATCATGAGCATCAACAATGTCTTCAGGAAGTAATACACGTCTAGCCAAATCCTTACTTACTTCTCCTGCCATATAGTCACGCTGTGTTGAATTAATGGTAGGATTTTTGTTCGAATTTTCCTGCTTTATTTCCTCATTTGACAATTCAATGAGGGAAAATATAGCATCATCAGTTGTATTGCTTTTTCTTGCCAATTCTCGCTGATAACGGTATCTGACATACTTCTGAGCAACTTCATATCCTCTCATCTCCATAATGCCACGTTCTACCATATCCTGAATTTCCTCTACTGTTACTGAATGAGTAGATTTCAATATGCTAGAAGCTACATTATGAGTTATGGCATCTAACTGTGCATCATTAAGTTTATGAATTGGTTCAACCGTATTGTTAGCCTTTCCAATTGCCATTCTAATCTTGCTTGCTTCAAATGGTTCTTCTTTACCATTTCTTTTAATAATTACATTCATATCTTTTACCTCCTCTTATAAAAATTTATAAAAATATAATTACACTAACAATATGATGACTAATGTGATTTCAAAAAAAAAGAGCCTGATATGGCTCTTTTTACTTTGTTGACTAAAAAAGGAATATTATTCCTTTTTTACTTAAGCAGTTCTCCAACAAACTTTTACATACTTGATATTTTTTATCATTGGATTTTGTTTTTTTATCTTGTTTTCAAACTTTTTTGCATATTTATGATTTTCACCAATTAACATTTTGGGAAGACTTGTATATATGATTAAAGTTTGATTTTCCTTAGAGTATTTAAACTGAATTATCCTTGTATAATTGCAATGTTTTTTCCACTCAATCAGAATACGTTTAACTTTAATTTCATCCATAATTTTATGTTTCCTTTCTACTTTTTTTAAAAAAATGTATGCAATGTCAAATTCATTAAGGATTGAAATAAGTGTAGTTTCATCCTTATTTAAATTCTACAATGTAATTAAGCACTATTGCTGCTTCGTGATATAAAACAATCTCATCATTTCTAAGGGAAATTCCTGCATGAGCATGTAAACAATCACAACCTTTTTTCTTCATTGTTTGTTTATAATTTTCAGATGCCGACCACAATGTAACATCATATGGCTTTCCATATGCAACTGCATATAAGCCCATATATGCAACATCAGAACTTCCGGAAGCCCATGATGTGCCTCTGTAGCTTGTATAATTCCAACTTTTTGTAGAAGACGGTGCAAAATAGATTCCCTGACCAAACATTTTTCCAGTAATTATTGCATCTGGATTAAGAACCAATGAATTTTTCACAATGGAAAGCCAATTTTGATTACGGCTTCCATGCCATAATTGTTTTACTTTTTTAATATTGTTTTTCTTCAAGTATTCATTGAATAGTTTTTGTTGTTTTTGAGGGATGACTCTGTAAATCTCGTTAACCTTAGGCTTTAATGAATCAGATAAATGGCTTAGAACCTGTTCCTTCTGTTTATCTGTTGCTACAAAAACTTCAATTCCATAATCTGCAAAACTTGAACTATCTGCTGTTTTTGTTGTTGCAGAACCATCCATAGCCATAAGTAAATCATTTTCTCTTAGAATTATTGATGAAAAATCACTTTGTGATGATGCCATAAGTTCTTTCACACCTCTTCCATTACCCGTTCTTACAGGTCTTTGAAGAATTGACATAAGTTTTAGAAGATATGAATTAAATTCATCAACTGATGAAGTTTTTCTCATTTCATCCAATAAATTTTTTGATTCAATGATAATTGCATCTGTTATTGGGACCTTAATTTCTGCCCTCTTTACGGCATTTTTTGCAAATGCATAAAGTTTTTCAAACAATTCTGATGAAGGTGTTGATTTTGCTATTTTTTTGCTTACTTTTTGCTTATTTTGAGATTCATTCATGTTTTTATCATCCAGATATAATTCAGTTCTATCTTCATATCCTTTACCTATTTTTTCATAGTATTTAATCCAAAACATAGAAGCTGGATACATAAAAGACCTTTCTCCAAACTGCTCACCTTTTTTTACTCCCATTCTTCCATAACTTGCTTTTACTTCATTGCCAACTACTACTAATTTGTAAAATTTATAAGCGTTTTTTTCAGGATTAATGCATGTAAGAAATTTATCTGACGTGTTATGATCGATATAATCATCAGGAAGATTATTATATTCTTCACAAATAAACTGTGTTCCACTTCTTTGTCTAATTGCATATGATACTTCTCCATCATTAGTAATGATTTTTATACGAGTAACATTGTTTGTGCATTTTTCATTAATTAAACGTTTAGCAATATCCTTATAGAAATTTAAAACCTCTATATTTTCCTTGTCATTGCCATCTTCTTTTTTGTAAATAACTTGCATAAGAACTCCTTTCATTTTCTCCTATTATTTTTTTATTACATTTCTAATATGAGTTTTTTAAAAAATGAGATAAAAAAAGAGCCACACAAGTGACTCAATTTTTTTAAAATTTAAATTGCCATAAAATCTTTAAGTTCAAAAACGATACTTCTGTTACCTTTAAACCATGATTCTCTAAAGGAACCAACCATTTCAAGTCTTAAAGGTCTTCCAATCTTTTCATACTTATCAGCAAGTCCATATCCAACAATTTTAATAGTTTCAAACTTATCCATAATTGAAAAGCTATCACTATCTTTTGCTCTAACATATGAACCTGATTTCAAGTCTAAAGTCATATGGAATACTGGCATTGGATTTCCCTGACCATACGGAGCAAATTCATTCTGAAAAGCAACAATTTTTTCAAAACTATCACTTTCATCTGCCTCCAAGTCATAATACACTTTGTCAGACTTAAATGGTAATTCACCAACAGCTTCCTTAAAAGCAATCTTAAAATCATCAAGCTTATCCTTGTATATTGATAAGCCTGCAGCCCCTGCATGTCCACCATATCTGGCAAAAATATCTGGATGTTTTTCATTAACTTTATCAAGTGTTTCTCTCAAATGAACATTTTCAGGAGAACGTCCAGATCCTTTTATTTCATTTTCCTTACTGTCAGTAAATACAATTACCGGAGCTTCATTTGTTTCACAGTACTTGCCTGCAATAATTCCAATAATACCTTCATTAATTGAATTATCATATAACACTAAAGGTCTTTCATCTTCAAGATTAAGATTTTTTAACTTTTTCATTATTTCCTTTACTGTTTCCTTTCTAAGTTCATTTGTTTTTACTAAGAAAGCAGCTCTATGGTTGATTCTTGGATTATCATAATCACTTGAAATCAAAGCCAATGCCTTGTCAGCCCCATTATCATACATACGACTAGGAGCATTAAATAAAGGACCTAACTTAAAACCATAATCACTTTCCTGAACATTTGTAAGTTCAATATTTTCAAGTAAAGCCTTTAATCCCGGAACAGAAACACCCTGATTTATGTATTTTAATCCATCCTTAACCATTGTTCTATTAGGACCTACAAGTGGCATTACATCTGCCACAGTGGCTATGGAAGCCAAAACCAATAAATTCTTCAATTTCATGTCAGGTAATAATTTTCTTGCAAAATGATATGCAAGAGCAGCACCACAATAGTTTGAAAAATCAGATTCATCTTCTGCGGCAGGATCCACAATGACATCTGCATCTGGAAGAATGATTTTCTTATTACCATCAATTGTATATGATAATGGCAAATGATGATCAATTATTATAACTGAAAGTCCTTTTTTCTTTGCCTTTTCAATTGCCTTTACTGCAGCAATACCATTGTCAACTGTAATTATAAGTCCCTCATCTATTTCATCTATTATTTTTTCTGATAAACCATAGCCTTCAGAAAAACGTTTTGGTAATCTTGTTTCTACCTTAACACCATAAAGTCTAAATGCAATAGCCATAATACCAGTTGCCATAATACCATCACAGTCATAATCTCCAACAATTGTGATTTTAGAAGTTGAATTTGTTTTTAGAAATTCTTTTGCAAACCTAACAACATTATCAAGATTTTTAATAAATCCATCACGTACATCCACTGTGAATTCTTCTGCACTCATACCAGTATTATATTCAACAACCTCCTTTATGCTTTTAAAATCATTTCTTTTTACATATAGCATTTTTTAATTCCTCCTATTATATTTATTTACACTTTTAATATGAGTGAAAATGCCAAAAAAAATAAAAGCACCTTACTTAATGTAAAATGCTTTTATTTCCAAATGATTATTATGCCTGCTTTGCTTTTTGTTGTCTTCTATATTTAAGCCAAGACTTAGCAAGTTCATCCATTGAATTATAATGATATTTTAAAAGAAATTGTCTTTCAAGTTCCTCCAAGTCAATTTCATTAAAAAGTTTTTTAGCCTTTGAATTACACTTACAGGACCAACAATGAGCAACAATGTCATAGAAAATATCTCCTTCATTACCCTTGTTAATTTCAGCTATTATTCTTTGCTGAGAGGCTTTTCTTGGATTAATGAACAAGTGTCCCCTTTCAAGATGAATTGGTGTTTTTTCTTCATTTTTGGAAGAATATTTCCAATATGCTTTAAGAAATACTTCCATAACTTTTGCCGTTGCTCTTACATCTTCAATAGCTGAATGAAACTGAAAATCATCATCAGGGAAAATGTAAGCCACTACTGTTCCAAGCTTGTGATTATTTATTTTCTCTTTGGGAATAAAGTCCCTTGCCATTTCAAGAATATCAAGAGTTGGAGCCATATCATAACATAAGTGAATCCTATTGCACAGACAATCAATCATGCGTAAATCGAATTTTATGTTATAAGCTGCCAAAACATCTGAATCTTCAATAAATTCAAGTAACTTAGGTCCAATTTCTTTTTCAGTTGGCATATCCTTTAACATTTCATCTGTTATTCCTGTTAATTCAGTAATTTTTTCAGGAAGATTCATTTCAGGATTAATGTATAAGTCAATTATTCCAATTTCTGTTAAAGACAAATCTTTCTCAATTCTATATTTAACTGCAGAAAATTGAATTATTTTAGCTGAACTTCCAAGACCTGTTGTTTCTGTATCAAAAACAGTAATAACATCACCTGGTTTTAGAAATTTAAAAATTTCTTCTTTTCTGAAATTAATGTTCCTCCATTCTAATGCCATCATATACCTCACTTTCCATAATCATATAATCAAAAAGTTTCTTATAGTAAATTGTTAATTCATTAGCCTGTTTTCCTTTCATTTGGAAAAAGGAATGATTAAGAATTAATGAGTACAAATTAGCAGCATTATACATTCCAATTGGAATTGGTTCTGTTTTTTGCATATTCTTTTTACCTATGATTTTAGCAACACCATTAGTCATTTTTTTACTATACTTAATTTTCTTATGACATAATTGTGAAAATTCATTTGCAAAAACATCAAAACTTTCATAAATACCAGAGAATAATTCGTCCACACTTGTCACTTCTTCAAAATTAATTTCATGCTTGATTGTATTGCGTTTTAATAAAACAGAAGCTTTACCAAACTGTACATAAGAAGATACAGACATTGGAGTCCCTGGAATGTCACTTGTTTCAATAAGTAAATAAGCTTTATATTCAGGTCTTAAAGTAGTTAAAGATACCTTTGCTGATGTAAGCTGATCAGTAATACTCCAAGTATCTAAAGTATATATTCCCTTTGTTGCCATATAGCTAAGGCATTCTGAAAGGAATTTATGCTGAGATGTCTTAACATATTTGGAACCTGCTATTCCAATGAGTGGTTTAACCCTTTTAGTTTTGTTTCGATAAATAAACTGTAAAGATTTTGTTTCTGCAAGTTTATCTGCTAATAACAATGCCGGTCCAAGTGGAATTTCAGATAAATTCTTAAAAGATGCAAATGCATCCATAAGTTTTCCAATTGACGGAAATGCTATCTTTCTTATTGGATAGACATCTTCTGTAAATTCATTGTATAAAGCAAGTCTGCTTTCCATCATTACAGCATATTCATCCTCAGTCAATTCAAGATTAATATAGTTAAACTTAGCTTCTCCATTTTTCATTTCATAAGGGATGCATGGACTAATGTTAAACCATCTTGTAATTCTTTTCCCATTTTTTACAACTTCATTTGTAGGGCAATAGCATAAGATATTTATTTCCTCATTATAAGGGAATGTCTTATCCATATTATTAAGAGCATTCATTAATGGGCTTAAATTTTTTCCTTTTTTTATTGTTTTACTTTTATGAACACTGATTACTTCTGTAATAGACCAATTTTTTAAGGTATTGTCTACACTTTTTTCAGCAACAATATGTACTTTCTGAGTCGAGCTCTTTACTGTTTCTGCATCAGTGATTGAATCAAGTTTTTTAAGCTCATTTAATAAAGTTCCTTCATCTTTTCCAAAAATCATTTTTTAACCTCCTATTATTCTTTATTTCATATTCAATTACAATATGGATGTATTTTTAAAGAAAAATAAAAAAAAGAAGCACTAAAATTAAGTGCTTCAATTTTTCTAATGATGAGGGATAAAAAATATTAAATTAAGAGTTCATTAAACCAATTAATTCTCTTTTTTTCAATTCTTCTTCTAATGCAATATCTTCATCTGTTTTATAATTACTAAAATATTCAACAGAATATGGGATAAAATCAGTGACTACATCAGGATAAGTATAATCAGTTTCACATTTTTCACATGTTATTTTTGCATCAACCTGTCTTGTATGAATAAATGAATCAACTAACACTACTGAGCCTTCCTTAAGATGTCTGTAATCTCGCTCTGCCTGTTTTCCATAAGAATAAACCCAAGGATAGTCAGCTGTAAGTTCTGTCTGAGTCTTGATGTAATACTTTCTATCAACACCCAATTTGTATCTACAACATTTAAGTTTTCCATTACTAATCATTTCAGGTTTGCTGCACACAGTACCTACAATTAAAACCTGATTTGATACTTCTTTGTAATGTTTTCTTAAAATGGTTTCAGGTAGATTTTCGTCATATTCAAAAGAACCTTGCACATTGTTTAATTTTGAAAAAGAAATAGGATAAATAAACGTTGAACTACCTTTATATTTTACATTTGTATGCCCACATATTGGGCAAACGGAAGATTTATCAACTGTTAGGATATTAAATACGCCTTTAATATCAATTAAGTCAAACTGTTTTAAAGCTTTCATCTTATCTATAAACTCAGTTCCATCATAATATACTATTACATCTTCAAACTGTTTGTCATTATAGCCTTCAATATTTCTTCTAATTGTTCTAAGTTGCATTATAACTTTTTCATTACCTTCAAGTCCCTCATTTAGAATTGTTGGATTCTGAATTAAAAAACCAACATGCCTTGTTTGATTATGTTGTGCCATATCTTATTACTACTTAAACAAAAGTAGTCCTCCTTTCTCAAAGCAGATTTGTTTTTATGCTTCATAAATAATATGGTTGCCAACAACTTTTTAGTGTTTACAAAAAAAGGAAAGGCTCTTTTATGCCTTTCCATATTTTTTCTATAATTCATATTCTTCTTCATCCTGAATTGGAGCATTGGTATCTCCAAATAAATCGGTTTCTGATATTTTTTCAGGATCAACAGGTTCTCCACCACTCATCATTGATTTAGCAAGAGCATCAAAATCAAAATTTTTTACTTCCTCACTTTCATATTCCATTGTATCTTCTTCAATATTCATATCTTCAAGTGTTGAATCAATATTTTCACCATTTTCTACAGCTTTTGCAATATCATTTGCACTAACCTTATCCATAATATCATTAATGTTTTCACCTGTTTCTTGATGTATTTTTTCTTCCTGCTGAGTTCTTTCCATTTCTATTATTTTTTTCTCATTAGGGCTTAATTCTCGTTCAGGTTTTTCAAAATCTTTTATTTCTTTTGAAAGAATATTTACAAATTTTTTTGTTTCTATTTTGTCCTTAGTTAAATCCTCTTTGTTAAGATTAAAAATTCTTTTTCCATCATACTTTACGGCTACTTGAACCTGACTGTTGTTTTCAAATGTTAAAGTTTTGCCGTTAATTTCACATTTTGCCAATATATTATTTAATCTCATAACCTTATCATTTAGTTTTAGAGAAGTCAGCAATAATGATGCCTTTATTGTTGCATCAGTCTTAGATGGTTCCATTTTGTATTTTTCCTGTTGCTTTTCAAAAAGATTAGCAATTTTAGGAGCAAAATCTTTTTCAGAACCTTTTATTTCTACACTATCAATTAACCCCTTAGCCATTAAATCACCATTATCCACATACAAGCCAAAATTTCTAAGAATAAATTTGTTTGCCTTACTCTTAAATAACTTAGAAATTGAAACTTTCACATCTTCTTTTCTTTTTTCTTCATTTTCCTTTGTTTTATCATCATTAGATTTTTCATTTTTTGTTTTTGTTTCTTCCTTTTCTTGATTTTTATCTGGTTTTGGTTTTTGAGTTTTTGTTTCTTTTTCATTTACCTGATCATCTTTTGATTTTTCCTTTGTTGTATCCTTTTCTTTATGTTCATTTTTAGTATCCTTTTGTCTTTCATCTTTGTTATATTCTTCTCTTTCTTTTCTTCTTTGATCCTGAGATTTTTTAACCTGTTCTTTAATCTGTTTCTTGGTATTGCTATTTTCCATTGCCTTGTTTATGTCTATTGGTTTTGAATCTCCAAAAACAAGAGATCTAAATGCACTACCAGCTAAATTACATACTGAAAGAAAAACACTTCCTATAATTGTAAAAGCACTCTTAATAAAATTTATAAAAGGATTGCCTTCTTCAAAAGCATCAGGTCTTTCTTCATCAGTGTTAGCATACTCTCCTGTGTAATTTCCATGTCTTTTTGCAAAAAATGGACTTATTTGTTCTTCTGGAACATCTGTTTTTTCAGCATTAAATATTTTATGCTTTTTTGTTTTATCATTTTCATCATTATTTATTTCTTTTGATTTATCATTTGATGTTAGAGTACCTGATTCTTGTTTCTCTGGATTTTTCTTATTTTCTTCATTACCTACGTCATCAGTTTTTGTGTTATCATTTGTATTTGTTTGATTTTCATTATTTGTAGAATGTGTGTTAATATCTTTTTCTTTTACTTTTTCAACAATAGTTTCTTCTTTAATTTCTTTTTCTTTAGCCATACCTTGAAACCTCCTTTTTAAGTTTATATTCTATTTATAATATGGATAAATCTAATTTCAAAATAAAAAAAAGCCACATCATTTTGTGACTTTTTCTTTTTTTATGAACATTTATTACATTCTACTATGAATCTGGATAATTTAGATTTAGTTTTACCTGAACTGGAAAATGAACACAATGTTAAATCATTCTTTGCTCTTGTCATTGCAACATAAAACAGTCTTCTTTCCTCTTCTATATCATCAATAGTTTCTGCTTTTTTAGAAGGCGTAATACCCTCAACACAATCAATAATGAATACATATTTCCATTCAAGTCCTTTGGATTTATGCATTGTTGAAAGACATACACCATTTCTTTCATTTCTTTGTTTATTAAACATCAGATTATACCTATTTGCATAATTTGACCACTCTGTAAATGTCTTTATGTTTTTTGATTTAATGTCATTTTCATAAGCTCTCCAGACAGATAATAAATCATTTGAATCCATATTTCTAAATTCTGAATAGCTATCAATAAAATCTCCATAATCTCCTAATCTTAACATATAATCAAGAAATTTTAATGGTTCATCTATTAATGAAAGTCTTTTTAGAATACTTACATAATGAATTATATTATCAAGCTGTTTTTCATTCTTCCACTCTTCCTGATTTGGATTATTAAGAACACGGAACATATCATCCACTTCTATCTTACATTTTTTTACATTTACTTTTGACATATATCTTTGAGGATGATTTACTGTATTAAGATAATCTGACTGTGTACCTCTACCATGTGCCATTCTGTAATAAGATGCAATGTCCTTAAATATCCAATGACTATATTTACTTGCAATATTTTCATTACATTTAAATGGAATATTCTTACTCATTAACCCATCTGCATATGGGATTGACTGAGAATTAGTTCTATACAGTATTGCAATATCATTAGGGTTTATACCTTTTTCAATAAGTTGTTTTATTCTTGATGTAACATAAGACACTTCATCTTCTTTTGTTTCAAAAGACTTATGCTGTATTTTTCCCTTATTCTTACTGCAGGCTATTATGTCTTTCTTAAATCTTTTTTTATTAAAGTCAATTAAATTGCCTGCATACTTCAAAATATCACTATCAGACCTATAATTAGTGCTCATGTATATTTCTTTAGCATAAGGGTAATCCTTTTTAAAATTAAGCATTATTTCAGGTCTTGCCCCTCTAAACGCATAAATGGATTGGTCATCATCGCCAACAACAGTAAGGTTTCCATTCTCTCCTGCAATTAAGTAAATGATGTTTCTTTGAAGATAATTGGTATCCTGATATTCATCAACGTGTATGTAGCCATACATATCTCTTACATAATCAAGAATTTCCTTATTATTTTTAAGCATTTTGTATGTTTCAATTAGAATGTCATCAAAATCAAGTTTGCCCTGTTCATACTTTACTTTTTCATAGTTTTTAAATATCTGTAAGAATATCTTCTTGTCGTCACAGCATTTAATGTCAAATTCATCAAATTCAGATGGTTTTATCCCATTATTTTTTATAACAGAAATGTCTGTAAGTATGTCTGCTACAAATTGCATCTTATCAGTAATTTTTGAATTAAACTTTATCTGTTCAAAAATAATATCTGATGCATTCGTAAGAACAGCATCATTTTCATATTTTCCAAATTTTTTTAGAAGCATGAAACAGAATGCATGTATTGTGCAAAACAATACACCCTTGTTTTTCCCATAATTTTTAGCAAACCTTTCTCTCATTTCATCTGCTGCTGCTTTTGTGAAAGTAATCATTACAATTTCTGAAGGATTAATATGTTCATCTTTAATCATGTAATTAATTCGTCTAAGAAGTGTTGTTGTTTTTCCACTTCCAGGACATGCTATAACAATGGTTTGCCCATAGACATTATGGATTACTTCTTCCTGTGCTTCATTTTTTAACATAATTCCTCCTTTTTTTTAAAAAAAGAGCCCAACACTAATGTGATTGGACTCTGTTTTTTTGTAACATTTTGTAATTTTTTTAAATTTGTAATATCTAGGTTCGTTATTAGAAATTAAATGGTAGTCCAGAGTCATCTACTGAATCAGGAATGTTCATAAACCCATCACCAGGTGCACCGTTTGGGGCTGTAGGATTTGCATTACCTGCATTGGCATTCGCATTACCTGCATTCTGTTCAGATGCTTTTTTGCTTTCTGCAAATTCCTGACTCTCAACAACAACATCTGTTGTGTAAACCGTCTTACCATCCTTGTCCTGATAACTGCCTGTCTGGATTCTTCCTTCAACAACTATTTTAGTTCCCTGATGGAAATATTTTTCAGCAAATTCACCATTTCTTCCAAATGCAACACATCTGACAAAATCTGCTGTGTCCTCACCATCTCTTTTAAATCTACGGTCTACTGCAAGTGTATAATTTGCAATAGCCATCTGTTCTCCATTCTGTCCCTGTGAGTATCTAACCTCAGGATCTCTTGTTAATCTGCCAAGTAAAATTACTTTATTCATGTATTTTTCCTCCTATTATAAATAAAATTTTTGTTACACTTTTAATATGGTCGTTTTTAAAAATGAAATTTTTAATTATTTTCTTTGACTTTTCAGTAGAAAAAAGGAATAATATTCCTTTTTTTTGCATTTAATCTATTTTTTGCTTTTTATACATTATTACAATTATTATTAATCCTATAACAAATATGATTCCTATAGGAATTAATTTCATTGTGAAGGAATGAAGTAAACTTTTGTTACTAGTGTTATCATTCTGCTTATAGTGTTTAACAGCAGGAGTTTCCTTGATTTTTGATTGAGATTCTTCACCTGTGTTTACTGTTTTACTTTGAGCAGTAAGTGGAAATGTTACTGCCTCATTATTATTATTTTGGTCTGATGCTGTTTCGGATTCAGAACCTCTAACATAAGAATCATCACCTGACGTATTTTTTACCATTCCATTTGTTTCATAAAAAGGAGAATTCATAAGAACAGGACTATAATTTTTTACCAAATATTCACTTTGTTCCTGTCCTATTGCTAAATATATATCTGCATCTGAATAATCCCTGATTGTAAATTCACTTGATACACCATAACCTTCATTTTTAATTATGTTTTGCTGTCCTACATATGTAACTGAAACAACCTGATATGTTCCATATGGTAATTGTATGGCTCCCGGATTTTCCTTCAACTCATTAGCCTTTATTTCCATTTGTATTGTATTAGTAGGTCCTTTTATTTCTAACTTAAAATTGTCATTTCCTGTAGCTGATATATTAGAAGAATACAATATATTTATATTACATTTGCCATTTTCATCAGCTTTTACATCATTAACATTAATTGCCATTATTCCACATAATAATGTAATAGACATAATTATACATTTAAAAATATCTTTCATAATCTTTCTCCTTTCCAATATTAATCAGAGTGCCTTATCATTGAGCTTTTAGATGCTTTGGAAGAATCAACAATATTACCATTAATGCTTTTATTAACTAAGTTAGAATATATATTATTATTTTGCTCATATTCTTCTTTTTCTTTTGTCAACTGATTAAGTTCTTCATCCAAGGCAATCTCTTCATCTTCAAGTTCCTTATTTACCTGTCTCAAAATTTCATTGTAATCAACATCTTCTGTTTCAAATACTTGTGTTGCATTATTTGAGAAAGCAAAAACAAATATTATTCCATCTTCTGTTTCACATTGACGGAAATAAACCATTTCATTTAGTACAATCATAATATTTCCAAGTAATTTGTATGGAACTATTGTGAGTGACAATACTCTATTTTCGACTTTGCATGATTCATTAATCCAGTTATTGCATACATTTAATATCATCCTTGAAACAATTCTTGCTGTTTTTGGGAAAATAGCTTCAGCCACTATACATCCACCAGAATAAAAAAGTTGGATGCTTGCATTTTCAAGATGAACACTACTAATGTTACTTATTACATCCTTGCCTTTTACATCATCAATTGCAAGAATTGCGGAAGAACAAGGCATTCCTGCCTCGTCTCTTCCACCACACAATTTAACTATAAGATCAAATGTTAATTTTAATTCTTCATTATCATTTGTTTTCATTTTTTACCTCATTCTTTCTGATGCTTTTGTTGTCATAATTTTATATAATTTTGTATCTGTTGGGAATGAATCATCAATAGGAATAAAATCACCATTAATCCATACAAGACCTCTTCCTGGTTTTGACGAACTAATATACTTTTGCTCTTCTGATGAAATTCCAAACATTTCAGACAAACTCAATTTATTGACCGGTGATTGTTTTAATAGCATAATGAAACTACAGTTATTGATAACTGTTCTTGCATCATGGTTGTTAAGCATATCTTCTACATTCTGTGTCATAGCACATGGAATGCCGTGCCATTTTCTTGCTCTCTTCCAGATTTGAGCTATATATGCAGAAGTTGCAGGATTTTCCATTAATAAATGGAATTCATCAATATATATCCATGTATTCTTTCCTTTGTAATGATTTTCAATCATCTTATTCCAAATGTGATCAAGACAAATATTAAGAGCTACATTACGTAAATTGCCTGTTATGTCTTTTATGTCGAAAACAGTTATTCTGTTTGTAATGTCAACATTCGTATGATGAGAGAAAATATCAGATGTTCCTTCTACATATTTCTCAAGTGCAAGACTTAGGTTGATTGCTTCTGCCTGATCCTGTATTTTTAGTTTATTGTAAAAATCTTTTAATGTAGGTGCAGCCTCTCTATCATATCTTTTGCCTGTTTTCTTTAAATGTTTTAAGTAATCATCATAAATTTGAATTGTTACTCTATCTATAATTGATAACTCTGCTTCAGTAAGTTGTCTTCGACCTCCTGCCATTACTTCAATTACACCCTGAATGAAAGCACTTTTCACCTTAATTGGATCTCCATCTTCTCCCTCATTATCAATGTTAAGGTCGAAAGGATTAATAAAATTTGTACCATCATTAGCAATTTTAATAAATGAACCACCAAAGGCCTTTGCCTGCTCCTTATATTCATTTTCAGGATCAATGATGTAGATTTCATCATTAGTTCCAAGTGCAACATCATCAATTTCTCTTTTAGCAGCAAAAGACTTACCTGCTCCTGGCATACCTAATATACAAGCATTAGGATTAATATCATCTAAACTTCTATTGTACAGCACAATGTTTTTACTATAAGCATTCTGACCTATGTACATTCCACCTTCTTGATTTATTTCCTTAACTTTAAATGGGTTAATGGATGCAAGAGTAAGGCTTGTAAGCTGTCTTTTTATTGAAACTTTATTATTACCAACAGGCACCACTGATGCAAGAGCCTGTTCTTGCTGTAAATCATATGGATGAATTGATACAAGGTTCTTGTTTGCAATCATTTTAAGTTGAGTTTCATAATCTTTCATTGAATTTTCATCATTCGCAAAAAGAGTAATTATAAAACTTGTGTTAAAAAGTCTCACATTATCCTTTCTCATTATTTCAAGAAGTTCTGATATCTCATCTTTTGCATTCTGATCTCCTGGTGATATAAGACTTGAATCATATCCTTTATCTCTGCTTCTTTTTTGTGTTTTAATTATGTTAGCTGATACATTGTTTCCTTGAGCTCTCACATATTTTATGGCATCACCTTGCTCTATTGGTTCAAAGTGTGTACTAATAATTGAGTTTGTTGAAATATCAGCAAAATCAGTTAATAATGTTCCTTTAATCCATGTAGGCCAACTAGATATGTAGAATGATTTAACATATCGTGAACCTACCATAGATAACTTCTTCTGGTCCATAGGAAAAGTAAATGATGAAGGAGCTATTACATCTTTTGTTGTTATACCCTGAATTGCACAGTTTTCAAGGGAAAAAGCTTTAATTGTCTTTCCATCTTTAACAATTTCTTCTGTAAGTGAAAGAGCATCAGGATTGTATATCTGATTTAGTACCTGAAGTCTTTCAACAGTTGACATAGATTTGGCAGATTTTTTTGTAATTTGAATTATGTTTTCATTTACAGTCTCATCTATTTTTTCAAACTTACCTGTTGCCTCATATATGTCAGCAGCTGATATTGTAATAGTAAGATATTTATTAGTTATGAGATTATTTCTTCCTTCTGATAACTTTTGAAGTATCATATTGTTAAACTCTTTTCTAAATTCATCTAAACCATCAAATTTACTTTGTAGAAGAACATTTGCTTCAAAATCATCCATATCAACAGTTCTGTTATGCAACGTAATTTGAATATTGGTTCCTGCTTCAAATGTATTAAGAAAAGAGGTATAGGCTTCTGCAATACTTTCCTGATCTGCATCTCCAAGTGTAACAAAATTAACTTCTGGAATTATGTATGACTTAGAATATCTTGTATTATCAACTTTAAATATTCCATTATTACAAACAGTATCATATGGTATACAGTTATTTACTGATGCTATGTTTTCTTTTTCCTTTTTTGAAACTTTTTCTTTTGAGTTTTTCTTTTCTTTTTTTTCAATAGTTTTTGTTTCAACATTTAATTCTTTATCCTTGTTTTTTTCTTTTTTTCTCAAAATGAAAACCACCTTTCCTTTTTTTCTATTTTTAATATGGTTGTTCACTTGTTTTTTCTTTTGATTTAACACACAAAAAAAAGAGTAGGTCTTTTACCCACTCTTTCTTCTTTTTTGTATTTTTTTATTAACCACAATTTTGAAACAACTCTGTATATTCAACTCCAAGTTCTTTACATAAAATATCTACTGTTTTAAACGATATATTTTCGATTGTTCCCGTTTCATACAAGGAAATTGTTCTCCTTGAAAGTCCTACTTTTTTTGACAAATCATCCTGTGTCATTTTTCTTTTTTTTCTCATATGTTTTAAATTCATACCAAAAACTCTATTGTTACTCATATGCATTTACCTTCCTTTCAATTCTATTATTTAAAGAGATTACTCTTTCCATACACATTAAACGAGTTAATCGCAAAGTTATCATTATTTGCATCATTACCAATAAACTTAATATATCTAGCATTTATATTTGTCTTTAATTCTGATTTTTTGTCTTTTGATTGAGAATACATATCTTTCCAATCTTTTCCATCTTCTGAATATTTAATGTCATAATATGGTTCTTTTTGCATTGTATCAGCCCATTTTATTTCTAAATTTGAAATATTATAAACCGAACCTAAATCCATTATAAATTCAATGTTTTTATTTCTATTGCTAACCCATTTTGTGTCATCATTATCATCCACAATGTTATTTATATTTTCTGAATTATCATTTGTATCAATAATACAGTTTTGAGATAATAATTGCTCTTCATTTTTTATTTTATCTTTTTTAAAAGCAACTGCATCTTCATGTTCTGGATAAACTTTTATGTCTTTTATCTGATAACCCTTGTCTTGTTCATTCTTAAAATGAAGATTAATTCTTATGTATCTGCAAGCCACAGTATCAACCTTGATATTATCAATTCCACCATTTGATATGTCCGTTTCATATATTTTAATCCACTTATCATTATCTGATGAAGCCTCAATATCATATGACTTTGCATAATTGTCTCCCCATTCAATGGAGAATCTGTTAACCTGATAAATCATTTCAAAATCAATTGTAATGTTTTCCTCTGTCTTATGAATGTTTTTTACATTAAGTTCTGATTCCCAGTATGTTGAATCATCATTATCTGTAACCATTACTGCTTTATGTTTTTTTGAGTCAACAGAAGATGCAACAGCATCCTTCTCATATGCAATTGACATTATCCCAATTTGATCTTCAGAATTGTTGTTTTCATCGACAACAGCTGTGTCTGCCTTGTCATCAACATACATTGTTTTTCTCACTGTTGTTTCACCATTTCCTATAATATAGCTGAAATGTGCTGTAGCTTCTGCATCAATATACCCCTCTTCATAGTTAATGCCATAAATTTTCACATCTATTCCTTTATTTTTTGATGTTATATTTGAAGCAAGTTTTGCAACAAAATAATCAGCTAAATCTGCTTCATTATCCTCTTTTAAGTCTTCTATTGTAAGATTTATTACAGCTTCTTCCATACTTTTAGTCAATGCCTGTTTTAATTCTTTTGTTTTAGCATCTTTTGTGTATACAGTTATGCTTGCTATAAAAAATATAAGAGCTATCATAATTATTCCAAAACCTCTTATCAAATTTTTCATTGATTGTGTCCTCCTTTCTTTTAAAACTTTTTTATGTAATAAGAAATTTCCTGTGTTGGAGTTGCCACAACAAGATTATGGTATTTATCCTTAAATAAATCTTCTTTTATGATTGCTACATTATCAGCACTCGTTTTTACCTCTTCTTCATCCAAGGTAATCTTATTTATAATTTCTTTCGAAGTTACATAAATGTCTTTTCCACTTTTAACAATATTTAGGCTATCTCCATCTGAATATTTTGCATAACGAATAGTTGAATCAGTAAGATTAGACCATGTCCCTATTTTTTCATAAATCTCCATATCTGTTAATTTTCCATCATCGGAAGGTGTAATTCCCCTTACTTCATTTTTCCCATAGTCATTTTGTGTGTTAACAGTTTTTACCACGTTACTTGCAATTGAACTGCCAAAGGGAGCTATTGCTATAAGCAAAATGGTTGCAACAATGAATGACAGAATTCCAGAACCATATTCTTTAATTATTTGCATTACTATGTCTCCTTTCATTATTCTTCATTTTTAATATGGTTATTGGAATGTCAGAACATTTTTATGTCAAAATTCCTTAATATACCATACTTTTTTAAAGTTATTTATCTTAAAAAAGTTATAATGAAAACGATTCAAAAAGGAATAATATTCTTTTTTTTACGTAAAAAAAGCTACATGTAAGGATTTAGATCCAATGTAACTTTTTCATATTTTCTGTTATTTATTTTTATTTATATTCTTTTATTTCTGGGTTTTCCTTTTCCTTTTTCTTTAACACTTTTTTTGATGTGGGTGCAACATTATCTTGATTTTCAAACCTTTTTGATGATGTTTGTCTTCTTCTTTCAGGATATTGGAAAAATCTAAATACAATATTCAATAGGAATTGTTCCATTGGTAAACCATAAACTTCAAAAAGAAATGCAAAAATTGGAGTATCAATTAACATTATAACAAATATTAACATTCTGATCATATCAACTGAAAAAGCCATACTTGAAAAAAAGATAAAATAAACTAATGCATCTACAACAATAGCAATTGAACCACAAACAACCTGTCTGAATGTAAAAGGACCAAATACTTTTGTTTTATATTTTCTTAAATCTATTGGTACTTTTGTTTCTATCATAAATTATTTTTAGTAGCAAACTATATTGTATGTCTAAAAGCATTATAAAATAGACATTTATTACTTTCTTGACACAAAATACTGTCTGCTACATTCTCCTTTCACTAAAATATTTCATGTGATAATTTTGATGCTCCTAATACTGAACCTGTAGCTGCAAGTTGAGGTAGACAAAATCTGTGAAGATTACTAAACCTTATGGCAGTATCGAAATTTTCAAGATGAACAATACCTTGCTTTCCATCTTTAGACATTTCAACCAGTCCACCAACACCACTATATAAATTAGACACAAGTGCTTCTGTTAATTTAGCTGATGCAAACAGTAAAACTACTATTATTGCCATTTGTGCACAATCTGCTGTAAATGATTTTATATAAGCAAGTCCTTTACCTTTAGAATTTTCATCAAATAACTGGCAAATAGCAATTGGTGAAAACACAGCTTTTGCAATAATCATCACAGCATTTGAAACTGTAACAAAGTAAACAACCAATCTTGCCACAAAAGTAAGAATACTCGTTATTATTGATATTAAAAATATTTGTAAAATATCCAAAATATCACCTATGCCATAATCCCATAATCCTGCTTTTTTTATTTGATCAGCAGTTGGAAATTTGCTTATTGGTTCTACCCCACTACCAAGACTGTATTTATAATTTACACCATCACCTGATAGCCCTAATTTTGTTCTAAAACCCTCACTTGCGACTATTCCATATAATCCATCTCCAAGTTTAACTAGTATTGTTATAAGTTCAGGTAGTTCCACTAAAATGGTGAATGCAACCATAAGTCGAAGAAATTGAAACAAAAATTTTTCAATAGTAAATGTTTCTTTTGTTGCCTGTGATATTACACCCATCATAAAATATATAAGAAGTAAGGATCCAGCAGCTCCTCCAAATATGGATAGAAGTACATTTACAAAATCTTTATTCAAGATACTAAGTAACGCAGTAAATAATTCTCCCATAAACCCTGAAACATCATCAATGAAAGATGATTTGAAGAGCATTCGAGCCATATCCAAAATTATTTCACTCAAAATTTCCTCCTTTCCTTTGTACAAAGAGAGAAGCAAAAGCCTCTCTCTTTATGCAAAACATGCTTATTATTTTGTTTTTCCTATGTACTCCCACAATTTTAATCCATTAACTATCATTGGAAGAGCAACTAATAAAGCTCCGATACCTAAATATTTTGCACCTGTAAGCTGTCTTTCAGGATCATCATTTCTATGGCCAAAAATTAATTGATATACACCATAAGCTACCATATAAGCACCAATAACCTGAGCTACCAATCCAAGGATTAACAATCCAATTTTGAATACTTCCTGAACCTGGTTTACACTATTAGTAGGCAATTTAGGATCTGCTGCTGAGACAGGAATAACAAAGCCAACACATATGAAAGTTGCAATGAATAAGACATTTAAGCCAACTTTGAGAACTTTTCTTGTTCTTTCTGATTTCATTAGTCCGTTCATAACACGTTCTCCTTTCCACGAAAATTCAGCTATGAACTTTTTCATACCTGTACTCTAAATATGGTTGTTGGCTTATTTTGAAATTTTAAATTATGTCAAAAAAAAGAACCTTAACCTGACGTCAAGATTCTTCCTTTTTTGTGTTATTTTTACCATAAATCATCATCATATAATAATTTGCAAAGTTTTGAGTAATAAGTAGCTTCTTCATATATAATCTCATATACAGCTGCTTCCATAGGTTCTTCATCACCCGGCTCTACAGTTTTAAAACTTGTTTTAAAGTCCAAATAACCGTTGGATTTTACAAGTGATGTCACAAGGTTTGCATATTGATGCTCACTATAATTACTTTCTCTAACATTTTTTGATAATCGATTTATGTTATCAATTAATCTGTCATAAATAAGTGCAACAAGTCTTGCTTTTGCATCATCTATTTTCGTATATTCAACCTGAAAATCTTTTGATGTTACATTATTGGAAAATATCATTTTTTCAAGTTCATTAACAGAAATTTCAGTATCTGAGTTATCATCTTTCTTTTTTGTAACATTAATTTTATCCACAGTTCCTTTAGCACTACCTTGTCCTGGAACAAATGGAATATTCCCCTTTGTTGCATTATTTTCTTCTTGTGTATTTACTTTAACTTCTGATTCACTTTCACTTTTTAAATTTTCAACCTTTGATGCATTTGCAAAAGCTCCCGTTATGTCATTAATACCTGTACTGATAGGTGATTCTTTTTTAGGGGATATAGTTTTCTTTTTTCCATTTTCATTTTTTATTTTAGCAATAGAATTTTCTTTTTGTGAATTATATGATCTACCAACCCTATATGTTCTACTAGATAATACTTTTTTCACATTTTTTATTTTTGATTTTAATAATCTATACTGTTCATCCATATATAAAAAATATATTTCTGTTTCAGATCCTGCATATTTTTTTATGTCACTTAATATTTGTTCTTCATATTGAGAATCATTTAAGTTATAAGTTGACTGTATTAGACAATTTTTGCTCATTTCTTTTAATAATTCATTAAGAGCCGGAAACTGTCTCATTTCACTCTTTCTTTTATATACTAAATAATAATCATCACTTGTAATTGTTGATAAAATGTTTCGTTTGCCTTCGGTCCAAACTTTAATATTGTCAAATTCTGCTATAAATAGTCTTTTTACTTCTTGCATTTTTCACCTACTTTAATCCCAAGACATTTGCCATATTAATTGATACATTCTCTCTAGGTGGAACAGCATCAAATCCATCAGCTATAAGCATATGCCTTCTTATTTTATCATCTTTTAGCTCAACTTCATGAGAAGACGCATTAAGAACCACAGAATCATAAATGGTTCCATTTTCAGAGTTTTCAGTTACAACACAAGCATATAGTGGAACCTGATATACCTGTCCTAATTCAAGCAAGTTTTTTAATGCTTCATTAATTTCTTTTTTTGCATTATCATCTAATTTAATGTTTGTATAGCATCCTTTCATATTAAATACCTCCATTTTAAATCAATTGTGAAAACATATCAGTTATTTCTTCTGCATTATTTTCACTTATTTCTTGTTCATCATCTTGTATGAACTCATCTTCATTAATTGTATCAAAATCAAATTTTTCATTATTTTTTGATACTGAGTTTTCAACATATCTTTCATTTATCTTTTTTTCTTCAGTTTTAGTGATGTCCTTGATTTCCCTTATGCTTTGATCTGTTTTTGTTTCCATTTCATTTTCATTGTCTTTGCTTATTTTTTTTCTATTTTGTACTATGTTTTTGCTTATTTTTCCTGCTTTTGCAACTCGTTTCCCATCTCTAAAAATGGAAAACATTTCGTAAAAATATGACACATTCTCTTTATCTTTCAAGAACTCTTCTGACATTGGATTACAAAGATATAATCTAAGTAACATTTTAAGGAAATTATTTCTGTAACCATCTTGAATTTTATCCAGTAATTTTATGGCATCTTTATCCTTTTCATAGTCAAGACTAAGTGTTTTATCATACCTTCTTTTAAGTTCCGGCATTTCTTCTACACTTCTTGGTGGTATGTCAATGACAAAGTATTCCTTTTTACTGAATGAAACAACACAACTGTATATGGCTTTAATAATGTTAAATTTATGGGTTTCCATAAAAGTAATTAAATCAAGGTCATGCATTCTGTAAAGCCTTATGGTATATCTTTTCTTTTTAGCCATATCTTTCTACCACCTTTACTTTTTATTTAAAGTGTATCTGAATAAATAGTAACCTCTTGCATTAGAATAAATGAAAGGCAATTGATCATTAAAGTTAGACGGCATAACCTTAATTGTTCTTCTGTTACTTAGCCATTCCTTAATCAGATCATACCATGCATTACCTGTTCCTCCTGCCACAACAATGTATCTATAACCTCTAAATGCATCAGCTACACTCTTTGCCTTATTAATTGCTTTTTCAAAAACTTCCTTGTTTGCAGCTTCAAGAAGAGGAGCCAATGGTTTTTCTTCATCCTTCATTTCATCCTCATTCAAACAAATAACTTTTCCTGTTTCCAAATTTTGTTGTAAAGCTGATATCCTTATATCTTCATTGTATTCTTCAAGAATTTTTTTGGATGTATGAGCAAGAACCTCTCTCATTCCTATGTCATTAATTGATTCCTTACATACGGTTTCACGATTTTTAATTCCATAGAAATCAAAAGTTCCAAAACCTATGTCCATTACAAGAACATTACTGTTTAGTATGTCCTTTGCATTCTGAACATAATTACCATCATTTCTTATTAAGATGGAATAAAGAGATCCTGCAGGTTGTGGCATTACATGTACATAATTTTTATCTATTTCAAGGTTAAATTTTTTCCACTTTCCATTTCCAATTTTTATTGCAAAATGAGATGGTTTACAAATAGCTTTTCGTAAGGCTTCCTGATCCCCATCAACATATGAAGTGGGAAGTCCTGTTTCTATAAATACCTTTCTGTTGTCAGTTTTCTTCCATACGGAGATTGCAATTGCCACGTCACAAAAAATCTTAAATGCCTTTGTGCTATATCTTTTTCTTGCAAATAATTCATTATCTGTATCATTGGTGTCAGTGGCTTCAATCATGTCCTGAGCTACATATCCCACCATATATGTTTCATTTTTTTCAATATCCTTATATAGAATATCCTTTTCATTATCAAGACTAAGCATTCCATTGTACAATCTTTTTGCATAGCTTGGAAAAACAAAAAATCCATTCTCATAAAATACTTTTGTTGCTGAATATCCAACATCAAGACCTATGATATAATCTTTTCCTTTTGGATTTTGTGCAACCTTAAACTCTTGCCTTGTTCTAAAATTTCTAGTATTCATAAAGAAAATTTCTCCTTTCTTTTTTATACATCATCTATACATGATGTCATTTGTAATATGGGTATTACTTCATTTTGAAATTTTTGTGTAAAAAAAGAACACCAAGTAAAATCTCAGTGTTCCAAAAAAAGGAATATTATTCCTTTTTTACTATATATTACGAATTACTTTGCATATCTATATATGCCAATTACCTTGCCTGGTGTAGTATATCCGCAGTCGTTAGGACAATTTTGATTTTTAAGTGGTGTACCACCTGGATTTGCTCCTGCCTGAGGGCATCCTGAATTATTACCATTGCTACCTATGAATTTTTTATCACCTATGTATATAGTAACATGCCTACCTGAACCAGAAGCACTTGACTGTTCAACAACAACATCACCAGGTTTCATTTTTTCATAATCAATCTTGTTGAGTATCTTATGAGCAGAATCCGATATAATTGCACTAGATGAACTTGGTACTGTTAAGTTATATTTCTGATATAGGGCATATACAAATCCTGAACAATCACAACCAGTATCCAAATTTCTTCCCCCCCATACATAATGAAGTTTACCCACATAAGAAAGACCAAGTTTAACTACCTGCGTAGCTACACTACCTCTTAGTTTTTCATAATTCTTCTTATAAGCCTTATAAATATTATCATAATTATGAGCTTTTTCTATTCTAAGTTGTAAGCATTGATATGTCTTACCTGTTCTTGATGGATATAAAGTACCAGTGTACACACCATCACCATGTCCTGTTGTTCCAATACAGCCTTCATATCCAACACAAAATTCCTGAGTACATTCATCAATATTTTTACTTGTTTTTAAAAAGTCAGATGCAATTTTATATGAACCTGTTTCAACTTCATTAAAGAAGAAAGCTATTTGTCCATCAGCACTCATATATGCATATCCCTTATCTTTACAGTATTTTTTTAAGTTTTCAAGCCTTCCTCCACCCCATTGGAATAAGCCATAATAGCCTGCACTATTAAGACAAAGAGGATTAAAGTTTGATTCCATGTCAATATTTGCAAGTACAGCACAAGCACCCGCATGTGTATATCCAAAGTCTCTTAATGCCACATAAATGTCATCCTTGGAATTTGTTCCTGTCACAAATATGTTTGTTGAATCATCAGTTATTGTTTCAGCTCTTGAGTCCTGTAATTGTCTGTCAAACAAATAACCAAAGTAATATGTTCTGTATGTAATTACTGCACTTTTTACTTCTTTTCCATCCTTATCCTTTGTTACATTTTCCTTAACCACTATTTCGTGTGAACCATGATATAATTGTTCAACATACTTTATGACTTCTTTTTTTCCTGCTTTTTTAAAATTACTGTTATATTTAACTGTTGCCATTGATAATATTTCAGCACAGTTAGTAGACTGATAAAATGGTTCAGTTTTATTTTTTTCACTATTTTCTTTATAAGCATTTTCATCTTTTACATCTTCATATTTAATGGATATTCCATTACCATATTGTGAAGATAAATTACTAATGTATTGTAAGTCATCATTATAACATTCCTCTATTCTCTCAATTGCAGCAGTCCTAACTTCTGCTTCCGTTGATTTAAAATCAAAAGCTCCCATAATGCTTGAAATGACAACTCCAATTATGACAACTCCAACAATGGAAATTAAAGAAATAATTAACATTGTCTTGATTATTGTTCCTACAAGTAAAAGAATTGCTTTAGCTATCTCAAATACAGGTCTTAAAACAGTGCCTATTACTTTTGTTATTATGTTATTTTTTAATTTCTGTGCCAAAGGGTTATTAAAAATGATGTTTTTAACAGTTTTTTTTGCCTTTGTTCTCACACCAAAAGGATCTTTTATAAATTTTTTTATCCTTTGTCCTTTTTTAGTAACTTTTGCTTTTGTAATTTTTGCATTTTTATAATTCATTGTTGCATTTTTCTTAAATTTTGATGCCTTTTGAACTATTTTTGCATTTTGTAATTGTTTTTCTTGAACAATGTATTTTGCTGTTTTTAATGAAGCCTTTGCTGCCATTATCAAACTTTTCTTTGCAATTATTCTTGTAGCAGATGCCATTTTTCTAAATGATTTAACACCAAGCTTGATAGCACTTTTTCCTCTGGACACAATTGTTATTGTTAAAGCAAGGCCTTGCCCTGCATTACACTTTTTTAAGTTACCCATTACTGTTCTTGTTGTAAAGAGTTTCATTTTCCTAAAAAAATGTGATTTGTTTCCTGTAAGGAATCCTATTTTTCCTGCTTTAATCAAAGCTTGATTTAATTCAGTAATGTTTATTCCTTTTTTTCTAAGCTGAATTAATCTACTATTAACTTCTAATCTTAAAGGTTCACCACGCAATTTAGGATTAATTGGTGCAAGATTATATTTTTTTAGAATTTCATTTACTTCCTTTAATGCTTTTTCAATGTCTTCTTTTCCATGTATATTTAAATTAGTCCTCATCGAACTTTTAAAAGCTACATTTTCAAATCTTTTATATACTGCATTTCCAAAAGCTGCCCCTATTTCTACTGTTTCAATTGTAGTAGACATTCCTCTACCAGTATCACCTGCACCACGAAGTGGAGATGCCACTGTTCTTGCTGTAATGTTAAGTGCACTTTTCTCTACATTATAAATTTTGGTACCAGGATGTATTGATTTTGGAAGCTTATATGAATACACAGGGGCAGTCATTTCCTCAGTTTTAGTAGCATTTTGTATACCACCAGAGGTTAATGGCACATCAGTTTCAATGTTATATGTACTTGGTTTAGCAGTGTCTGACACAGCTGTATTCGAAGCCACATTGTTTTTTAAAACATCCATTTTTGCATTATTTTCTGCCACTGTTTTATCATCTTTTGTTGTCATATGTACACCTTCCTTTCCTTATTTTTCATCATATATTTTTAATATGGTTGTTTACCCAATTGAAAAAAAGATGGCAAAAGCCACCTTTTTTTATAACCTAGGCTGAAAGAATTTTGGAATTAACAGCATCCTTATAATCATTGAAATCACAAGCATTAATTACAACAAGTATATATCCATCTTTTTCAGTAGTTCCAATACTGTATTTATTTGTCATAGCCTCTTTAAGGCCTTGATTTTTTCTATCAATACCTATGCCTAAAAGTCTTTTGTTTCCATCTACCTCAACTTCCTTAAACATAACCATCATAGGTTTTTCGAGTGAAACTGAAGTTTGAGATACAAGCTTTGGCATATATTTTGAAACCATGTCATTTTTTCTAAAAATGCAAACCTTATCACTATATGAATTTGTAGCTTCTACAATACATTCTTGAATACATTTACTATAGCTCTTATTTTCAATATCCTTGTCTAGTAATTCAACATCATTAATTTTTTCATCAACATTTCCTCTTATTTTTTCCTCTTCTAGTTTCTTTGCTTTAACTTCTTCCTTGTATCTTTTTGCTTCTTGTCTTGCCTTAATTATACTTCCTATATGATCATTCTTTGAATTATCAAAAGCACTCATTTCCTTGTATCTAAATGAATTATTTTTTCTATCTGCATCGGCAGTACATGAAAAATACGGATGTTTTTTATAATCATACTTCTTATCAAACACTGGTCGCATTGTATAAGTAAATACAATACATTCATCTGGTTCCATTCTTGCAAGTTCATCAGCAGTCTTAACCTCTCTTTTTGTGTTCTGAAAATTAGTACTTGCACTTGATTTTCCACCATGACTGACTCCTCTACTCTTCTGTACGATCGTCTGGTTTCCAAGCATATCTGAAAAATATTTACATGTGTTTGGCTCCTGTGTTCCCAAGAATATGATTGTGCTACAGTTACCAATAAGTGTTTTCCAATCTTCTTTATACATTTTTTCTATCTGTGCTATATCCTGTAAGATTACACATGCTGAAATATTATAAGATCTCATTGTTGCTAATTTTGAAGGGAATTCTGGAATCTCTCCAATGTTAGCAAATTCATCCATTATACATCTTACAGGTATTGGCATTTTTTCACTACCATAAAGTGATTTTCTTTGCTCCCCATAAAAATACAATGTCTCAAACATCTGAGAATACAGCATACTTGCAAGAAAGCTATATGTTCTATCTGCTGCAGGGGTAATGATAAAAAGTGCTGTTTTTTCATCACCTAATTTATTTAATTCCAATTCGTCAATTTTGGTTAAGTTAATGACCTGTGGAATTAAGAATGGTTGAAGTCTTGTTACACATGAAATTATAATTGACTTTAATGTTTTTCCTGCTGCCTGCTTGAATGAACGATAATATTGTCTTGCTAGTGAATTGTATGGCACCTTTTCAAACAGTAAATCCAGTGGTGACTTTGCATTAGGATTGCTTTCATCCACCTGTGATGAGTTTATCATGTTAATAATACTTGAAAAGTTTTTCTTACTGTCATCCTTACAGAAATCAAGTAAGTAAAATATACAAGCTGAATACAATAACTTTTCAGCATCAACGAAGAATTGATTATCTCCACCTCCACTACCCTTTGTTGTATTATTAATAAGACATTCAACAATCATTTTTACACCGGCTTCATCTCTAATGTATTCAAGAGGATTATAACAGTTTGAATATGACATATCTGATATGTTGAATACCTTGATTTTATAGCCATGTTCTTTTAAACATTTACCTAAATCATTGAGCATTTCTCCTTTCGGATCTGTAATTACGTAACTTGCGTTCATCTGCAGAATATTTGGTTTTACAAAAAATCTGGATTTTCCTGATCCAGCTCCACCAACTACAGTAATACTGTTATTACCAATAATTCTTGCATCGATTGGTCTGCAAAAATTCTGACTCATTATCATATTTTGTGAATATTTTAATTTATCTGTTTCTGGATTATAAGATACTGGCAAATTTTTAAGAATTGGCTCTGGATCAGGTTTTATGTACTTTTTGTTATATTCTTCAAGTTCCTTATCTGTCATAAATCCACCTGTACCACCAGTTTCTTCTGGGTTATAAGCATAATTTTTCTTAGCATCAGTTACAAGTAAAAATGCCACAAATACACCAATTAAAAGACCTATTCCTGCTCCTGTGAGAGCATTTGCATTTAGTTGAAATAAAAAGTTGAATGAAGACAGCCTTTCTGCCAATATAGGGAATGCTGACACAAAATCAACATTTTCTGATTCCATCAAACTTGCAAGATAGCTGCAAAAATAAGTCAATATGCATGTCACTGTAATGCCTATTGCCATATTTGATTTTTTCAAGTTTTGTTTCTTTTGGCGCTCATTAACCATTTGGTATCTCCTTTCTAAAATACTTGCTTGTTTTCAAACTACTTTTAATATGGTTGTTGACACCTTTTTTCTTTTTTCTCACAAAAAAAGAGCCACCGAAGTGACTCTAATAATTTTTCTCTTATTTTATATGGAATGCCAAAAATATAATTTTCTAAACAATTTTATTGATAGGAAGTTTGTACATGATAATCCTATTGTTTTTTCTTTTTTAGTCTTCCAAGTATGGAATATCAGGTTCAGGAACTTTGTCTGCAAGTTCATTAAGAATTTCTTCCTGTCTAATATCAAGATTTGTAGGAACTCTGCCATCTATTACATATTCTTCCGTTTCAACACTTTCAACATCCCTGTCACATACAATTGTTTCCATGTTTTCACATTTGTCAGCAAATTCTTCATAATAGTCCTTGTCTGGCGGGATGTCCTTTGCTTTTTCAAATTCTTTTTCAAAATTTTTTTGTTCTTCTTCAGTAAATAAGAATGTTTGTTTTTCCATATTGTATGAAACAGGTCTATCAACCATATCTCTAGGAAAATCTTTCATTAATTTTTTTTCTAAAATATCTCTCTGTCTCATTTCTGTAGCAAGATGTTTTACATCTTCTTTTGTTAATTCAGGGCAGCCCTGATGCCTTAATTTTTTTATAAGATAATCACTCTTATTTGTTTCAAGCATATATTCCTGATATTCTTTTGGAGTCAGAATTACAGGTTTATCCATAGAACAAACAAAATCACTTGTCATATATTTAAAGTTTCCATTTTTTCGCTTATATTCCTGCTGACCAAACATATCTGAACATGTTACAAATTTATCATCAAATGTTATTGTTTTGCCTGATCTATCTACAATTACAGTTCCTTTCTCTATTTTTTTATCATTTAATTCACCAGTAAATACAGCCTGTCTCATAGTAATCAAATTATCATTTTCAAACTGCAATTGTTTTTGATAAATTGGAGCTGATTGTCCTGTCATTGCTGTAGCAGCATCTACCTTAATTCTCTCCATTTCCTCTTGATCTCTATCACCAAATGTTATTGTGTATAAATCATCATTTGGTCCTGATACATAGTATGGAACCTTGTATTCAACACACTGTTTATCATAAAGTAAAAGTTCTTCCTTTGTCAGTCCCCCTATTTCTCTCATCATTCCATTAGAATAAGAACTAAGTGTGTTAAAATCAACAACACCACCATTTCTTTCCGCGTAAAATGATCTCACTGTATCCAATGCAAGTTCTCCGTATTTTTTGTTAAAAATAATCATTCCTCGTCTGTTGTTCTGGTCATCCTTTGTGATTACTCCAAGAACACCTTCCTGTCGCTCCCCTGTTGCTTTGTTAATTCCAACACCTTTTAATTCTAATCTTTTTTTAAGAGTTTCTAATTCATCAACATCACAAGTAATGTATTCTGTATTATTATTTTTAATTAAATGGTTCATTGAGCGAACAGCCTTATCATCATCAAACATTTTTAATGCCTGATATATAATGTCAGCCATTGTTGCAGTGGCTGACAATGTAATTTCTATGGATTTTAACCCATAGTTAACCTGTTGCGTAATTGATGGATCTGCCATAATACATAATGGTAGGGTAAATATATTACCCTACCCCTCCTTTCTTTTTTATTTTTTATGCACCAATACCGAAAGCATCTGCATCTAATGTTTCAAGCATATCTCTTACAGCTTCAACAGCTTCTAATTCTTCATTAGTATAATCTATTGCTTTTTTCATTGATTTTGTCCAATTAATAACTTTCTTTAAAAAATTATTGTAATTTACATCTTCAATATCACTTGCCTTCATTGTTTTTAACTCACCTGTTGTATCTACACTTAAGTTAAGACTTTCTGAATCTTTCATAAAGGCATCAAATAAATCATCTGTATCTGCATCCTCTAAGTTTCCATTGTCAAGAAAATCTATGATTTCCTCTCTATCAGCATCATTCATTGTAAGATCACGTGTTTCTTCTTCTGTTTCGACATCATTTCCTTCAATATTTTTCTTTAAATTGTTCTGCTTTATTGCTTTTCTCTCTTCTATTGCTTTAGTAGGACTTTTTCCTTCCTTTAATTCTGCAATTACTTCTTTCTGTGTTTCCTTATCAAATGAAGCTATTGTATTAGCATCCGTTACCGATAATGCTTTTTTTGATTCAGGGTTTACTCTTGTTCCAACAAGGTCCTTCAATTCATCAACACCTTTGTTGAATATATGTAAATACATTGAACGATATCTGTTTGACATTTTCATATATTTGCCTGCCTCATGGACAATCTTTGATTTCGAAATGTCACCACTGTCAGCTAAATCTTTTAACAGTCTGATAATATTGAATCTGTGTTTGTCCTTATTTTCATCTCTTGTTTCGAGATTTGATGATTCAATTATTAATTTTTGAACAGTTGCATTCATTGTAATTGGACCTAAAATATAGCAAGGAATTTCTGTCATCTTATCTTCATCAGTAACTTCTTCATTATTAATATTAATTGCAGTGAATCGTCTGTTTCCTGAAAGAATTTCATATTTTCCATTTTCATTAGGACCAATTACTGATAGAGGAGTTAGAAGACCTACTGACTTGATATTTCCCGCAAGTTCAGGAATATCAACAAGTTCATAATTGTTTTTTGGAGTACTTAATAAATCATTGATATTAATAACTTTAAGTTCTCTTTCTGTTTCTTCAAATTCATTTTTGACATTTGTTTCTTTAATCATATTTTTTATTTCCTTTCTTTATTGTATTTATAATATGGTTACTTTGTTTGCTTTAATTTTTTAATCTTTCTTTTAACTTTGTACATCTTTTAGTTGTATCCTTGTTATGAACCATTGATGCAAGAATTTTCTTTGAACCAATGATTCCAACACACTTAGAAGCTCTTGTTACTGCAGTGTATAAGAGGGCTCTGTTATATATGTTAGGTGGTCCGCCAGACACTATTGGAATTATTACCACCGGATATTCACTACCCTGTGATTTATGAATGGTAATGGCATATGAAAGAGTGAGTAGTTCAGCATCTTCATATGTGTAATGTACAATCTTGTCACCATCCTTATCTTCAAAGTTAACTGTTATCAATTTTCTATTAGTGTCTATCTTTTGTATTCGACCACATTCTCCATTGAATACACCCATACCACTTTCAGTAGATTTAGACCATTCCATTCTGTAGCAGTTCTTTGTATGCATTACTTTATCATTTTCACGAAAAATCTGATTTCCAATTTTTATTTCATTAAGTCCTATTCTTGGTGGATTTAACTTCCACTGCAAAACCCTATTTAAATTTTCGATTCCCAACATTCCCTTCCTCATAGGGGCGAGAACCTGCACATCAGTTGGTTTACATTTAAAATAATTTGGAATGTTCTTTAGCATCATTGTTAATAACACTGCTAATCCATCCTCTTGATCCTTTCTTTCTATATAAAAGAAGTCATCAGATGTTGTTAAATTAGGCATCTTGCCATTATTAATGGCATGTGCATTTGGAATGATTGTACTTGTTTCACTCTGTCTGTGAATTTTTGTTAATCTTGCCACTGCCACAACCTGAGAATTAATTATGTCCCTTAATATCATTCCTGGTCCCACGGACGGAAGTTGACACACATCACCAACAAGAACAACCTTTGTATCTGTCTTTAGTGATTTCATCAATGTATTCATAAGAAATATGTCTACCATTGACATTTCATCAACAACTATTACATCTGATTCCAACTTTTCGTATTCATCTGATGGTTTTCCTATATTACATCCCACAAGTCTATGTAATGTTTGTGATGGTCTTTTAGTCTGTTCTGACATTCTTTGAGCAGCCCTTCCTGTTGGTGCGGCCAAGCTTACACTTTTTTTCTCAATCTGACTTAAATAAGTAATCAATATATCCAATGTTGTTGTTTTACCTGTACCAGGACCACCGGTAATAATGATGAAATTATTTTTGATTGCCATTTTAACGGCATCTCTTTGTGTTTCATCAAGAACTTTTCCTTTTTGTTTTTCTATCTCTTTTACTTTTTTATCAAGCAAGGATTCATCATATATTTTGCAATCACAACTTCGTCTTGCTATGTCATTTGCTATGTTATTTTCAATATTGTACAAGATAGATGTATAAACACAGTTATCTTCAATAATTAGCTTTCCATCCTTAACCAAGGAATTTATAACTTCAGTTATAAGTGATTCTGAAACACAAAGCATTTTAGCTGTATCCATTACTAAATCTGCTAATGGATAATAAACATTACCTGCTGCATTAACATATTCATCCATTCTAAACAAGACTCCATGATATATTCGAAAATAAGAATCCTTGCTAATTCCAACTTTTGATGCTATTTCATCTGCTTTTTTAAAACCAACACCCTTTATCTTGTCTATGAGATCGTATGGATTTGTTGTTATTATGTCTCTTGTCTTTTCAGCATATGTTTTCTTTACCTTTGCTGCCAAGTTGTTTGAAATTCCAACACTCAAAAAGAATAATTGTTCCTCTCTACCAACATTACTAGCCATAAAAGAATCATGTATTTTCATTGCTTTTTTCTTTGATATTCCTGAAACCCTTCCTAATTTTTCTGGTTCATTTTCTATTACTCTTAAAGTATATTTGCCAAAAAGAGAAACTATTTTTTTTGCTGTTACTGGTCCAACACCATCTATTGATAAGGAAAGATAGTCACTAAAAACATTTACATCACTTGGAACAGATTTATTTATCTTTTTTGCCTTAAACTGTCTGCCATATGTATCATGAATAACATAATCACCTTCAAGTGATAGATAATCACCTTCATCCAATGGAGTAATGTAACCAACACAAGTGGTATCATATCCCTTTCGATTATCTGGCTCTATTCTAAAGATTGAATAACCATTGTCTTCATTGTGATATGTTATTGTTTTAACTATTCCATTCAACTGCATCTAGTTGCCTCCTTTCTACAAACATTTTACCGCTTTACAATTTTTTCTATTTTTTTGCATTCTCAAAATTTTAGTTTTTTTTCAAGCAAAGATAATCTTTTTTTCTCAGATACATTACTTATTGCATATTCCATTGATGAATTTAATGTATATATGTACACTTTTTTCTTTGCCCTTGTTACTGCCGTATACAGTATTCTTTTTGTTAACATACTTTTATATTCATCTGGTAGTACAATATGAGCATTTTCAAACTCACTTCCCTGAGACTTGTGTATTGTAATTGCATAAGCAAGTTCAACATTGCATAAGTCCTGTCTGTCTAATGCCAAATTTTTATCAACAAACTGAACATATAATGTATCTTCATCTGCTCCAATTACATACCCCATATCTCCATTGGTATAATTTTTATCATAATTTGTTTTTGTCATTATTATCTTGTTATGGTAATAAAAATGGTTTTTACCATATATCAATAATGGACTTCCATTTTTCTTTTGAAGAATGTTATTTATTTCCGTTGTACCGATTGCACTCTTTTTTATGGGTGACAATACTTGATATTTGTTACTACCTATATTTTTCTTCAACTTATCTAAAAGATCCTCTGAATTAGAGCATCTACATATAGTGAAGGTATTGTCTTCAATAAGATGGTTGTCCTCATTGTTTATCTTTATTGCATTAGTAACCATAGTTCCAGATTGTCTAATGATTTCAGTAAGCCTACACGTTTCAATTTTTCCACTTTTAATCAAGTCATGTAATATATTTCCATAATCAACTGACTGTAACTGATTTTCATCACCAACCAAAAGAAGAATTGCACCACTTTTTGTAGCATCAACTAATATTGAAAAAAGCTGAAGACCAATCATTGATACTTCATCAACTATAATTAGGTCTGCATCAACTGGATCATTTATGCCTTTTCCATTTACTGTATCCTGATATGGAATTATATTTAACATTATGTTTGCAGTTTCAGTAGTTTTGTTGCAGGCGGCACTCATTACTTTTGCTGCCATTCCTGTTGTTGCAGCTAGTTTAATTGTACCACCATTATTCATTGTAAAATATTCTATCAGTCCATTAATTGTGGCTGTTTTCCCACTTCCGGGAGGCCCAGTCAATATTTTAATTCCACTTGTTGACAATAAATTAAATGCATTTTTTTGTCCTTTGTTGTATTTAATTTTTAGTTTCTTTTCAACATCCTCTACTTTTATGGATGAACTATATATTTTTCTATTTGTCTGGAGTCTTTTGATGTTTCTTATGGCCTTTAATTCTTCATCATATACATGAATCAAGTACACATATGTCTCATTTTCAAAAAAATCATACATTATATACTTACTCATTAATGAAACACACAAATTAAGAATTGATAGGTCTATTTCTATGGAATCTTCACACTTTTTAAGATAATAATTTGTAAAGTGCAATAATTGATATAATGTACAACAAGAATTACCACTTTGGGTAATATTTATCAGAGTATAATACACATAGCCCTTAAGTCTTTCAATTGAATATCTGTCATATATATTATTTTGAGAAGCAAACATATCTGCTTTTTCAATAGGAATTTCATTTTGAACAAATAACATATATACATTGGAAATTAAACTATCCATTGTAATATTTTTTCTTGTCAATAATTCTATTTTATCTATGCCAATCCCTAGTCTTAACAGTTCTTTCGTCAGTTCTTCCTGATTTTTTAACTGTTTTACTTTATTAATTATGTCCATTGTTATTTTTGAAGACTGATTTGATTTTGCTAAGATTTCTTTTATTTTTTCAAAACATTCTTTCTTTTCAACAAAATAAAACAAGTCATTATTACATAAACTTGCTATTTTTTTCATTTGGCACTCGGTTAATTCATTTGTTACATATTCAAGCAGATTAATTGTACTTACTTCTGTATCAACAGGAATATAATCATTATCTACCTTATATAAATCACCCTGAAAACTGCCTGTAATATAGATTGGAGTATTTTGTTCATATAAACCTATTTGTCCTTCACATAGTAGTAGCCCATTCTTTAAATGCTCGCACTTTGTGTTTGGAACAATATAAAATCTTGTATAACCAGTAAACTGATTCCTCATTACTGTTTTATAATATAAACCTTCCATAAGTTGGTATCCCCACTTTCTAAATTTTTCTAACTAAATCTGCATATTTCATATACACATATTTTAGTTAAAATAATTTTTCTCATTTTTTTGCATTCTGTACTTTTATTTTAATATGGTTATATTTTTAAAAAAAATCGACTTTTTTTGATTTTTTTCTCATTTTGGAAAATTTTGTGAAAATTACACAATTTTTTAACCATATTATAGGTAAATGGAATACATTTCTAATGCATATTTTTTCATACTTGCAAAAAAATAGGATAATTTCCATTTGGTAAAATATAACCATAGAAAAAATGAAAGAGAGGTATAACCATATGGACCCATTGATAGTTGAATATGAAGATACTTTAATTGATAAGTTACAGCATGTTGATCTTTGTAATTTTTATGAGCCTGGTTCTGCAATAAACGAAAGAATGGCTCTTGGTGTAATTAAATATGTAATTGAGGATGTGTTACGTTGGACACCTGATGATGCTGTTCAAAAATTTGACAGCTATATGATTAAATTAATGAAACTTAACAAATTTGTTAACTACATTGAATATCCAATTGAGGTGCCAAAAGGTGACACTAGGTACATATTGTCATTATTATATCCAAATAAAATAGAATTAAATTCTCAGCAACTTGTGGAAGAGACATATAAGAATGTTCTTGATAATGACAATAGTAAGCAATTTCCAAGAGAATATTTTATTGGTGGAGCAGGATTTCAAAGATTTTGTATATGTTTTAAATATCTAATTGAAAATATAAAACCATTTAATAACATCAAAAGTATGTATGATTATTTTAATTCAGCAGAAGGAAAGAGGTTACTTGGTCAGTACAGATTAAAGGTACCTGCAGATCAATTTTTCATCAACATTAATGATGTATTGCATTACATAACAAGAAATGAATCAGAGAGTGATTTCTGGTATGCATATTATACGTTTTTATTAAATTATCCCAAGGTAAAGGATTAATTTTTAAGGTATTATAAAAGAGCCCAATAATTTGAGCTCTTTTTTTACCATTTTTTTACAATTATTTTTTGATTGTATAATTTTGAGATTTCCTGTTCTGATAACATTATTTTTGTTGTTATTGGTTTATCTGTTTCATAATATTGACCATTTTTTGTAAGCCAATGACAGTTAATTATTACCTCAATGTACCCTTTATCTTTTCTATTGTTGATTATATCAACTGCTTTTACGGTTTCAGCAAATGTTTGTAAGTCAATGTAATATTTTTTAGTAGCTGGATTAAGAATATTTATTCTGTTAACATTCATTGCATTGTTTCCAAAAGCAGTACCTGAGATTCTAATAACTTTATTCAAAAAATTAAAAATTCTACTTTCATAAAATTCATATGCCTTTTTCATTACATATATATATGTTTTACCTTTTTTGCCCTGTACTTCAAGTTTAAACATCTTGTTACCCTTTTTACTCACAGTATCCTCAATTGATATTACAAGTCCAAAAACATCTATTTTTTCATTCTTTTTTAAATTACCCATTGGTATGCAACCATAAGCTTCATCATCCTTATATTTATCAAGAGGATTATCACTTACTATTGTTCCAAGATATTCTATTTCCTTTTCTATGTTATATGCCATATTTTTATATGCATCATTAATTATAAGATTGCTTATCTTTAAATCCAGTGTCTTGGCATCAATCTTATTAATTTTTTCATCAAAGAACTCTGACATTGTATTCTTAACGGTTTCACGGCTTTGATAAAATTCATCAAATAAGCCTGCATCTACGAATGTTTCAATAGTTTTTTTTGCAATTGGAGTTACCTTTTTATTATCCTTTAACATGTTTCTTCTTAAGAAATTCTGTAATGATTCATATGGACCATTATCTCTTTCCTTGCACACGTCAATGATTTGGGATTTAATTGCTTCACCTATTTTCTTTATGCCCTTAATTCCATAACGAATTGCTCCATCCTCTATCACAAATTCATAATGAGAAGAATTAATTCGTGGTGGAAGTAACTTTATTCCATATGAGTTACAGTCTTCAATTAATGGCTGATATTCACTTTGATCCTTATCATTAAATAAAGCACATAGGTATTCAATTGGATAATGATATTTTATGTATGCAGTTATGTAAGAAACAATGGCATAACATGCAGCGTGAGACTTATTGAAAGCATACTTTGCAAAAGCTTTCATGTCTTCAAATAATTCATCTGCAATTTCCACACTTATTCCATTTGCCACACATCCCTTAATTCCTCTGTCAGGATTACCATAAATAAAGTCAGGTTTTTCCTTTAATAACTTTTCTTCTTTCTTTTTAGACATTGCTCTTCTAACTAAATCTGCCTGTCCCAAAGAATAACCTGCAAGTGACTGAAATATCTGCATTACCTGTTCCTGATAGACAATGCCACCATATGTATTCTTTAATATTAGTTCAAGCTGTGGTGTTTTGTATGTAAGTGGTTTTAAGCCATGTTTTACTGCCAAAACATCATCAATGAAGTCCATTGGTCCCGGTCTATACATTGCTACAAGGATTATTATGTCATTAATATTGTCAGGCTTAAATTTCATCATCATTGATTTCATCCCATCTGACTCAACCTGAAATATTGAATTTGTATTTCCCTTGGCATATATTTCCTCAAATACTTCCTTTTCGAATGGAATGTTATCAACATCAATATCCACACCATGATGTTTTTTTATCAGATATAGTGCATCTGCTATGTAATCAAGATTTCCAAGTCCAAGCAAGTCCATCTTCAAAAGCCCCTTTTCTTCTGCCTTAACCATATCACATTGTGCAACCCAAACTTTTTTTTCATCATTCCAAGCCAATGGTATGTAATCATTGACATTATTATTATCTGATATGATTACACCACCGGCATGTACTCCAGTTCCACTTATGGCTCCTTCTATCAGTTTTGCCCTATTGTATATTATTTTCATTTCATTATTTTTCTCAATTTCACTCAATATGTTTTTAGTGGCATCATTAAGTTTTTTAATGTCACCAAACATATCAGATAACTTGGTTGTTATATTATGCAGATAATCTTTACGTTTCTCTTTTGCTTCATTTTCTGGTAAATCCATATATTTTTGACATGCCCTGTCCCTTCCTGCCATTTGAATTGCATTTTTAGGACCATAAGTTGTTGTTGTTGCAATTGAACACACAGCCTTTTCTCCATATCTATGTTTAATGTATTTTATAAGTAATGGTCGTATGCTTGTTTTAACATCAGTATCAATGTCTGGCATTGATACACGCTCTGGATTAAGAAAACGCTCAAAAAGTAAGTCATACTTAATTGGATCTATATTTGTGATGCCAAGCATATAGCATACAAGAGAACCGGCAGCCGAGCCTCTTCCCGGACCTATTCCTATACTTTTTGAGAAATGTTTATTTCTTATCCATTTGCTAATTTCATCAAAAGAATCAGGTACATTATCAAGCTCATTCTTAGGAATTCTGCCAAGGATTCTGCCTGCATTACAGAAATCCCTAACTATCATATGATAATCAATATATCCCATTTTCTTAATGACTTTTGTTTCATGTTCAAGTCGTTTATCATATTTCTCATTCCATTGTCCATTTTTAATCATCTTCTGCTTTCTTTCATTAAGAAGAGAGTAAAACAACTTTTCAGAATTTTCTAATGCCGGATAATGTTTTTCTTCAGGAAATACAACCTTACATTCATTTAGAATGCTTGTATTGTCTATTGCCATTCTTGCGTCTTCTTTTGAAATAACTTTTGATAAGGCATCAAAAAGTTCATCATCACTTTTAATGTACAGAGTTTTATCTGCTTCTGACACTGTTGCACTTTTTTGAAAATAATTGTATCTGAGAATTCTTCTGGCTTCTATGCTTTCAGGAGAATTATCAATCATGTGTGCATCATTTGCTGCTATTATTGGAGTATTAGTTTCTTTTGCAAGTTTTACTAGCAATGGCATTACATACTTTTCCTGTGGTAATGAATGATTTTGAACTTCAACAAAAAAAGATGGGAAAATACTTTTAAAGAAAATAAGTTTTTCCTTTGCTTCCTGATATAATTCTTGATCTGAAATTAAAGTTATGGAATCATAAGTCTCCTTTGCATTCTCATACTTATTTCTTGCATTTTTGAATTCTTCTCTATTATTCTTTGCTACAGTTTTTCTTTTTTCGAGAAAAGCTATTTTTGCATCAAATTGTTTTATCAGTTCAGGAGCATTTTTCACTGAAAACTCCCTCATTTCAAGCTGTTCCTTTAATGAATTATATTTTTCACTCTGTTTTTCATCATCCTTTATTTTTTCAATCCTTTTCTTTATGTTATCATTCTTTCTTAAAAAAGCTAGAGAAGTGAATGCTACATACTTTTTTTTCTCATTTTTAACTTCTTTTATTTCTTGTCCTATTTTTTGAAATTCATCATTATATTTTTCCCATTCTTCTTTTTCTTTTTCAAATTCATTTACCTTTTCCGCATATTTTAAAAGCTTTTTTCTTGTTTTAAAATTCTTAAGTAATATTGTGGCAATAGGTCCCTGTATGCAAGCTGATGTTGCAATTACATTTTTGTTATTTTTAAAATATTTTTCCAATATTTCTTTTGTCATTATAGGATATTCTTTTTTATTTTTTCCTTTTCCAATTACCAACATGTGCTCATTAGCATCACGCATGGCATAAGAAATGGCCTGATAGCCTTTATAGTTCTTAGCCACCAAGATCAAATGTTCTTTCAAATATGCTTCCACACCAGGAATGGTATTTATGCCATATTCCTTCCCTGCATCCATAAAAGGCTCAATACCTAGCAATGTTCCATGATCAGTTAATGTTACATTTTTTGCCCCCATTTCCCTTGCCTTTAAAACAATAGCCTTAGGAGAACTGGCTGAATCATTGATTGAATATGTACTATGTATGTGAAGAAAATTGTTTTTCATTTTTATGACCTGCCTTTCCTGTTTCATAATTTCATAATAATAAAATGGTATTTTTTTAAATTTTTGCATTCTAAAAAAAAGACACTGCCATAATTAAATGGCAATGTCTTAATTTTTTTAATAATCTTCATCTGTCAATTGCTGTTCCTTTTCCACATATGGTTTTCCATTAACCAAGACTCTGTTATTGTCTGATGTGGATGCATATTCATTAAGCATTGAGGATGAACCAGTCAGATTAAGAGTTGTTGCAATTGCAGCATCATTAAAAATTCCTGAATAGTTTTCAGTATTAGTGTTAATTGTTATTGTTCCTTCAAGCAATTCACAACTACTAAAACAACTCGACATTTCTTCAACAGATTTTGGAATGTTTGTTAACTTTTCAAGAGATAAGCAGCCAAGAAATGCAGACTCCATATTTTTAACTGTTTCAGGAATTGTTGGCATATTCTTCAAGTTAATGCAATTAGAACAAAAACTTGACATATCAGTTGTATTTGGTGCCACTTCAACTTCAAGTAACTTGGAACATCCTAAATACATTCCACTTGCATTTGTAAGTCCCACAGCATTACTTACATCTGCACCTTTTTGTAACTCAATGCATGAATCAAAAGCACTTTCTGTAATTATCACTGATGGAGGAATTGTAGTAGCTGCTATTAAATTTTTACAACTAGCAAAGGCACTATTAATATTTAATAACTGTGTACATTGTGACAAGTCTGGTGTCTTTTCAAGAGCAGTATCTTCAAAAGTACTTATCATTGTTTTAACTGATGTTGGTATATTTGCAATATATGTAAGTGTCTCAATTCCACTAAACCAATAATCCATATTTTTGGGCTGTACCTTTTCAGCAAATGATACGGCATTTATTGGGTAATTTTCTTCCTCATCATAATCAAGCCATGGAAATTCATTATCTTCAAAAGCAAGTACATCACCTTCACCTTCAAATGAAAGTTCACCATTAGTATATAGAACAGCTTTTACCTTTGTTGTATCAGGATATCCACAATCAAAACTAACAACCTTTTCTCTGTTATTTTTTACTTTAATTGTATATTTAATATCTTTATTTGTACTTAATGTAATATCTAATACTGTTTCCTTTCCAACTGGATCAATTTTCTTCTTTGAAAGGATATATTCATCACTACTTAATGTTGATGTTCCACCATCCTTATGTTTTGCTACTACATCAAAGTCTGATGGTTTTATTTCTTCATTTAATTTATATTCCTTTGAATTTGTAGCTGTTATTGATACAATAGGTGTTTTGTTTCTGTTAGCGTTACTTATTAATGGAGCAATTACCATAAATGCAAATATCAATATTAAAAAAACGCCAAGTATAATCAAAGGAATCTTAAAAGCTGAAAGTAAATTATTTTTCTTCATATATACTCCCTTCTTCTTATACAAGATTATTTATGTTTGTGTAAACTTCATTAACTGCTACTGCAATCTTGTCATATACATAATGACAAGCTACTTTTCTATCTGTATAGTAATAAACTCTATCAGAATTTTCTTTATTAAGTGTCTGAACTGTTTTTAAATATGTAAATCCTTTTCTAACTGATTTTTCAGCAATAATAATATTCTTTTCAGGATAAATTTCGAACTGACAATTTCCTTTCGTTGTCACATAATGTTTTTTACCACTGTCATATTTTTCGTATACTTCAAGTCCCATGCCATCAAGTACTTCAAGAAAATCTTCATTGGAAGTTTTTGGTGATTCGATAGTTATACTGTCTTTTCCAAACAATGCTTCTCTTTCATCAAGATGTTTCTGCTGAATGGCTATGTTATCTTTTTCCATATCCATTTCTTTCTTTTTCATTTTTAAGTTTTCCTGTTCCATTTGTAATTCTGTAAGAGAAGATTCTATTTCATTTCTCTTCTCGTCTAAATCCTGTTTCTGATCTTTTAACTGAGTTGCATATGCATTTAATGTATTTTCTCTATAGTCAAGGATTTCTTTCCTTTTTTCAAAAACTCTATCCATTTCATCATACATCTGTTTCATTTGTGCAATAAGACTTTCGTTCTTTTCTTTGGATTTGTTCAAATAATCCTTTGTTTCTTTTTTATTTTTTGTGGCAAAAAAAGGAATATTATTCTTTTTTGAATCGTTTTTATTATTTTTTTCTTCAGAATTGGTTATATTATTGGAAGTTAAAGATTCATCTGAAACTTCATCTGGAACAAACTCTTCATTATCATTAATTACTTTCTCTGTAGTATCTTTTGTTTCTTCTACAGCATTTCCATTCTTCTCTTTTTCATTTTTACCTTCCTCTTTATCTATAACAATTTTTGTATCTTCATTTGTTTCCATATGTTCCTGTTCTTCTTTTGTTACTTCATTTATGTATTCATGATTATAGGAAGTTACTGTATCAGGCTGAGAGGATATATCATTCTTTTCCACATTCTTTTCATCTAGATTTGTCTTATTTTTCTCCATTTCAGCTACATTTGTTTCATATTCAATATCATTAAAATCTTCAAATTCCTTTTGGTTGTTTTTAATTAAATTAATAAGCTCAAATGTCTTGGTATTTATTTTTTCCATAGCTTCATCATCAGAATAATTACCTAATGGAACAACACTTTGCATTATTAATTTATTTTCATATGCAGTTGAGTTGATTTTTGTCTCTTTTCCCAAAATATCACCAAGTCCTGATAATTCCCTATCTGACATATTTGGATTTGTGCCTTCACATTTTAGAATAAGAATGTCTACTGCTTCTCTCAAATTAAAACTAAAATTAATTTTTCCATAGAGTACACAATAAAAATCATAATCATTTTTTCTCTCAATTTTTAGATTTCCTATTCCCGGTTCCTTTGCTAATTTTTGAACCAACTGGTTATAAACACTTATTTTTGAATTGATATTCATATTTTTTTACCTCATTTCTTTTTAGTTTTTGTTTGCCTAAAATAGACATTTAAGCTTTACACTTTTAATATGGTTATCTCCTCATTTTTAACTGGATACAAAAAAAAGGACCATCAAAAAGATGATCCAATTTTTAAAAAGGTTACATTATGAATGACATCTGGCCATCAATGTTTTGGTTTACAATTGTGGAATAGTCAATAACCTTATTTCCAAAAGAAGGTATCTTTTTGATTTCCTTAACTTCTTTTCTTTCTTCAAAGAAATTCATTTTCTTTAATTCATAGAATAAGTTTTCAAAAAGTTCATCAAAAAGTTCTCTTTCCTCTCCCTGTGGAATTGCGCAAACTCTTTCATTGTCAAATTCAAATTCATAAACATCAGCATGGGCAATGAGATAGTCACTTTTACACCCTATTATATCTTTTAAATAACAGGCAAAAGCTCTTGCAAACATTTCAGGATTGCTACTCCAGTAGCCATGTGGCTCTTTTGCATACATTTTTCCTGCTTCCATTGATCCTTTATAATAATCGGTCTTAAACCCATCACAGTCATACTTTAATGCATTTATCAGTTTTACAAATGATTTTGGAAGATTTGCATTATTTAAACATTCACTTGCAAGTTTTCCAGTATCAACCCCACAGAACTTTCCAAGAATGTCATCAAGTGCATGAGCCCATTCATGAGCAGTACTACCTGCACCACGCATTTTGGTTAAGTTGATTACTTCTCTTAATGGTTCATAATGAGCAACTGCCCTACTACAACCTCTTGAGCCAAATCCAAGTGACAATCGCCCCTTAAAACTAATGTCATAATCAGAAATGCCAAGAGCAATTGACATGTCCTTGAATGCATCAAAGCAATAGTTCATTGATGCCTGTCTGTCAATCTGTGACATCCAGTTACCAAACTCTATGCCTTTAAAATTAAAGTTTTTCTGCCATATATATGGTGAAACATTAACACCACGTCTATAGTCCTTTCCTTCTCGTTCAATGTTTATGAGCTGTGGTGGAATAAAGGCTTTTCTTCTCTCAACTTTCTTTTTATCTTCTGCCTTAGTACCATAAGGAAAGTTCATTAACTGACATTTATGTTTCATTATGGTTAAGTCATATTCTGATGTACGTAAGTTATAAAACTTTGTTGTTAACAAGCAAGGATATAACTCACTTTTCATTCTTGACACCTTACCATAAAAATCAGAAATGTCTTTTTCATTTTTTACATTTAACACCATCTCTTTTAAGACAGTCATTGCCTCTACATATGTTTTCACCTTTTCTACAAAATCATCATCTTTTCTAATAAATGGTTCTTTTAATGTATAACCTCTCATTCTTCTTTGCCAATAAGCAATAAATGGACTCACTCCATCCTCAACCTGTTTTTTCGCACTAATTAATGGCCATACATTATCTCTATTTACGTACATCTTTTTTTCTGCATCATTTAAATCCTTCAAGTGTGATGTTGTAAGGCCTGTTCTTTTCCAGAGATCTTTTCTTGCTCCACCAATTTTCTGACCAAAATCCTTTATTTTTGATTTCATAAAAAATACCACCTTTCGTATAAAACTCCAATTATTAATTTTTACAATTAAAATATGAGTTTGTTTTAGTTAAAAAATAAATTATTTTTTGCAACTGCTTTTAAATATAAACTCAAAATTTATCAATTTTCTAAAAATTTCAAACAGGGTAGGCAACCATATTATAATTGTAAGGATTAAAGCCTATTTAGCCTTTTGCGTTTTTCTCCTTACATACAAATGTCTAACCACCATACATCTCTGTATGGTGGTATTTTTTTGAGTACAAAAAAAAGGAGCCACTCACTAAGTGACTCTCTTTTTTCAAGTTAATTTTAATTAATTTAGCAACAATATTACTTATCACATGGTAAAATGGATTTTAATGTGTCATTAACAACAGGTTCCATCAATCCATCCTTATCCCAATGTCCTGAAGTATTCCAAACTGAACCATCTTTTCTTATTATCTTACCATTTTCAAATTTAAGATGTTTTAACTGATATTCCATCTTATATGCTTCAGAAAAGTATGCAAGTGTGTTAACATAGGATTCAATTCCCAAATCAAGAAATAACTGAAGAAAGAATCCTCTTTTTCTTAATATCTCATCATTCAAGTCATCTCTATCTTCCTGATTATCAACCTGTAAATTATATGCAATTGGTATCCAATATTCTGCACCCTGCAATATTTTTGATGTTAATTTAGCTAATGCTTTTAAATATTTTTTTTCAATATTACTAAATTTTACTTTATATTCACCACCTTCATTCTTAATGGTGGCATCAAATTTCAGAATTTCTTTATTTCTAAGCCATCCTTTATAATCACTTGTCCACTGGGCATAATCAAATTTATTTCCATTTTCTGTTTTTGTTACATATTCTACCATTGTATTTCCTCCTTTTATTTAAACATTTCAATTATCTTTTCATCATCAGTTGTATAAAATGAGCAATCACACAAATTTTCATTTTTTGTTTCTGAGTCAAGTGCAATTATTCTTTGAGCTTTCTGTTCATTTGACAAATTTCCATAAGACAGAATTTTTGTTATACATTGGCTCTTTGTAGCCTTAACAAAAACATTAAGACTGTTATACATACATCCAATTGACATTGCCCCATTAATATCTAATACCATTACAGGGATTTTTCCTCTTAGCAAAATGCAATCAATATCTTCCTTTCGGATGCCATAATAATTTCCCATATATATGCTTGTTTCTGAAAAAAAACCATTTTCCTTGGCTGCAATAAAGTCATTTTTTGATATGTATTGATAAGAGCCTGTGTTATATGGATTTGTTGAGTAAGCCTTAACTTTTTCAAATCTTTCATTTTTACACAAATTATCAGCTAACTGATTTTTACCTGAGCCCGATGGACCTATTAATGAAACCATTTCTTTTGGTGTCGTATTATTATAAGTACTACTATTCTTAATGACTTCCACCAGTTCTAAAAATTCATCATATCCTGCAACAGAAAGTATGTTACAGTTTTCAAAATTCCAGGGTTGCTGAAATAACACAGGATACATAACTTTTGCATTGTCTAAATTATGTATTGCATCATCAAGCATCATATCTGCCACAAGTAAGTCTTTTCGTCCTCCTATGATTATGTTTTCCGGTTTTATTTCTGGAAAATTTTCTGTCAGAGAGAAAAATCTTGAAACTGCACATTGTGGTTGTACATTTGTACAAATAAAAATCTCTGCCTTTTCTGAAAGTTTATGAACAAAGTCTTTTGCACCTTTCATTAAGGGAATATTTTTTATAAAAGTTGGATCATTAAAAAACTTTAATCTTTCATCAAGTTCATTACCAAGAATTCCCCAATTTTTTATGTCATTTATGGAATACTCTGTACCTTTTTCATCATTTAACAACTTAATTGCTGTTCTGTTACATTCATATAATGTATCATCAGCATCAAGTATTACCCTAAATTCCTTTTTCATATTTTTTCTCCTATGTACTTGCCTTAATTCGTTTAACAACATCCTTCATAACCTGTTTTTCATTAACAAACAGTTTTGTATTAATACCTCTTTCATTAAACATTTTCTGAATAGATGCATATTCATTCAATCTTTCACTTATTTTTAAGAGAACAAATCTTTTAAATGTTTTCTCATTCATAAAATCCTTATATGTCACCCTGTGGCGCTGAGAAATAAGAAAATCATCAATTTCCCTTTGATCATATTCAAATCCTTTTGGCATGTTACTTGCAGGATATCTTTTTATATCTGAACACTCAAAAGGAGTTAATATGTTCTTTGGTAACTTTAGTCCAATGATTTTTGCTTCTTCTCCTGTTAGTCTGAATTCTACAGGAGTATTCTTATTTCTTTTCTTCCATGAATTGTCCTTATACCAATCAGGTTTACCTTCGAGTTCCCATAATGTATCAGCTGCTTCTCCATAAGAACAATGACTTTCATACATTATTAAATCAATGGCTTTGATGCTTTTTGCACAAACTGTACAATACAAGCTGTTCCACCCTTTTTTAAAATAGCAATTGGTTGGATGCTTATCGTTATGGGCCGGAATTGGGCATAAAACAAAGTATGCTGATCCCTTATGATGAACATCCATTCCTAAATAATTAACTACATCTTCAATGTCTGCTTCATTTTTCAATCGTTCAAAATCATTTGCCATAATACTTTCTCCTTCATAAAAAGAAGTATGACTATACTTAGCCATACTTCCTTTTTTCTGTCTTAGAAAAGACTTAACTGAACCTCAGCTGGCTTTTCATTACACATTTCTTCATCCTCATTTGGACTAAGAATTTTTCCATCAATCATATATTCCAAAGCCTGTTTTGGGCTTGGAAATATCTTCTTTCCTTCATAACTCATTCCAATAATTGATAATGCCAATGCTCCGTAAAATACATCAACCATTTTTTTCACCTTTTTTAACCTTTCTTTAAAATCTCCTATTATTTTTCTATACTGTTAATATGGTTAATTTTTAAAAACAAAATAAAAAAGACCATCATCCATATTTAATTGGACAATGATCTTTCTTTTTCTGAAAATTACTGTAGTTTTATTGGTAATATAATCTCTAATTCCTTTTCATTAGAACTAAGCATAATTGGAGATACATCTCCTGAGAACTTAATTGTTATGAAATCATCTTCAAGACTGTTAACAGCATCACTTAAATATTTTGAATTTATTCCAATTCTAAATTTTTCATCACCTGTTATGCCTTCTGTTACAACTGCCATTCTCTGAGCAAGTTTGCCTTGAGAAAGGCATCCCTCATCACCTTTAGCATTTACATTTATATTATTTTCACAAATTGTAAGAACAAGACGTTTAAATAACACTGAAAGATTAAGAATTGACAACAAATCCTGTTTTGATGCCTTAACAACAATTTTACCACTTAAGTTTTTAATGATGGAATCAACACTATAAAAATCACCTTCAACGAGATTGATGGATATGTTGTATGTACAGCCCTCAGATTTTCCTGAGATTATGGCTTTTGTATCCATAAGTCCAAGCATTAAGTTATCTTCAATGATACGTAATGCTGTCTTAAACGTTTTTCCTGATGCTATGAATGATTTATTTGGTTTAAAGTTTGATGTATATCTCTTTGAAATACGTTGTCCATCAAGAGTAGTTACTTTTACCTCATTATTATCTCCAAACTCAACAAAGAATGATGCCATACGAAAATCACGCTTTTCATTTCCAACAGAATGCTCACATGCCTTGACATAATCCTGCAATGAATCAGGAGCATTAATCATTGTAATACCATCAGTGGTAACATCTTCTACCGGAAATATTCCTGGATCCATTGTTGGCAGGTCAAGGGCAACATCATCACTTCTAATCTGAAGCACATCATTATTAAGGGTAAGTTCAATATAATCTACCATTATTTTAGAAATAGTGCTAAACAATGCATCAGCATTTATAACACATGAGAATTTTTCATCTGATTCTGTAGGAAATGAACCTGTAATTGTCATATATGCTGATCCTCCTGTTATTGACATTATTCCATCACTTGACTTAATGTTAAATGCCTCAAAACTTTCCATTGTTGATTTTTCAATTGCCTTCTTGACATTACTTAATGCCTTAACTAAAACTTCCTTTTCAATCTTCATTTTGTTTCCTCCTATTATTTGATTGTTTTGCTACATTTCTAATATGAGTAAAATTTCAAATCAGATAAAAAGTAACAACAATGAAAAAAGAAACAATCCAGAAAGTCATCAACTTCGTCATC
>OGXG01000038.1_pt1 | contig 69613 bp, 78 predicted proteins | sample 1576251 | NCBI WGS metagenome assembly OGXG01 (sample SAMEA3541533, study PRJEB24748) | human gut metagenome | biome: human gut; feature: human-associated habitat; material: faeces | place: China | collected 2012
TATCGTGGTGAATTTGAAGAGAGAATGAAAAAGGTTATTAAAGAGATTGAAGATAATGATGATATTATTTTATTTATTGATGAGATTCATACTTTGGTAGGGGCAGGAGGTGCTGAAGGGGCTATTGATGCTTCTAATATTTTGAAACCGGCTTTAGCGAGGGGAAAAATTAGATGTATAGGGGCTACTACTACTGAGGAATATAAGAAATTTATTGAAAAGGATTCGGCATTAGAGAGAAGATTTCAAAAGATATTTGTTAATGAGCCTAGTATAGGGGAAACTAAAAATATATTAATGAATATTAAGGATATTTATGAGAAATATCATAATGTTATTATTGATAATGATATGATTGATTATATTATTAATTTGTCAGAGAAATATATTTTTGATAGAAATAGACCTGACAAAGAGATCGATATTTTAGATGAAGTTGCTTCTAGAGTTGGACTTAGAGGGTGTACTTCGGATAATGAGATTAGGGATATTAAAAGGAAAATTTGTAAATTAAATAAGGATAAAAATAGTTTTATTATTGATAATAATATTGATAAGGCTTATTCTTTGAGAAAAAAGGAGACAGAACTTATGTCTCGTTTAAATGATATTGAATTACTTAGTAGGAATAATAAGAATAAGATTTTACTCGATGATATTGCTAGTGTTATTAGTAATAGAACGGGAGTTCCTATATATGAAATTATTTCTAATAGTGGTAATATTGATGATATGAAAAATAGTCTTAAGGATATTATTGTAGGAGAAGATAAAGCTATTGATAATTTGATGGATATAACCAAAAGAATTAGATGTGGATATAATGATAGATGTTATTCTCTTTTATTTGTAGGTTCTTCAGGTGTAGGTAAGAGTAGGTTGGCTAAAGAATATGCTAATATTTTAGTAGGTGCAGATAATCTTATTAGAATGGATATGAGTGAGTATAGTGATAGTACTGCGGTTAATAAGATACTTGGTTCTTCACCTGGATATATTGGATATGATGATAATAAGAATATTTTGGAAGAAATTAGAAATAAACCTAATAGTGTTTTATTACTTGATGAAATTGATAAGGCTCATCCTAATGTTATTAATTTGTTTTATCAGATACTTGAAGAGGGTAAAATTAAGAATTCTAAAGGTAGAGAAGTTAGATTTAATAATGTTGTTGTTATTATGACTTCAAATATTGGTTTTGAGAAGAATGGCATTGGTTTTAATAAGAAAACTGATAGTAGTGTTATTTCGAGTTTGAAGGGATATTTTAATACGGCTTTTATTAATAGGATTGATAATATTATTGTTTTTGATAGGTTAGAAGAGACTTCTATTAAATGTATTATTAGAAAGAAATTTGAATATATTAGAGATAAATATAAAGATATTAATATTGATATTAATGATAATGTTATTGATGAGATTGTTAATAAGTGTGAATTTTATGAGTTTGGGGCTAGGAGAATTGATAAGATTATTTCTAAAGATATTGAGAATTTTATTATTGATGGGGTTATTAGAGGGGATAAGAATATTTATATTGATTCTATTGTTAAAAAAAATATCACTAGTTAAAGTGATATCTTTTTTATTCTACTGTTTCTTTTACATACATATTACTGTCAAGTCTTTGTACTACCTCTTTGTAGGTATTATATACGGATTTATAACTTGGTAAGTACGTTTTTATTTCTGGATTAGAGAATGGTATTACTTTGAATCCTCTCCATGTTGATTGGTTGTAGTAGTTATATATTAATTCGTTTTCTACATTAGTTATTTTTATACTTTTTTCTTTTCCTTTGACATCTTTTTCTATTTTTAGACTTGTCATTAATCCAGTTGTACATTTATAGTTTGTACATGTTGATTGGTTTTGATATTGGGCTGATAGGAAATTACCTAGAGAATATATTACTAAGGTATTATCTATCCATGTTACTGGTTGTATTACATGGGGATGGGTTCCAATTATTAGATCTACTCCTAGTGAGGCTAAGTATGAAGCCATATCTTTTTCATATTCGGTTGGATTATGAGTATACTCTACACCCCAGTGCATGGCTACGATTAGGACATCTACTTTGTCTCTTACTTTTTCTATATCTTGTTTTACTTGTTTCTTGTACTCTTGATATTTGGTATCTTTCTCTGGATTATTAATATTATCTATATCAGTAGGCCATACATTTACTAAGTAATCATTTGGTACTTTCATACCATTTGTTCCGTATGTATAATTTAACATGGTATATGTTATGTTATTTTTTTCTTTTATTTTTATTTCGTTTCTTTCTTCTTCACTACAATAACTACCTGCGGTTAAAACGTTTTCTTTTGAGTTCCAGTATTTACATGAATTTTCTACGGCCTTTTTACCACTATCCATAGTATGATTAGTGGCTAGACTTACTAGATTAAAGCCTGCATCAATCATGGCATCTCCAGCTTCATATGGAGAATTGAAAGTTGGAAAGTCTTTTAATCCTAGTTCTGTTCCTCCTAAGATTGTTTCTTGATTGTAGTAGCCAATATCATAGTTTGATACTATTTCTTTGATATTGGTTATCATTGGTTTGAAGTCATAACCGTTATAATTAGCATGTTTATTGGCATCTTTATATACTGAACCGTGAATTAAGTTATCTCCTACTGCTATTAGTGATAGTTCATAATGTTCTTCTTTTTCTTCGGTATTTGGTTTTGCTTCGTTAGTAGGAGTTTTTTCTTTTGTTAGTAGTTTATATGTTGGATAGGATAATAGTCCTATTACTAGTAATGATACTAGGGTTATTTTAACACTTTTTTTTAGTTTTCTTTTTCTTCTTCTATTTTTCATTTTACCACCTATTATTAGTATATCAAATGTAATATGTTTTGTAAATGAAAAAAGCTTATGTTTGGATAAGCTTTAGTCTATTAATCCCCATCCTGTTACAACATATCTTCCGCCTTGTCTTTTAGCAGCAGGAGGTGGGTTATTATATAATTTGTTATTTACTACTAAACTTGATGATTGTCCGCCATCTAGATTAGCGGCATTATATGCGCCATATTTTTGTAATACATCTACCATATCTTGCAGACTAGCACCATTTATATAGTTTTCACCATCTACCACTAGAAATAGGATTATTCCATCTTTTGTTTGTCCAATGGCTACTCTCGGTGCTTGACCCCATGGATCTCCAACTATTTCTAGTGGTTTTCCATTTACTATTAGGAATGGGCCAAATATCATGGCGTCATTTACACCTGCTGCTAATGCTTCATTAGCGGTAGCATTTGACATTAGTTTTAGTTTGCCGTCTTTTGTTAGACCTATTACATTGTCTCTAGCGGTATCAGCAGTATCTTTACCCCAAGTTATTTCGCCATTTTGGATTACGATACCTATTGGTATATCAGAACCATAACCTTCATCTTGGAAGCCTCCACCATTTATACATACTGAGCCACCATATCTTTGACACATGGTTAGGATTCGTTCTCCTTTACCACCAACATTGAATTGTTTAGTTGATATTAGTCTTACTTTTTCTGGTTTATAGATGGCTACTAGGTAACCTTTTGATGTTCCTATTTTTAGATTTATTATTTTATAGGAGTCATCTGGGTTGTCTCTTGTAAATAGTTCTTCTTCATATTTATCTTTATATTTTGATTTTTCTTTGGTGTTTATTATAACATCTTCAGTATTAGCATCTTCATTTATGGTTACGAAATAACTACTACTATTTATTTTATCAATTGTTTTTTGACTATAGAAGATATTGGCAAAGTATTGATGGTGCATGGTTTTTAAAGCGGTATTTACATACATATTTCTTACTTTGTCCCATGGACCATACATTACTACAAAGCCAGTTATGGCTAATAAATCTAATATTATAAATAGAATTGTTGTTTTATATATTTTTTTCTTTTTTCTTGTACTCATATTATTCTACCTCGTATGGACTTTCTATTGTTCCGTCTCCTTTTGTTAGTAGTGATTTATCTAGTGCTATTGTTGGAACTATTTTTAATGTAGTAGTGGATACTTTGGTATATACTTTATAATCATCTTGCATTACATATACTAGGTTACTATCTTTTGATACTCCTGTTGATAAGAAGTAGTTAGTATTATTATTATTTAATATTATGTTACCAATACTTAATACTGATACTTTGGTATCAACAGTAGTTGTTAATACTTTACTATAATCGTAGTTAGTGGTACTACTATAGATACCATTAGCGAATTTCTTTTCTTTTATTTTATCTTTATAACTTAAGGTATTTAGATATGTTTTATTTAGATATTCTGCTAAGGTACCTTGTTTTGTATCGTTGTGGTAGTAGCCGTTATTTGAATATTTATATTTTACTTCTTTATTATTTACTTTTAAATAGTTATCTAATGATAATTTTACAGTATTATCTTCTATACTATAGATTCTCCATGTATCATTACCTAGTTTTACATAACTTCCTAATAATCCTTCTTTATCTTCAAAGGTATATGGGTTATCTTTGGTTCCATTTCCTTCTTTTAATCTTAGGGTATTTTTTAATGTTATAATGGCTTTTACTCCTAGGATATCTGAATCATCAGTACTATTTGTTTTACCTGCCCCATCTATATACATTAAATTTTTATCTTTATCTATGTTGGTTAAATAGAAGTATTCATTATTATTCATAAAGCCTTTATTACCACCGGTATTTACATAGTCATATACTGATGGGGCTGTTATGTAAGTATCTTCTAATTTATCTTTACATGTAATGTTTTTAGTATCGGTTACTGTATCTTTACATGTTTTTGAGAATGTTAGATACTTTGAGGTATTATTTAGATTTGTTTCTAGAATACCTGTGTTTTCTTCTTCTCCTTTATTTAACCATTTACTTATGGATGTTTTTTCATATGTTGTTCCTGTACCAGGATTTAATGATGTTAATGCATTATCTGATACTAGGGTTACTGATTTGTCAGAGTTTACTTTTACTATTCTCCATAATATATTAGAGTATTTTACATAGTTATTTTCTACTTCTCCAGTAAAGTAATAGTCTTCATTTATTTGTTTAAATGATTCACTATCTTTATTGTTATCTTTGATATTGTCAGCGAGTACAGTTATTTTTTCTACTTTGTTGTTTGCTATATATAGTTTTAGGAATCTTGTTCCATAGAATATACAGCAGGCTAAGATAAACATAGCGCTTATTAAATTAAATATTTTTTGAAAATTTAGTTTTCTTTTTTTTCTTGTATTATTTACTTCTTTTTTCACTTCATCATCCCTTCTTTATCCTTTATATTATATCAAATGATAAGTTTTTTTACAATATTCTTAGAAGAAGATACATAATAAAAATTTAAAAATGTATAATATATTAATTTACTTAAAATTAAATTAATGCTATAATGTGAATATGGAAGTGATTATATGAATTATAATTTAGGTGATATTGTTAGTATGAAGAAGGTTCATCCGTGTGGTTCTTATGATTTTGAAATTATTAGATTGGGAGCGGATGTTAAGATTAGATGTGTTAAATGTTCTAGGGTTATTATGATACCTAGAGTGGAACTTAATAAAAAGATTAAAAAGGTGGTATGTAATGAAAAAGAAAAAGATTAGACTTCATCCAGCATTGGTATTTTTGATACTTACTATTGGTATTATGATTATTAGTAGTATTGGTAGTATTCTTAATTTAGAGACTAGTTATTATGTTGTTAATGAGGCTACTGGTGATTTGAATAGTCAGGTTGTTAATATTAATAATTTGTTTAATAGGACTGGTCTTCAATATTTGATTAGTAATATGCTTAATAATTTTCTTAATTTTGCTCCTTTAGGTAATTTGATTATTGGTTTACTTGGAGTAGGAGTTGCTTATAAGTCAGGATTTCTTAATTCTTTATTTAAGATGATTAGTGAGAAGGTACCTAGAAAGTTTTTGACTTTTCTTGTGGTATTACTAGGTATTATATTTTCAATGTTTTATGAGGTTGGATATGTAATACTTATTCCTCTTGCTGCAATATTATTTATGAATCTTGGTAGACATCCGTCAGCGGGTATTTGTGCGGCTTTTTCTGGTATTACTTTTGGGTATGGAGCTAATGTTATTATTAATAGGCTTGATTCAATGCTCACTTTATATTCTGGCAAGGCTAGTAAGGTACTTGATTCGGCATATAATGTTAATTTATATGGTAATATTATTTTTACCGCTATTAGTATGATACTTGTTGCTTATGTTGGTATGGTTGTTACGGAAAAATTTATTATTCCTAAACTTGGTAAGTATTATTTTGATGATGAAGAGCCTTCACAAGATGGTGTTCCTAGTAAAAAAGAAAGAAAAGGTGTTATTCTTTCGTTAGGGGCTACTTTTATTGCTTTATTATTACTTGTTTATTGTATTATTAAGGGGCTTCCTTTTTCGGGATTATTACTTGATTTGAGTCAGAATGAATATGTTGATATGTTATTTGGAGAGGGTTCTTATTTTTATCAGGGTTCGGTTACAATATTCTCATTCTTACTTATATTTAGTTCTTTAATATATGGTATTAGAGTTGGTACTATTGATGATAATAGGGATTTGGTAGATGGCATGAGTTATTATCTTAAAGATGTTGCTTCTCTTCTTGTTCTTATTTTCTTTGCGGCTCAGTTTTGCTTGATATTTAAAGAAACTAATATTGGTTTATTTATTGTGGCTTCTTTATCTGAACTTATTAATAAATTTCAATTTACTGGTCTATTACTAGTTGTTGTTACTTTCTTAGTTGTAGCTATTTCTACTTTCTTTGTACCAATGGCATCGACTAAGTGGGCTATGATGTCACCAGTTATTGTACCTATGTTTATGCAAAGTTCAATGACTCCGGAGTTTGCTGAAGCAGTATTTAGGGCTGCGGATAGTAGTGTTAAGGGTCTTACTCCGATATTTAGTTACTTTGTTATTTTGATTGGCTTTTTACATATTTATAATAAGAGAAAGAATGATGTTATTACGATATCTGATGCTATGAGTTTGATGGTACCTTATGCGATAGCTTTTACTGTTTTATGGCTTATTATTATATTGGCCTTCTATATTATTGGTATTCCTATTGGTATTGGTACTGGGGTTATGTTATAAATAAGAGTTATACTTTATGTATAGCTTTTTTATCGCTTTAAAAGCCTAGGTCTTTTAAAGTGATTATGAACCTGTAGTTTCATAATCAATGGTTTTTAGTATGTATTTATGCTTATTTATAATAGATATGGCTGATATATTATTGATAGACAAGTATTGGCTAGCAATAACACTGGAAGACGATAGGCTGAAAGTGAATAAAAATAATATTTAATTACTATTTTTAAGATTGTAATATATAGCTTTTTTTGATATAATAATTAGGAAGAAAGAAGTGATATATATGAGTTTAACAGCAGGTATAGTAGGTCTTCCTAATGTAGGAAAGAGTACTCTATTTAATGCTATTACTAAGAAGAGTATTTTGATGGCTAATTATCCTTTTGCGACGATTGATCCTAATGTAGGAGTAGTAATTGTACCAGATGAGAGGATTGATGTTTTAAAGAATATGTATAATCCTGAGAGAGTTATTCCTACTACTTATGAGTTTACTGATATAGCAGGATTAGTTAAGGGAGCTAGTAATGGAGAAGGACTTGGTAATAAGTTTTTATCACATATTAGAGAAGTTGATGCTGTTGTTGAAGTAGTTAGATGCTTTGATGATGAGAATATTATTCATGTTGATGGTAATGTTGACCCAATAAGAGATATTGAAGTTATTAATGTGGAACTTGTTTTATCTGATTTAGAGATTGTTACTTCTAGAATTAATAGGATTGGTAAGAAAGCAATGACTACGAAGAATAAAGATGATGTTAAAGAAATAGAATTATTAGAAAGAATTAAAGAGGCGTTAGAGAGTAATATTCCAGTTAGAAAGTTAGGTTTAGATGAAGAAGAGAAAAAATTAATTAGTTCTTTTAACTTGATTACTTTGAAACCTATTATTTATGCTTTAAATGTAGAAGATAATGATATTAATACTGGTAATAATTATACTAAGTTAGTAGAAGATTATGCTAAAAAAGAGGGTAGTGAGACTGCAATTATATGTGCTAAGTTAGAGAGTGAATTATCTGAACTTGATGAAGAAGATAAGAAGTTATTTTTAGATGATTTAGGTATTAAAGAGAGTGGAGTGGAAAGACTAATTAATAAGACTTATGATTTACTTGGTCTTGCAACATTCTTTACTGTTGGTAAGGATGAGGTTAGGGCTTGGACTTTTGAGAAAGGTTCTAAGGCTCCAGAATGTGCTGGTATTATTCATTCTGATTTTGAAAAAGGCTTTATTAAGGCAGAGGTTATGTCTTATAATGATTTAGTTAATGCTGGTTCTGAACTTAAGGTTAGGGAACTTGGTAAGGCTAGAATTGAGGGTAAAGAATATATAATGCAAGATGGAGATATTTGTCATTTTAGATTTAATGTGTAGTAAGAAAGGATAATTATGAAGAATAGATGCGATATTGATAAGAAGTATACTTGGGATTTAGATGTTATTTATAGTGATATGAATTCTTTTGATAAGGATTATGATAAAGCTAAGAAGCTTATTAAGAAACTTGGTAGTTTTGAGAAGAAGATGATAGTTAATAGTAGTAATTTTTATAAGACTATTAAGTTATATTTTGATATTGATAGACTTGTTACTAAGTTATCTATTTATACTAGTTTGTCTTTTGATTTGGATACTTCTGATAATAGTAAACAAGAACTTAGTGAGAAGGTATCTAATTTAAGAAGTGATTTTAGTAAGTGTAGTTATTTTATTGTTCCTAGTATATTGAAACTTGATAATAAGACTTTGAAATTGTTTTATAAGGAAGAGAAACTACTCAAGGAATATAAATATTATATTGATGAGGTATATAGATATAAGAAACATACATTAGGAGACAATGAAGAGAAAATTATGTCTAGTATAGGTAAGATTATTGGTACTTGTTATGATACTTATGAGTTATTTAAGGATTGTGATATGTCTTTTGGTAATGTTATAGATAGTGATGGTAAGGAGATAGAACTTACTAATAGTAATTATTCTTTATTTATTGAAAGTAAGGATAGAAAGGTTAGAGAGAGTGCTTTTAATACTTTATATAGTGAATATAAGAAGTATACTAACACTTATGCTAGTTTAATTGCTACGAATATGAAAGAACTATCTACTTTGGCTAAGATATATAAATATGATACCGCTATCGAGATGAGTTTATTTGGTGATGATGTTAGTATTGATGTTTATAATAATCTTATTGATAGTGTTCATGAAAAGATTGGTTATATTTATGAATATTATAATTTAAAGAAAGGTATTTTAGGTCTTGATGAACTTCATTTATATGATATTTATGTTCCAATAGTGGGTGAATATGATAAGAAATATGGATATGAAGAGGCTAAAAATATTATTATTAAAGTTCTTGAAGTATTTGGAGATGAATATGTTAATAAGGTTAAAGAAGGATTAGATAGTAGATGGATTGATGTTTATCCTACTAAAAACAAGAGAACTGGTGGATACTCTGGTGGTATGTATGATACTTATCCTTATATTTTACTTAACTATCAAGATAAGTATAATGATATGTCTACTTTAATTCATGAGATGGGTCATTCTATGCATAGTTATTATTCTAGAAATTATAATACTTATCAGAATAGTGAGTATAGAATATTTGTAGCAGAGGTTGCTTCTACTGTTAATGAATTATTACTTAGTCATTATATGTTAGAACATAGTAATAGTAAAGAAGAGAAATTATTTATTCTTAATAATTTAATGGAATTATATAGGGCTACAATATATAGACAGACGATGTTTGCTGAGTTTGAGAAAGAGATATCTAATGTTATTGATAATGATGGGGCTTTGACTGCGGATAAATTATCTAATATGTATTATGACCTTAATAAGTTTTATTTTGGTGATAATGTAGTAGTTGATGATTATATTAGATATGAATGGGAGAGAATACCACACTTCTTCTACGACTTTTATGTTTATAAGTATGCTACTGGTTTAAGTGCCGCTACTGTGATTGTTAATAATATTTTATCTGGTAAGGAGGAAGCAGTAGATGGTTATATTGAATTTTTGAAATGTGGTTCTAGAAAGAGTCCTATTGAATCTTTAAAATTAGCTGGTGTTGATTTAACTAAAAAAGAAGTTGTTACTTCGGCTTTAGATGAGTTTAAAAATATATTAGATATGTATAAAAAAGAGACAAATTAATTGTCTCTTTTATCTTTGTAATATGCATATATAAAAGAAAATGAATGCAACCGCACCGATACTTCGGTACGACCATATTCACTATATAAAATATATACTATTTTTTTTGTTTATGTCAATAATTTTGATGAAATTTGTATTTTGTAAAATGTATTCATTTGAAGACTTGAAGCAACAAAAGACAGTGCTCTTTTGGTAGAATTACAACAATCACTAGGCATAAATTTATAGGCAGTAATAATTACTAACCTTTACAATTATAATACTTTTTTTATAAAATCGATATGTTTTTTGATTAAATTGTTGAAAAATATGGTATAATTGATAATAGGAGGAACGATAAAGGATGAATGAAAAAAAATGTAATAAAGAATGTGATGGTATTATTAAAGAAATGATTATTAAAGGAATTGATTTTCCATCTATCATAAGTGTTGAGTATAAAGTAAATGGTAAAATTTATATATTAAAAGAAAATCTTGTAATGAAGAAAGAAAAAAATATAATGCTTGGTTTTATTCCTGTTGGTTATAGCACAAAAAGTCAAATAGAATTAATGACTGGAATTAAGCCTGTTGCTGGCAATAAAGTGCGTGTTAAATATGAGGAATCAAATCCAAATAATGCTTATTTAATAAACAATAAAGCAAGTGCAACATTGGAATAATTATGAAAAAGTTATTAGTAATATTATTTATGTTTTGTAGGAAGGATGAACTTAATTTATGAAAAACAAGAATTATATAAAATATATTTATCAAGATGCATTGATTATATTAATTACGCTAATAGTATCTATAATTTGTGAGATATGGATTTTTAAGACAACATCTAATTATGATTATTTGGTGTTAATGATTTTATATCTTATAGTAATACTTGGTCAAAAAAAGCAAAAGAAAGTGATAGGAATAATTATGATTATTGCTTCTGTTCTAATGATTATTGAATCGATTATAGATTTTAGTTCTGTATTTAATCTAATATTTTTATTATTTGGTATTTTTTCAATATATCATAGTATTTGTTATTTAACAAGTTTTAGAAAATTAAGTAAATAATTATTATTGTTTAACTAAAACTTTTTTTAAATTATGTTGTATTAGGTTTCAAAAAGAAGTTTCCCTTGCACACCGTTATTGGCTTTGCCAATAGCGTAGTGTGTTACTAAAATGGAATTTTAGTTTTATTAGACGAGTAATGGCTCGTTTTTTTATTATGTGTCCTTGGGAGGATAAATAATAAAAACATCTCTCATGTGAGAGATGGCGACTAAAATAAATTTTAGTTTCTTTTACTTTTAGTACATCTTATAAATTATGTATACTTATTTAAGACTATTTATTAAGTTTGTAGCATTTACATAGTAAGTATCGTTATTGTTTATTCTTAATACGATAGAATTATTATCTAATATTAAGATTTCTCTTTTTTGAATGATACCATTTTTATCATATTCTATTGATATTGTTTCGTAGCAGGTATTAGTGTCTCCAAGCCAAGGACCATTATTTGATAATTCTTTCCAAGTTGAATCTATTTTGTTCATAATACTATTATCTAATTTTGTTTTATTGTTATCACAATCTATTTTAGTAATGGTATATGAGTTAGAATTTAGTATTTCTTTTGTCCAAGTACTTTTATTTCCTTTTATTAATATGAATGCTATTAAAATTATAAATATTAGAATAGTTATACCGATTATAGTATATTGTTTCTTTGTCATTTTTATCCTCCTTATACTTTAATTTTATATTATCATTTACTTTTAAAAGTGTCAATAATTTTACTTATATCTCTTTCTTTTTTTTGTTAAATAATGTATACTTGTAGTAGGTGATTATATGGAAATATTTGATTTAAAAAGAGAATACAAATTACTTGATGATAAAATAAAAGATCTTAGGAGGTCTCTTTGACTTAGATAATAAGATTAAAAGAGAAAAAGAAATTAATGAACTTATGTTACAACCTAGTTTTTGGGATAATAGAGAGACTGCTGATAAACTGGTTGGAGAACTTAAGTATATTAAAAATATTATTACTAATGTTAATGTATTATCTAATAGTGTTAATAGTGCTTTAGAAATGATTGATGATAGTGATGATGATGTTAAACTTTTACTTGAAGAAGAAATTAATGAACTTAAGGTTAAGATTGATAAGTTAGAGATTGAAACTTATTTAAATGGTAAGTATGATAAGAATGCTGCGATTATGGAAATACATGCTGGAGCAGGTGGTACTGAATCTTGTGATTGGGCGCAAATGTTATATAGAATGTATAGTAGGTATGCTGAAAAGAATGGATATAGTATTACTTTACTTGATAGGCAAGATGGTGAAGAGGCGGGTATTAAATCTATTATGTTTCAAGTTGATGGTACCTTTGCTTATGGCTATTTAAAGGGAGAAAAAGGTGTACATAGACTTGTTAGAATTAGTCCTTTTGATGCCAATAAGAGAAGACATACTTCATTTGCTGCGGTTGATGTTATACCAGAAATTGATAATGATATTGAAGTTAATGTTAATGATAGTGATATTAGAGTAGATATATATAGAAGTAGTGGTCCAGGAGGACAAGGAGTTAATACTACGGATAGTGCTGTTAGAATTACACATATTCCTACTGGTATTGTGGTTACTTGTCAAAATGAAAGAAGTCAAATTAGAAATAAAGAAAAGGCTATGGAAGTACTTAAGAGTAAACTTTATACTATTCTTTTAGAAGAGAAAAAGAGTGAAGTAAGTGATATTAGAGGAGTGCAAGTAAGTAATGGTTTTGGCAGTGCTAAAAGAAGTTATGTTATGCAACCTTATAGGTTAATTAAAGATAATGATAGTGGGTATGAGTCTAGTGATGTTGATGGTATTTTAGATGGAAATATTACTGATATGTTAGATTATAATTTAAAAAATAAAAAGGAGTAAATATGGGTATATTTGATTATTTTAGAAAGAAGAAGATTGATAATATTGTTGATGCTGTTAAGAAAAAAAATATTGGTAAAAGATATTTAATGCTTCTTTTAGGATGTTTGATAGTGGCTTTTTCTTTTAATTTGTTTTTTCTTAGATATGATATTGTTTGTTTTGGAGTAAGTGGTATATCAATTGTATTAAGTGAGTTTGGTGTTAATCCTTCAGTATTTATATTATGTACTAATATTGTTTTAATGATTGTTGCTTATTTTGCTTTAGGCTTTGATAATATGAAAAATCAGTTAGTAGGAGCTCTTTCTTATCCAATATTTGTTTCACTTACTAGTATGATTACTAAATATATTGATTTAGGTAATACGGAAATGGTTGTTATTGCTATACTTGGTGGAGTAATGGCCGGTATTGGATATGGACTTATTTATAAGAGTAATTTTTCTACTGGTGGTACTGATGTTATTATTGAGATAGTCTGCAAGTGGTTTAAGTTATCTATGGGTAATGCTAGTCTTATAGTTAATGGTATTATTGTTATAATTGGTAAGATTGTCTTCTCATGGGATATTGTTTTATATGCTATTTTAGTATCTTACTTAATATCGGTATTTACTGATAAAGTACTTCTTGGTATTTCTAAATGTAAAGCTTTTTATATTGTTACTGATAAAAAGAAAACAAATATTGTTAAAGAATTTCTTTTATCAATTGATGGTGTTGGAGTTACATTAATGGAGGCTGAAGGAGGTTATTCTAAGAATGATGAATCACTTCTTCTAGCGGTAGTTCCATCAAAGAGTTATTTTATTGTTAAAGATGGTTTAAAAGAAATAGATAATAAGATGTTTTTCTTAGTATGTGATTCTTATGAAGTAAGTGAAAAAGGTGATTTTTCATGATAATAGATAATATTAAAAGAAGAATTAGAAGTAAAAATATTTATAAAAATTTCTTTATGTTTATTATGGGATGTTTAATTGCAGGTATATCTGTTAGTGTATTTTATAATCCTAATAATGTTGTTACAACAGGTTGTACAGGATTATCTATCTTGATTAATAGATATACACATATTGATTTATCATTAATTGTACTAGTATTTTCTTCGATATTACTTGTTATTGGTTTTATGGTGTTTGGAGTTGAATATGGTGTAAAGAATATTTTAGGTACTATTTTATTTCCAATATTTATAAAGGCTACTAGTATAATTAATAATTATGTTTCTTTTGAAAATACTTCTTTATTTTTACTTATTCTTATTGGTAGTGTTCTGTCTGGTATTAGTTTTGGTATGATTAAGAAGTCTGGTTATAGTTTAGGTGGCTTTTATGTTGTTTATGATTTATTAAATAGTAAATTTAAAATATCAGTAGGTAAGGCTAGTTTATTTACTAATATTGTTATAATTATTTTAAGTTCATTTGTATTTGGAATAGATAATTGTATATATGCTGCAATTGGTTTATATATTACGGCTTATATTGGAGATAAGATTATGCTTGGTATATCTAGTAATAAGGCTTTTTATATTGTTACTAGCAAGTATAAAGCTGTAAGAGAATATATTATTAATGATTTAAATCATACTGTTACTATAGTTAATGCTAAAGGTGGTTATTCTGATAAAGGAAAGAAAATGCTTTTATGTGTTGTTTCTACTACTGAGTATATTAAAATGAGAGATGTTATTAGAGAAATTGATAAAGATGCTTTCTTTCTAATTACTGATAGTTATTCTGTTGCTAATAAGATATAGTATGGGAAATTATGTAAAATTTATTTTTAGTATTTTAAAATTAGTTAATTAATGTTATAATTGTTTATGATGTGGAGGTATGTTTTATGGAGTTAATTAGAGTAAGTGATGTTCAGAAGACTTATAAAACAGGTACTGTTGCTTTATATGATTTTAATTTAAGTATTAAAAAAGGTGAATTTGTATTTGTTATAGGTGCTTCTGGTAGTGGTAAATCAACTCTTATTAAGATGTTATATAGAGAAGAAAAACCGGATAAAGGTTCTATTATTATTGGGGGTATTAATGTTGCAAAGTTAAAAAATAGAAAGGTATACGTTTTAAGAAGAAAACTAGGTGTTGTATTCCAAGACTTTAAATTACTTCCTAAACTTACAGTATATGAAAATGTTGCTTTTGCAATGGAAGTACTTGGTTATGATAAAAAAGAAATTAGAAAAAGAGTTCTTGAGGTACTTGATTTGGTAGGACTTAAAAATAAAGTTAGACAATATCCAGATCAATTATCAGGTGGTGAACAACAAAGGGTTGTTATAGCTAGAGCTATTGTTAATAAACCTAAACTTCTTATTTGTGATGAACCTACTGGTAACTTGGATCCTGATACTTCAATGGAAATTATGAAAGTCTTAGAACAAATTAATGCTATGGGTACTACTATTATAATGGCTACGCATGACAGAGATATTGTTGATAGAATGAAGAAGAGAGTTGTTATTCTTGATCATGGAAGACTTGCACGTGATATTGAGAAGGGAGGCTACTACAATGAGAGGGCTTAGGAGTTTGAAAAGATATTTTAGAGATGCTGCTCATGGAGTGTTTAGAAACTTTTCGTTATCACTTGCTTCTATTTCTTGTATTACTATTACCTTAATAGTAGTAGCAGTATCTTTAGTGTTATCTATGAATGTACAAAATTTTTCAGATTCTATTAGAAAAGATGTTACTGTAGTTATGTTTTTAAAGGGAGATACTACTAAAGAAGATGAAACTAAAATATTAAATGAACTTAAATCTATTACTAATATAGAGGATAGTTCTATTGTGTTTAAAAGTAAGACGGAGTCTGCAAATGAATTAAAAAATGGCAATGAAATATTTGCTTCAACTGTTGATAGATGGACTGAAGAAACTAATCCACTTCTTGATAGTTATATGTTTAAAGTTAAAGAAATAGAGAAAATTGATGATACTATTAATGAAGTTAAGAACTTATCTTTTACTAAAGATAAAATTAATAATATTAATTATGGTGAAGATATTGTTCATCAATTAATAGTAGTATTTAATGTAGTTAAGAAAGTATGTATAGTAGCAGTTGCTTCTTTAGTACTTGTTACAGCATTTTTAATTGCTAATACTATTAAGCTTGCTATTTACTCAAGAAGAAGGGAAATAGAAATTATGAGACTTGTAGGTGCTTCTAATACTTCTATTAAAGTTCCGTTTATTTTAGAGGGATTATTTATTGGTATTATTGGTTCTATTATACCTATACTTGTTACTATATTTGGATATTCTACTTTATATGATTTCTTTGGTGGTAAGTTATTTGGTTCTGCTTTAGCGGCACTTATTGCTCCTATGCCATTTGTATATAATATTTCTGGTATACTTGTTTTGATTGGTATATTAGTTGGTATGATAGGAAGTTATCAAGCTGTAAGGAAATACTTGAAAATATAGTATTTCTTTTTTTGTTATGCTAGTTATATTTTTATGTTGATTTGACAGGTTAATAAAAGTATGATATAATAACGGCAATTTTCTGAGGGGGAAATATTATGGAAAAAGAAAAAAATATATTTTATAATTTGATTAGAAAAGAAGTTATAAAGAAAATTACATGTGGTTTAGGTGAAGTGTCTGAGACTGATGATGCTATTGTTTGCTATGTGGATAAGAGTAAAATAGCTGAGGAAAAAGATGAATATGTTATTGATTGTTATGGTTATAATGGAACTAATCTTGATTTAGCTAAAAAGTATAATATTAGTAAACCTGTTTTTTATATTATTGATGATATTGATTTTAGTGATAGATTATGCACAGGTATATATGGATATAATGGTGTTACTATTGTTATTACTAATTGTAATTTTGGTGAATTAACTAATATTAGAAATGATGGTGCATGTAGATTATATTATTCTAAATTAAATAATTTGAATCTTTATACAGAAGATTTGGCTACTAATAGGGCTGATATTAGTGCATCAAAGCAAGTTGTTTTGCTTGCTAAGAAAATGAAATTGTTTAAAACAGACATAACAAGTTCTAATGTAACAAAACTTTATGGTGATTTGACTTTATATTATACACATATTAATAGTAAAAATTGTAAATTTAGTTCAATTGGTACTATTAATTGTAATGCTAGTAGTGTCGAGGCTGAAGAGGTTTTTGATATTAAATGTAAAAATTTTGAAAGTGATCCTGATTATTATTTAGACGTTACATCTTCTCGTATTATTTATAATAATTGTGAGGTTGGTAGCGGAAAAATGAGACTTACTAAAGATAAACAATTTTCTAATCCTGTTTTTGAAGTAATTAAAAACGATAAAAAAAGAAGATAGATAATGGTTATTAATTTATATAAATAAAACGAAATACTTAAAAATATAGTATTTCTTTTTTTGTTATGTTATAATATATATAGATTAGAATGGGTGGTAAATTTATGACGGAAGTATATTTAATTAGACATTCTGAAAAATATAGAAATTTTAACAATATTATAAACGATGATAGTTTTCAATTGTTTAATGAGAAAATAATTTTATCTATTAATGGAGAAATGTTGGCTAATAAACTTGCTAATATGGAAGAAATGAGTAATATAGATGTTGTGTTTGCTAGTAATTATGTTAGGAGTATTGGTACCGCTAAATATATTGCTTATAGAAATAAAATTGATGTTAATATTGATAAAAATTTTGGTGAAAGAATCTATGGTATTAATTCTGTTGATGAAATTATTGATGATTTTAATGTTAAACAATGGAATGATATCGATTATAAGCTTCCCAATGGTGAGTCTAGAAGAGATGTTACTAATAGAATGTATAATGCACTTATTAGGGTTATTAACGATTATAAGAATAAGAGAATTGCCATTGTTTCTCATGGTACTGCTATTAGTTTTTTGCTCGATAAGTGGTGCGATGTATTTGTTAATTATAATAATGATAATAAGATGAATACAAAAATTGTATTTAAAAATAAAATCATCTTTGACAATAATATTAGCGCTCCTTGTGTATTTAAAATTGTTTTTGATGATAATAATAATATTATAAGTATTGAAAATATAAATATCCACTAAGATGTGGATATTTTATTTGTATAATCATTTATACTATATTTATTTTCTACTGTATCATAGAATATATAGTTATGTGGTGGATTATAGGTTAAATAAATAAAGAATATATATGTTGATAGAATTATTGGTACTGCTAGTAAGTTTAATACTTTTAATTCTTTTTCTTTTAGAAGGTTGTAACTTATATATGCTTCTATTATATATACTACTAGTAATAATAATAGTGATATTATTAGTTTTTCTCCTAGTAATTTATATATAGGTATATATATTGCTAGATATAGTGGTATGGAACTTATAGCGGTGAAATATAGTTGGAATGGAAAATTGTTATGTTTGATGTTATATTTATTTAATAAATATTTATCTATAAATCCATATAGTAGTATTGATGTAAATAGTATTTTCATATGTTCCCATATGCTTTCATTTACTGGAAAAATGAATGAAAATATGATATTAGGAAATAGGTCATACATAAAATGACTAATAAATGATAATATAAGTATTCCTATTATAGAGATTATTTTTATTTTTTTTAAGTCCATAGTGCCTCCTATTAATATTATATTATTAGTATTGGTAATTATTTTGGAAATATATACTTTAATTTTGAGATTATAAGCTCAAAATTATCTTTTGAAGACTTTAGACTTCAAAAAACAGTAATGGGTGAAATGCGAACTGAAATAAATAAAAAAGCCTTTATTTTTATGCTCTTTTTTGGTAAAATAATATATGTGATAGTATGAAAAAGATGTATGTATTTGCTTTAATTTTTTTAGTTTTTATTGTATCTATTAGTATAATTGGTAGTAGTATTGTATCAGGAGATAATCCTGTTTCGACTTACAAAGATATATTTACTATTCAAAGTAATAAAGAAGTTTATTTTGAGGGATATGGATATTCAATAGATAATCCTAATCTTGTTGTTAATCCTTATGGTAATAGTCCTTTGACTGCCATTGTTATGTTTGATACTGATGGTTATAGTGAAGTGTCCATAACTATTAAGGGTAAAGATGATAGCGGGGATATTAATTATACTTTTTCTTCTGATAAACATCATTTGATACCTATATATGGTTTGTATGCTGATTATGACAATACTGTTATTATTAGGAGTGAAAATAAAGAGAAAGTTATTAATATTAAAACTAATCCTTTACCTTCAGATTTTGAATATGTAAATGATAGCGGTAGTGATAATTTTTCTTTTTATAATGGTAATTATCCTTATGCTGTTGATATAAATAATGATGTTAGATGGTATCTTAATAGTAATTGTTATGGTAATATTACTACTATATCTGATTCTAGGATAATTATTGGTAATGATAAATATAATGAAGATGGTACTTCTACTGGAATTTATGAAATGAATTTACTTGGTAAGATATATAATGAGTATTTACTTAGTGATTCTTATTATGGATATAATACTATATATGATAATGATATATTAGTACTTAGTGATAAGATATTACGTATTGATAGTCAAACTGGTGAAGTTATAGATGAATTATTTGATAATGATAATTATGATTATATTGGTATTTGTGATGATAGTATTATAGTACATAATGAAGGTGGCTTCTATAAATATAGCGATGGAAAACTTAATGATATAGATTATTCTTATACTTTATCTTCTAATGATTTATATAATGCTACTAGTAATTATAAGATTATTAAACCTAAAAGATATGGAAAACTTAATAAAACTAAGGTTAGTGATAAAAGAATATCTTTGATTAAATATGATAAAAGTGATTTAAAGGATATTGATATTTCTATGGATAATGAGAGAGTTACTGTGACTTCTAAGAATTCTGATAAGGTATATGTTATTTTTGATAAGCTATTTGATAAGAAAATATATGAAGTTAGTGGTACTAAATATATTAATAATACTAGTTTTAATGGTAAATATACTATTTATTATAGTATTAATGATAAGGTATATAAAACTAATTATTATATAGAGGTGTGATATATGAATAGGATTATTTTACATATTGATGTTAATAATGCTTTTCTTAGTTGGACTGCTGTAGATATGCTTAGAAATGGTTATAAATATGATATTAGAAATAGATATGCTATTATTGGGGGAGATGAGTCACAAAGAAGGGGGATAGTACTAGCTAAGAGTAATCCTTGTAAGAAACGTGGTGTTGTTACCGCTGAAGCTATTTATTCTGCTAGAAGAAAATGTCCTTATCTAGAAGTTTATAAACCTAATTATAAGTTTTATAAGTATTGTTCTGATAAAATGTATGAATATTTATGTACGTATACGGATATTATTGAGAGATATTCTATTGATGAATGTTTTCTTGATTATACTAATAGTGCTTCTTTATTTGGTGATCCGGTGAAGGTTGCTTATAAGATTAAAGATGATATTTATAGAATGTTTGGTTTTACTGTTAATGTTGGTGTTGGTAATAATAAGTTACTAGCAAAGATGGCTTCTGACTTTGAAAAGCCTAATAGGGTACATACTTTATTTTATAATGAAGTTGAAAAAAAGATGTATCCCTTGCCTGTAAGTGATTTGTTTATGATTGGTAAGGCTAGCAGTAAGAAACTAGATGAGATGGGTATTAAAACTATTGGAGAACTTGCTAAGGTTCCTTATGATATTTTGACTAAGAAGTTTAAATCAATGGGTAAAATGATGCATGAATATGCTAATGGTATTGATAATAGTCCTGTCTATTATGAAAGGGAAGAGGCTAAAAGTATTTCTTCTTCGACAGTACTTCCATATAATTATCATGATATTAATATGATTAATGATGTTATTATGAATTTATCTATGGATGTAGGAAAAAAATTAAGAAACAATAATAAATATGCTGATACTGTTGGCATTTGGTTTAAATATAACTATTTTGATAAACTTAGTAGACAAGAAAAATTAGATGTTAGTATCTCAATTGATGAGGAGATTTATAGAGTTGCTTCTAGAATATTTAATGGTATTTGGAATCATGATGATGGTATTAGAAGTATATGTGTATTTATTAGTGGCTTTTCTAATGAAAGAAAGAAACAGTTATCTATATTTGATGTTTCTTCTGATGATTATTATGATATAAAGAGGGATGATAAACTTCAAAGTGTTATAGATGATATTAGGGATAAATATGGTAATAATGTTATTGGTTATGGTAGTAATAACAATGATAAAAGGTAGGTATAAGTATGGAATATAGTAATATGAGTTGTTTAGAAATTGTTAATGTACTTAAATATAAAAGTGATAAGGAAAAGACTGCTATTTTAAGTACTCCAGTTATAAAAAATAAATTTAAAAAAGAACTATTAAAAGAAGCTGCTATGGGAAATGCTTATTATAATTTTAGAAATATTATTAATGTTCTTTCTTTGAATTATATATTTGATAATTTTGATTATGATGATATACATGAAGCATTTAAAAAGCTTAGTTATAAGGATTTTTCTAATTATAATAGTATAGATGATAATATTTCTTTTGAAATTAATAATAGTGAAATTAGAAATAGTAATGAATATAAATTTTTTGTTGTATTATGTGAGAATGATATCAATAATACTATTTTGTGGATTTTACAAAATGATAATCTTTTTAAAGAATTTTTTATGAAGGTAGATAATTTTTATTCAATGTTTTGTGATCTTGATTATGATCTTATTGTAAAAATTATTTATAAACTAGATGAATATCGCGATTATTTTCATGATAAGGGTTATGATTTTTTATCTTTAATTAATAAAGATAATCAAAAGGCGTTATTAGGAGAAAATTTTAGTGATGATATTATTCTGAAACTTATTGGTTATTTTAATATTGATACTCTATCTTACTTTTTTTTAAATGATCGAAGAAGTATTGATTTATTTGAAAAGATTCCTAATATAAATGGCTATATTAATTCTGGTGTTAAGTTTAATGATAGTATTTTATCTAGTCAGCGTTTTTTTAATAGACTAAAAAGTAGTAGTTTTGTCATTTTTAGAAAAAATATTAATACTGTTGAAACTTATAATAATCCTATTATGATAGAGCAAAAACTTAAAAAATATTATGACGAGTTAATTTCTTCATATGATAGTGAGGAAGATATGTTTGGTGAATATTGGGGTGTTTTGAATAATCCTTCATTACTTTATAATTATTATGATAAAGATACTTTTATTTTTTCTTATGATATTGTGCTTTTATTTGAAAAATATTTGAGTTGTGACGATGATGATAATTTATATTTTAAAGATAGGGATGCACTTATTCAAATCCTTAAAATGGAAACTAGTAAGAAAATTAGTGAAGTTGTTATTGATGCTCTGTTTTCTGATAATATTTATAATGTTGGGATTAATATTAGGGAAATGATTAGGTATAATAATAAATTAGATAAAAATGATGGGGCTTTAGATGATGATAGAGTGGCTTTTTATAAAATGATTCTTGACTTTGATAACATCTCTTCAAAAGATAAGATTAAGCTATTTAATGAGTTTAAAGATAGAAATTTTAGTTTGACTTTTTATGATGATTTAAGAAAATTAAAGGATGCATCTTATGACATGATTAAGAATGATTTACTAGATTTGTCTAAGTATAGTGATAAAGTTTCTTCTATTGATTGTGAAAGAACGCAATGTCTTGTTTATGATTTGAGAGATAGTAAGTATACTATGCTTGTTAGAAGTAAGTTTCCACATAAAGATAAAAGTAATAAAAGAAGAAACTGTTATTCTATTATATCCGATGAGAATAATAATACTTTTGATCAAGGAGAAGATAATGATAAGATAATATATGGATATAATTCTTTCCTTAATGATAGGGTTATTCATATGCTTGAACAAGATGCTTTTAGTAGTGATGCATATAATGATAATAAAGATGTTAGTAACTATGTAAATAGAATTGTTTCAAAAGATGAACTTGTTCTTGGCAGTGATTGTTATAGTGAAGTTGAGCTTGTTAATATACAAGATAAAAATGGTAAATATATTAATCAAAAGCCAGATTTTATTGTTGTTTATGATAATATAAGAGCTATTGATATCACTGAGAGTAAGAGACTTAATATTCCTATTGTTATTATTAGAAAGAATATATTAGATAAGAATGAGAGAATTGATATGGAATTTGATAGAGAAAAGGATAGATATGTTAATTCTTCAAGCGATGAGGTTGTTAGTAGAAAATTTAGATAAATGGGAGATGTTTTTATATGAATGATGTTATTATTAATGGTATTGTAAATGATTTAAATATTAAAAAAGAAAGTGTGGTAGCCACTTTAAAATTATTAGAAGAAGGAAATACAGTTCCTTTTATTGCTAGATATAGAAAGGAAGTTACTGGAGCTTTAAATGAAGAAGAAATTAGAAGTATTAATGAGGTATATGAATATCAAGAAAATTTACTTAAAAGAAAAGAAGATGTTATCAGATTAATTGATGAAAAGGGAATGCTTACTCCAGAGATTAGAGATAATATTATGAAATGTGATAAATTAGTTGAGGTAGAGGATATTTATAGGCCTTATAAGGAAAAGAAGAAAACTAAGGCTACTGAAGCTATTAAAAATGGTCTTGAGCCATTAGCTAAAATTATTATGTCTTTTAAAGACGTTGATATTAATAAAATTGCTCTTTCTTATATAAATGAAAATGTTAAGGATGTTGATGTTGCTATTAAAGGGGCTAGTTATATTATTGCGGAATGGATTAGTGATAATGCTAGTTATCGTAAGTATATTAGGAATAATATGATTAATCATGGGATTATTTGTACTAAGAAAAAGAAAAATGCTATAGATGATAAGGGGACATATGAGATGTATTATGATTATGATGAAAAAATAAAATTTATTAAGTCTCATAGGGTACTTGCTATTAATAGGGGGGAAAAAGAGGATATTTTATCTGTTAATATTAAAGTTGATGATGATTATATTATTTCTTATTTGAAGAGTAGAATTATTAAAAATAATAATGTCATGTCTGCTAAAATTGTGGATGAGGCCATTAACGATAGTTATAAAAGACTTATATTTCCTAGTATTGAGAGAGAAGTTAGATCTTTTCTTAAAGATAAAAGTGAAGAGGACGCAATAGATGTATTTGGTGATAATTTAGAGAATTTAATTTTGACACCGCCTATTAAGGATGTTACGGTACTTGGTTTTGATCCTGCCTTTAGAACTGGTTGTAAGCTTGCTGTTGTTAGCCCTACTTCTTCGGTTCTTAATATTTCGGTTATTTATCCTCATGAACCACATAATAAATGGGAAGAGGCTAAAAATACTTTGAAGGATTTATTTAAAAAGTATGATATAGATGTTGTGGCTATTGGTAATGGTACTGCTTCTAGGGAAAGTGAAAAGTTGGTGGCAGAGGCTATTAGTGAGTATAATGATAAAGATGTTAAATATGTTATTGTAAGTGAAGCTGGTGCTAGTGTATATTCTGCTAGTGAAATGGCTATTAGTGAATTTCCAGACTTGACGGTAGAAAAAAGAAGTGCTATTAGTATTGCTAGAAGACTTCAAGATCCTTTATCTGAACTTGTTAAGATTGATAGTAAGAGTATTGGTGTTGGTCAATATCAACATGATGTTAATGAGAAGAAATTAGATGAATCACTTAATTTTGTTGTTTCTAAATGTGTTAATAATGTTGGCGTTAATATTAATACTGCTAGTAGAGCTATACTTAAATATGTTTCTGGACTTACTAAGTCTTCTATTGATAAGATTATTAAATATAGGGAGGATAATGGTAAAATATTGTCTCGAGGTAAGCTTCTTAAGGATAAGGTATTAACTCCTAAAACTTATCAACAGTCTATTGGTTTTATGAGAGTTATTGATGGTGATAATATTATGGATGAGACTCCTATTCATCCTGAAAGTTATGATATTGCTAGTAAGTTACTTAATGATATTGGTTTTGATATATGTGATGTCGGTAGTGATAAGTTATCAAAAAAACTTGATGATTTTGATGTTTCTTTATATGCTGATAAAAATGGTATTGATATTTATACAATAGAAGATATTGTTAAATGTTTAAAACAACCTAATAGGGATTTTAGAGATGATTTTGAAAAGCCACTACTTAAGAGTGATATTCTTAAAATAGAGGATTTAAAAGTTGGTATGGAACTATTTGGTACTGTTAGAAATGTTGTTGATTTTGGGGCTTTTATTGATATTGGGCTACATGATGATGGACTTGTACATATATCTAAAATGACTGATAAATATATTAAGCATCCAAGTGAAATTGTTTCGGTTGGTGATATTGTTACCTGCTACGTAGATGATATTTCTTTAGAGAAGGGTAGAGTTAGTCTTTCACTTATTAATCCTAATTTAGTTAAAAATTAGTAATATTTTGGCTTTTTATGAAAAAAATAGTGTAAAATTTGAGAAATTTGCATAAAATAATTGACAGATGGGCAATTTTATAGTAATATTATTATTGCCTACTGATGCAGGTGTAGTTTAATGGTAGAACCTCAGCCTTCCAAGCTGACTGCGTGAGTTCGATTCTCATCACCTGCTCCATTGGTAAATCTGTCCGAACTTTTATAGTTTAGGACTTAAATATATAAGTATCAATTTCTAAAAGAAGTTGGTACTTTTTTAGTGTTTAAGTTTTGAAAGGATAGATTTTATGATTAGTATTACTACAAAAGAATTAGAATTTGAAAATGATTTAAAAAGAAAGATTGAATTTATATGTGATTTTTGTAATACCAAACCTACTATTATAAATGGTAATATTAGAAATATTGATAAATCAAATTTAAGTTATATAGAACCACATAGAATTATTATTAAAGGTATTACATTTCTTGTATTTAACTATTCTAAAACTTTATATGTTGGTAATCTATCAAATAAATTAGAATTAAAGGATTTAGAAACCTTTATTAAAGAGTTAAATTAAAATATAAATATTTGTACTAACTTCTCTTAAAAGTGCCTTAAAACTGGTTAAATAAGCAATATGTCTTGACTTTTAGATGAAATAATATATAATAAATAACCAAGAAAGAAGTTTTATATTTAGGGGGTTGATAGATAGATATGAAACTTATTATATTTAGTGAAACTATATTATGTAAAATTTTAAGAGGTGTCAAAGACATATAATCAATTTATAGTCTTTGTCGCCTTTTTTTTAATTATTAGACTTAACTTTTTGCTTTTAAAGTGCCAAACATATGAAAGGAAGTGTTAAAAAACATGAATGAAGAAAAGAAAGTAGTAGGTATTTATATTAGAGTATCAACTGAAGATTAAGCACGTGAAGGATTTAGTTTACCAGAACAAGAAAAACGACTTCGTGCTATGTGTGAATTTAAAGGTTATGATATTTATAAAGTATATAAGGATGCTGGAATAAGTGCTAAGACTGGTAATAAAAGACCTGCTTTTGAAGAATTAAAAGAAGATATCAGAAATAAAAAATGTAATACTATTGTTGTATTAAAACTAAATAGACTTACACGTTCAGTTTATGATATGGAAGATATAATGAAGTTTTTAGAAGATAATAATGCTTATTTAGATTGCGCTAATGATGATATAAATACTACAAGTGCTAACGGTAGAATGGTTGCAAGACTTTTAACAACAGTATCACAAAATGAAATAGAAAGATAAGGAATTAATGATATTCTTTTTTATACATTTTTGGTTTAGTTATTCTTTGTTACGTTAGTATTTGACTTTGACAATAGCATAATATATAATATATTGCAAGAAAGGAGAACTTATTTTATGAAAAGTGAAAGTTTAAAGCAAATATTGGCATTTTTAACACGAATTTTAGAAAAAAATGATTTTAATGAAGATAAACAAATAATTCAATATTTATTTAAGGAATTAGAAAAATTGGAACACCAACTTCCAACGGATAATAAATTGGAAGAACTTCAAAAAATTGTCATTGATTTAGAAATCAAATATGATGATTTTAATGATTTAGTATATTATTTTGATCCGTTGTATGTAAAAATTAAAAAAACTATACATGAAGAAAAAGTAAAAGAAATAAGAGAAGAAAACAAAAGAAAGAGAGATGAAAAATAATATGGCGGATTTTGATTACGATAAAATTAAAGATATGGAATATGATCCAAATAGAGGTTGTTACGTTGGAAAAAATGGAGAGGAATTTCATGTTACGCCTTATTCAAATGGAAGTGGTTATAAATATGATTATTATGACAGAAGCCCTTATGGAAATGCACCACATAATTCGACACATGTAAAATCAGATTTAAATGAAAATTGGAGTAGAACTGATAATGATAGAGATAATGGAACACAAGATAAGAGTTCTGGTTCAGGATGCTATTTAACAACAGCTTGTATGAATCATATGCAAGATAATTTTGATGATAGTTGCAATGAATTAATGACGTTAAGATGGTTTAGAGATAATTTCGTTAATAAGGAAGATATTAAACATTATTATGATGTTGCACCTATCATAGTTGATAAAATTAATTCTATTCCAGACAGTAATAAAATTTATAAATGGATTTATGAGCAAGTTGTTCAACCTTGTGTTGTAGCAATTCAAAATAAAAACTATGAATTTGCATACAATAGATATAAAAATAGTGTTTTAGCATTAGAAGAACAATTTATAAATTGTGAACTTGAAAATAATAATAGTAAAATCTTAAAAAGAACCAAATAATCCATAAATACCAATGATTGTGTAAGGAATTCTATATATAAATAATATATAACTATAATAGTTATGAATTTTATATAGATTCCTGTTTTATTTTTAAATATTAAATTTATTTTGTAAATGTCAATATTTTTTGTAGATTTTTGGTAAAAAGTTTTGTAGGTTTTTGGTAAAGTTAATTTGTAGCTTTTAGCTACTTTTTTCTTCGTTAAAATCTTCTTTCCAATCTACTTGGGCAACTTTACCAATAATAGGCTCAACTCTTATTGAGTTTGGCCGTTTTCTTTTATCTTTATTTTCCCTTATAAAATTCTTTATCGATTCATATGAGCCTTTATAATTTTTTTCTACTTTTAAATAATAATATATTGAATAAGCAGTTATTCCTGGTATTGTTTCTAATTTATTTATAATAATATCTTTATACTCATCTATTATATGTTTTCTAATTTTAATTTTAGGTTCAATACCTTTTTCCTTATTTAATTCTTCATAATATCTAATTTTAGCTGTTCTATAATCACATCCATATTCTCGACTCAAAGCAGCAAAATTAGGCTTTATTTTCAATCTAATCATCTCCTTCATTGTATTTCTCATTTGCATATTATATTTTCACTCATTTTACAATCACCTCAATGGCAATTATATCATTAAAAAAGATGTAGGAAAACCGACATTTAAATTTACCGTTTTCCTATATTTTATTTTACCATTTACACTGCTTAATAATTACCAAATATTTACTTAAAATAACTTGAAAAAATGTAATTTTTAGTATATAATATTTTCCAAGAAAGGGGAGTTGTTAATGGAAGAAACTTTTAATGTAGGAAATCCAACAAAAGAAAATATAGATTATGCTTTTAAAAATTTGATTTTTTATATTACAGCCTCAACTCAAATAGATATATATAATGAGCAAAAAGAGAATTTTAAAAAAGTATTTACCGAAATTATTGAGATTTTAGCAACATATGTAAATAAAGAAAGTTTAGCATTTATAAATGAAGAAAAATTACAAAATATAAAATTCGATTTAATTGATTTAGATACTGAAACAAAATCTTTAAAATCTTATTTTGCTGAATGGTCTTTGTTGTGGTTAGATGCAATTATTTCTTTGAGAATGTCAGAAATTAAATTGGGAGGTGTTAATAATGGCAGATAGAGATAAATATGGAAATTATGTAAATGATAAAGGAGTCACTATAAAAATTAATACAGATAAAAACGGTAATGATCACATCAGTTTTTATGGTGGCAAAGTAGATAAACCGCATGATGCAGCACATGTTAATATAAATTATGATAAAGAATCTTGGAGTTCTACAACTCATAGTCCAGATAAAAGTGATACAAATTCGGGGTCTGGTAGTTGTTATTTGACTTCAGCCTGTATGAAGTATTTTCAAGAAAATTTTGATGATAATTGTTATGAATTGACAGTATTAAGGTGGTTTAGAGATAATTTTGTATCAAAAGAAGATATAGAACACTATTATGAAGTTGCACCTATTATTGTTGAAAGTATTAATAATGAAGAAAAATCAGATATTATTTATAATTATATATATGATAATATAGTTGACTATTGTGTTGTGCAAATTGAACAAGGAAACTATGATAAAGCATATAGCAGGTACAAAAGTAGTGTTTTAACATTAGAAGAACAATTTACAAAGCCATCTTTACAACAAAAATTTGTAAAAACATTAAAAAGAACTATTGTGTAAAAATTAATAGATTTATGAAATAATACTAAAATAGTTTACAATGTAGCTGTAGAATTTTTTGATTAGTATAATAATATTAATCCGAAATTTTTAACAAAGTTTCAATATTTTATGATATACTTATATCAGTTAGTAGTTTATTACTACCTATAGTTTAGATAATTAAAGGTTGTCCGACTTCAACCTTTATGGCTCCAAATGAAAATAAACCCTTAAAATATAAGGGTTTTTATTATTTTATATAACTTTTACATCTTATTTTTTATAATTTTAATTTATTTAGTCCTTCTGATATTACAAATTTATCACTTTCAAATAGATGTGAATATGTTTCTATTACTGTTGTTTCTGTATCTCTAATTTGTTTAATTGTGTAGTTCATACTTCTTAAAATAGTTACATGTGAATGTCTAAACTCGTGAATAGTTATCCTTTTTACATTTGCTTTTTTTATATAACTTTCTTTTTTTCTAGTTATTGTTGTTCTAGACAATGGAACAATATCACCGAAGATAAACATTTCATTATTGAATTCATATGTTTTTGATTTTTGAATATATAAATCATCTAACAATTTAATAAAATAAATACTATAATAGGTTATATAAATAGCAAATTAAATTTATTACCAAATATTATAAAAATGGAAAAATTAAAAAGACAACTAAGAGGATATCATTATAAAAATAATTTTGTAACAATTCCTATAGTTGAATACTTTACTCTGGGAAATAAAGAAAATTTATTAGAGGCTTTTGATTTATTAAATTCTGTTTTAGACAATTATACACTAGATGATAGATATAAATATGAATTTCTCATTTCTAATATTGAATATGGAACTTCTATGAAAAAACTTGTATTATCTTTATAAAAAAATTTCAATAATCGAATTAATATTAAATAAAATATGTTATAATTATTTTATTAGTGTAGTGTTTAATTTTATAATAAAAAATACTAAGTAATTATATATACTTGGTATTTTTAATTTTCTTTTGGTTTTGATACATCTACCCATGATTTATAGTTTGTTACTTTTTCTAATTCTTCTATTGATATCTCAATAGCATTATTAGTAGCACCACAAGCTGGAAATACTGTTTCGAATTGTTTTAATGATTCATCTAGGTATACTTCTACTCCTTCGTTTAATGCAAATGGGCATACTCCTCCTATAGGATGCCCTATTTTTTCTTCTACTTCATCAGAACTTACCATATGAGCTTTTTCACCGAATGTATGTCTATATTTGGCATTATCTATTTTTGCATCTCCTGATGTTACTACTACGATATATTTATCTTTTAATTTGAAGGATAATGTTTTTGCTATTCTTTCTTCTTTTGTACCTAGTGCTTCGGCAGCTTCTTTTACTGTGGCACTTATTCCTTCTACTGTTATTATTCTATTATCCATATTATATTTTTTTAAATATTCTTTTACTCTTTCTCTAGACATTTTTTTACTTCCTTTCTGATGTTATTATTATAACATAAATGTTGTTATTTGTTTAATTATTTTTATTTGGTTAATATTAATACTGGTGATTATATGAAGATTAGGCTTGGATATGCTTGTATTACTAACTGTCTTGATTCTACTAGTTCTAGTCCTTATACTTATGGTGAATATTTGAAATATGGTGATATGGAAAAGTTAGATAGGGTTATTGTTTCTAATTTAAAATCTTTGGAGGAGATTATTTATTATAATATTAAGAATAATATTCATTTTTATAGAATGTCTTCTAAAATTATTCCTTTAGCTACTAAAAGTGATGTTAAGTTTGATTATATTAATAAATATAAAAGTTATTATGATAAGATAGGCAAGATGATTAGTGATTATGATATGAGAGTGGATTTTCATCCTGATCAATTTTGTGTTTTAAATAGTGTTAAAAGCGATGTTGTTAGTGCTTCTATTGATATTTTGAAATATCATTATAGTTTACTTGAAGCTTTTGGTATTAAGAATAAAATATTGGTTTTGCATGTTGGTAGTAATTCTTTTGGTAAGGATAATTCTATTAGAAGGTTTATTAATAATTTTAATAAATTACCTAATTATTTAAAGGAATGTATTGCTATTGAAAATGATGATAAAGTGTTTAATGTTAATGATGTTTTAGAGATATCTAAAAATACTGGCGTACCTGTTATTTTGGATTATCATCATCATTTGTGTAATAAAAGTGATTTTTCTTTTGAAGATATTTTTAATAGTTTTAATAATAGGAAAGTTAAGATGCATTTTTCTTCTTCTAAAAACAAGAAGGATTTTAGAAGTCATAATGATTATATTAATGGTGATGATTTTATTGATTTTATTAAAATACTTAAGAAATATGATAGGGATGTTGATATTATGATTGAGGCTAAATGTAAAGATGATAGTCTATTTAGATTAGTTAGATATATTAAGTATAAAACTGATTATAAGTTTATAGATGATACTACTTTTATGGTATAAATAAAAGTAACATGTTAATGTTACTTTATTAAATTTATTAATTCTATAAGTATTCCGGATATTGCTCCTAGAAAATATAATAATAGTATTATGGATATATTTTCTTTAATATTTTTATTGTTTTTAATTAATACTAGTATAGCTGCTCCGGATGATGTTAATAGTCCTCCTATTAATGAACCTAATGATATAGAACTATTTAGATATAATTCTGTTAGTATTACACTAGCGGAACAATTTGGTATTAGTCCTATTAGACTTGTTATAAATGGACCGAATATTGTATTTGTTAAAAATATTTTTGTTAGATAGTCTTCTCCTATATAGGTTATTATGATATTTAATATTAGAGTTACGATAAAGATAAATATGGTTATATGTATGGTATGTTTTAGTGATGATAATATTATTCCATGACTGCATTCACAATGCTCTTCATTACATATTTGGTAGTTTTCTTTTTCTTTCTTATTATTTAATATTTTATCTATTATTACTCCGTATATTATACCAAAGAATATTTTTATTAGAAGTATTTTTAGTATTAATGTTATTTCTACTTTTTTTGATAACATTATTATTAACATTTCATCACTAGTTGATAAATATATTGATATTAGTGTTCCTAGTGTTATTATTCTTGTTATATATAAATTAGTGGCCATTACTGAAAAACCACATTGTGGGATTACTCCTAATAATGAACCTATGATTGGTCCTATTTTTTTTGATTTGGTAATTATTTCTTTGTTTTTATTTGTTAGTTTATGTTCTATTAATTCTATTATTAAAAATGCTATAAATAAAAACGGAATTATTTTTAATGAATCTAGTAATGTATCTAATATTATTTCTTTCATTATTTCCTCCGCTTTTAATTATAGCATTTGTTTATTTTTTTAGCAATATGGTTTTATTTTTTTAATGTTTTGATAAATTTTTTTTCTTCTTCTTTATTTTTTGCTAAATATTCTGATAAATAATTGTAGGCTATATTTCTTATTAATGTTTCATTACTTATTTGGATATCGTTATCTTTTAGTCTTGTGTTAATTATATTGATATTTGGTTTTTGCATACTTAGGGCCAAATCAATACATTTTTCAGTGCAGTTTATTAAGTAGTTGAAATATTCTTGATAATTTGTTTTTTGATAATTAGTAGCTTTAAGTATTTTATTGAATATTATAGTTATGTAGTTATATACTTCTTCATAATATTCACTATGATTTAATACTTGTTTTGGATTACTTATTTTACTTATGTATGGTCTTTTATCATAATTAAATAATGATACTTCGATATCAACACTTTGATATTTTTCAATGCAATTTAAATTAAATAATAGTAGTGTATTTACACTCCATGAATTGAAAGTAAGACCTGGTTTGTTATAACCTAATTTGTTTATTGAAACTTCAACGCCATCATAATCTTTTGATAGGGTTTCAAAATCTATTATATTTAATTCTGGATTATCGTAATGGGTTAATATATAGTGCCATGATGGATATTTTTGAGATAATTCTATTATCTTTTCTTCACTATCAATATTTAATATTTTAGCATTGTTTTTTAGTGTGAATATGGCACCGGCGTTAATATTTTTATAAGATGCTGTTTCTTGATCTTCATATAGTAGATAATCATGCCATTCGCTTATGCAATATATTCTACTTATAAATTCGCTTGACCATAATCCACCATTTGGTTTATAAAAATTTATATCTAATGGCCTTAATATTTTTCTAAAAATATCTTCGGCTATGTTTTTTGTGCCTATTGTTACATATTCTTTCATACATTTTCTCCTTGTTTTTGTGTTTATATATAATACTTTATTTAGTTATTATTGTCAAGTGAGTTATTGTTTTTTTTATGAAATGGTGATATTATATGCATAGGTGTTTATTGTGGAAGAAAAGAAAAAGAATATTATTATTTTATGTTTACTTGTTGTTATTTTTATTTTACTTATTATTATTTTTTGTTTAAGTTTGAAAAAAGAAAATTCTATAAATGACTTAATAATAAATGAAGTGATAGATGAATCTAATAATCCTTCTACTGATATTCCTACTGGTACTACTACTGAGAATAATAATGTCTTAAACTCTAATTTAAATGAGAGTAATATAGAAAGTAATACAGAATATAATGATAATGTTAATGAAAATAGTGTTATTCAATATTTTGATAATATGAATAATGAAATTAATGAGAGTAATTTTGAAAAATGTAAGACTAAGTTTAAAGATTATTTTATTACTGGTGTTGATTTTATTTTTTATGATAAGGAAATTAAGGGTTATACTTTTGATGAACTTAGTAATGAAGCTAAACTTAAGGTTATTGCTATTCTTATTAAGATTGATAATAAAATAGAAAAGTATGCACCAGGTTATAAAGAAAGTATTAGTAATACTGGTAGTAGGATATATACTGATATAAAGGAGCGTCTTATTACTGCTTATTTTGATATATCTACTAAAATGTGTTCTAATAATACTTATGAATGTGATAGGGCAAAAGAGATATTTGGTGATGTTAAAAATGAATGTAAAATTGGTTTATCATATGTTAAAAAAGTTGCTATTAGTGGTGGTAGAAAAATTAAAGATTGGTATGAGATTTATAGTGGTAAGTGATTTTTATATTTTATTTACATATTATTATGAGAAAATATTAAATATTTTTTGAAAAAACTTTACTTATTTTGATAAAGTTGTTATAATACTTGTGAGCGAAAGCTCCTTGCCTTATTGATAAGGCCGTTAGTCCAAAAGGAGGTGTAAAGATGAAGAATTATGAAATCATGTTTATTGTTAGACCTGATGTAACTGAAGATGTTGTAAAGAGTACAGTTAAAACACTTGAAAAGGTATTGACTGATGGAAAAGCAAAAATTACTTTATCTAAGGAATTAGGTCAAAAAGAATTTGCTTATGAAATTAAGAAATTTAAGTCTGGTTATTATTTTCTATATAACATTGAAGCTAATGATGATGCTGCTATTAAAGAATTTGATAGAGTAGCAAGAATAGATGAAAATGTTGTTAGACATTTAATTATTAACTTAGATAAATAAGGAGAGTAAGAATGAATAAAGCAATTCTAATTGGAAGATTAACTAGAGATCCTGAGCTTAGAACTACTCCAACTGGGAGAAATGTATGTCAGTTTTCAATTGCAGTAAATAGAAATTTTACTAATGCTAATGGTGAAAGAGAAGCTGATTTTATTAATTGTGTAGTTTGGGATAAACAAGCAGAGAATTTGGCTAAATATCAGCATAAGGGTAATCAAATTGCTGTAGAGGGCAGAATTCAAACTAGAAATTATGATGATAAAGATGGTAAGAGAGTTTATGTAACTGAAATACTTGCTACTAATATTAGCTTTTTGGATGCTAAAGGTACAAGTAATGGTGCTGGTTCATTTAATAATATTCCAGAACCACCAATGGAACAGCCTAGTACTACTTCAACTGTTTCTGTAGAAAAGGATCCATTTGAAGCTTTTGGTGATTCTATTGAAATCAGTGATAATGATTTACCATTCTAAAAAAGGAGGATAAACATGGCAGAGTTTCGTAAGAAGAGAAAAAAAGTATGTCATATGTGTGCTGGAAAACCTGTTAATTATAAAGATGTAAATATTATATCTAAATATATTAATGATAATGGTAAGATTTTACCTAGAAGATTTACAGGTACTTGTGCTAAACATCAAAGACATGTTGCTCAAGAAGTTAAAAGAGCTAGATTTATGGGATTTATTCCATTTTGTAAATAAAAGTATAGTTATTTATAACTATATTTTTTTCTTTTTTAATGACATAGTGATAAAATTATAGTATAATAGTAATACGAAGGTGGGATGTTTTATGAAGGTTATTTTCTTGAAAGATTTAAAAAAACAAGGTAAGAAAAATGAGATAAAAGAAGTTAGTGACGGATATGCTGTTAATTATTTAATTAAAAATGGATATGCTGTTAAATATACTAAATCTAGTAGTGATAGATTGGGTGATGAAATGGTTAAAAATAAGTTAACAGAAGAAGAAAACACTAGAAATGCTGAAAAAATTAGAACTAAAATTGAAAAAGAAACTTTAGTATTTAACGTTAAGACTGGTAAGGATGGTAAGGTTTTTGGTTCTATTTCTAGTAAACAAATATGGACTGAACTTGATAAACTTGGATATAAAATTGATAAAAAGAAAATTATGATACCTGATGCTCTTACATCTATTGGAACATTTTATGTATATGTTGAATTGTATAAAAATGTTACCGCTAAAATTAAAGTTGAACTTAAAAAGTAGGTGAAGTTATGAATAAAGAATTACCTAAGAATATTGAGGCTGAGAAGTGTTTGATCGGATCAATGTTTTGGTCTAATGAATCGCTTCAAAAGGGATGTGAAGAGGTAGAAAAAGAAATATTTTATTTGGATAGTCACGCTAAAATATTTGAGGCTATTAAAAGTTTGTACTCGAATAATACTCCTGTTGATATTACTTCACTTACTACTTATTTAATTAGTATTGATAAAATTAATGAGGTTGGTGGCGTTGAATATTTAAATGAAATTGTTAATTCGGTGGCTACTGGAGCTAATATTGAATATTATATTAATTTAGTTAGCGATAAATATACTCTTAGAAAAATGATAGAGGTAGCTACGGATATTGTAAATAAAGCTACTAATCAAGATAATTCTGCTGCTGATACAATTGATGATGCGGAGAAAGAGATACTTAATATATCTAAATTTAGAAGAACTAGTGAATTTAGGAAGGTACAGGATGTTCTTACTAAGGCACAAAATGATTTGGAAATGCTTGCCAAAAATGGTGGTAAAATAAATGGTCTTACAACTGGATTTGGAGAATTGGATGCATTGACTGAAGGACTTCATCCTACACAGCTTATTATTATAGCTGCTAGACCGGCTGTTGGTAAAACTGCTTTTGCTTTGAATTTGGCGCTTGCAGCTGCTAAAACTACTAAGAAAAATATTGCTATTTTTTCTCTTGAAATGCCGGCGGAACAGCTTATTATGAGAATGATTAGTTCTTTAGGACAAATTGATAACAAGAAATTATCCACTGGTAAGTTGGAAAATGATGATTGGAAAAGATTTAATGAAGCAATTAGTATTTTAGCTGATACAAATATTTTCTTTCATGATGCTGGAGGCGTTACCCCTAGTGAGATTAAAGCTAAGTGTAGAAGACTTGCTACGCAAGGTGAAGGACTTGGGCTTGTAATAATCGATTACTTACAACTTATTGATTCTTCTAGTAGATACTCTGGTTCTAGACAACAAGAGGTATCGGAAATATCGAGAGCACTTAAAACTATGGCTTTGGAACTTGAGGTTCCAGTTATTGCTCTTTCTCAATTGTCTAGAAGTGTAGAAAAAAGAGAAGATAAGAAACCAGTTCTTAGTGATTTGAGAGAATCTGGTTCTATAGAACAGGATGCTGATATTGTTGCAGCATTGCATGCTCCTGATGTTGAAACTCCTGTTGGAGATGAAGTGCCTAATCCTATACAACTTATTATATTAAAACATAGGAATGGTCCTACAAAAACTATTGATTTGTTATTTAAAAAGAAGACTTCAACGTTTTTATCTATAAAAAGGGATGGTGGTAATTAATGAGGAATAGTAATAATTTAAGTTTTGGCTTTATTATGTTTACTATTTTTCTTTGCTTTATTGTATTTTTGCTTGGGTTCCATAAAGATATTAATAGTAGTCCTAATGTGGTTTATTCTGTTTATTTAGATGGAAAAGCTATTGGTACTATTGCTTCTAAAGATAGTTTTGAGGAATATATTAATTCTAAAGAGGAAGAACTTAAAAATAAGTATGATGTTGATACTGTTTATACTCCTAATGGAGTTGAAATTAAAAAGAATATTACTTATAATTCTTCTGTTAATACTAATCAAGATGTTTATAATAAAATTATTAGTAATAAAAAATTTACTGTTAAGGGATATGAAATTACTATAGTTAGTAATGATACAGAAGAAGATGAAGATAATAAGGTAAATACTATTTATGTTTTATCTAAGGATACTTTTGATAAGGCGGTTGTTGATACTATTAAGGCTTTTGTTGATGAAGAGGACTATGAGAAGTTTGTTACTGGTACACAGGATGAAATTAAAGATTTGGGAAGTATGATTGAAAATATTGATTTGGGTGAAACTATTACATATAAAGAAACATTAATTCCTACTGATGAAAAGATATTTGTTGATGAAGATGAGCTTAGTAAATATCTTTTATATGGTACCTTGGATGAACAAGAAACTTATACAGTTAATAGTGATGATACAATTGAGTCTATTGCTAATAGTCATAAACTTAATGTTAAGGAATTTTTGATTGCTAATCCTGAGTTTTCTAGTGAAAATAATTTACTTTATGAAAATCAAGTTGTACATGTTGGACTTATTAAACCTATTATTTCTGTAGTTGTTGATGTACATAGTGTTGCTGAAGAAGAAAGGGAATATGATACGGAAATTCAATATGATTCTAGTCAATATGTCGGCTATCAAGAAACTATTAAAGATGGAGAAAATGGATTGTATAAAGTTACTAGAAAATCACAATATGTTAATGGACAATTGGTTTCTGGTACTATTGCTAATTCTACAGAGATTAAGCCTGCTATTAATAAGGTTATTGTTAAAGGAGAAAAATATGCTCCTAATATAGCTGATTTATCTTATTGGGGTTGGCCTACTGAAAAACCTTATACTATTACTTCATATTTTGAATATCGTTGGGGATCTTTCCATAAGGGTATTGATATATATGTTGGTTATGGATCGCCTGTATATGCTGCTAATAATGGTGTGGTTTATAAGACTGGTTCTGGATGTACACCAGGATATATTGGATGTAATGGTAGACAAGGTAATTATGTAATTATTAATCATAATGCTGGTGGTTATTATACAGTTTATATGCATATGAAAGAGTTTTATGTATCTGAGGGGCAAACTGTTGCTCGAGGTCAGAGAATAGGAGCTATGGGAAATACTGGAGAGGTTTATCCTGTTCCTTCAGCATCTAATCCTTATGGTGGTACACATTTGCATTTTGAGGCTAGAATTGGTGGGGCATATGGTACTAGTATTAATCCTCTAGGTTTATTCTGATGAGAGTTAGTGTTTTATCTTCTGGTAGTAAGGGTAATACTACATATATAGAAACTGATAATTCGAAAATACTTATTGATATAGGAAACAGCGCTAAATACGTGGAGGAAAAGTTAGAGGAATTTGGTGTTGATCCTAATGATTTGGATGCAATATTAATTACACATACACATGTTGATCATATAAAGGGACTTAAAGTGTTTGAGAAAAAGCATAATATCTTAGTTTATATTACGGGTATTATGCTTAAGAGTCTTGATTATTTGAATAATTATAAGTTTTTAGAAGATAGTTTTGATATTAAGGATATTCATGTTGAGGCTTTTAAAACTTCTCATGATACGGATGATTCTAGGGGCTATGTTATCTCTAGTGGTGATAGTTCTATTGTATATGTAACTGATACTGGTTATATTAATCATAAATATTTTGATTTACTTAGTAATAGAAATTTATATATAATGGAATCTAACTATGATGTTGAAATGTTAAATAATGGTAAATATCCTTTTAAACTTAGACAAAGAATACTTTCTGATAAGGGTCATTTATCTAATTATGATTCTGCTAAATATTTAAGTGAGTTTATTGGAGATAATACTAAATATATATTATTGGCTCATTTGTCTGAAGAAAATAATACTGAGGATATTGCTTATGATACTTTGATTGAAAAATTGAAAAATGATAATATATATATTCCTGATATTATTATTACTAAACAAGATAAAGAAACGGAGCTTATTAAGTTATGATAAAAATTGTTTGTGTTGGAAAAGTTAAAGAAAAATATTTAAGAGAAGCAATAGATGATTATGAGAAAAGAATAGGTAAGTATCATAAAATTGACATTATTGAGGTTGATGATTCTAATATTAATGAAGAAAGGGATAGGATATTAAAAAATATAGGTAATAGGGATTATGTTATTACTTTAGAAATTGATGGTCATGAAATTGATTCTGTAGAGCTTGCTAATAAGATTGATAAGTTATTTATTACTAATTCTACTATTACTTTTGTAATTGGTGGTTCTTATGGTTTACATAATGATGTAAAGAATAGATCTGATTATAATTTGTCTTTTTCTAAATTTACTTTTCCTCATCAACTTTTTAGAGTTATTTTATTAGAACAAATATATAGATGTTTTAAAATACTTAATAATGAAACTTATCATAAATAGAATCTTTTGATTCTTTTTCTTATTGATTACATATCTTAATTATGATAAAATTGTTTTGGGAGGATATATTATGTATTGTAGAAATTGTGGTAAAGAAATAGATGAGAATGCTTTTATTTGTGTTCATTGTGGTTCTTTAGTTAATGGTGGGAGAGTTAAAACTTTTAGAAGAAATAGTAATGCTATTGGAATAGCAAGCATTATTTCGGGTATTTTAGCTTTAGCTTTATCTTTGTCTTGCTTTTTTAAAGATATTAGTAGTGTTGGTATGTATACAAACTTCTATGAGAGATTTAATTATGCCATTGGTTTTATTTTAATTCCTTTTATTTTTATGATTGTTAGTCTGGTTCTTTCTTTAAAAAAGAAAAATAATACTTGTAATAAAATTGGTCTTGGACTTGCTCTTGCTTCGGCATTTTTAATAATTACGGAGATTATGGTTATTATTATTTATTAGTATGTATAAGTTTGATTATAAAAAGAATTTAGGACAAAATTTTTTACAAGATAAAAATATTATTGATAAGATTGTTAATGCTCCTGATTATGGAGATAATAACTTGGTTATTGAAATTGGACCAGGAGCCGGGGCTTTAACTAAGGAGTTATTAAAAAAAGTTGATAGGGCAATTTTGTATGAAGTTGATACTAGACTTGAAAAAATATTAAATAAAGAACTTAGTACTTTTGTTAATTATGAACTTATATTTGATGATTTTTTGAATAGAGATGTTAATAAAGATATATCAAAATATGATTTTGATAATTTATATATAGTGGCTAATTTGCCTTATTATATTACTACTCCTATTATTACTAAAATTATTAATGATAAAATACCCACTAATGAAATTGTTATTATGATACAAAAAGAAGTTGCTGATAGATTTTCTGCTAAACCAGGAAGTAAAGAATATGGACAGATTACTGTATTTTTAAATTATTTTTTTGATATTGATAATGTTTGTAATGTTAGTAAAAATTGTTTCTTTCCAAAGCCTAAGGTTGATTCTGCTGTTATTAAGATGAAGAGAAAAGAAAGTAATGATTATATTAAGAATTTTGATGTTTTTAATAAACTTGTTAAAGATAGTTTTAGGTTTAAAAGAAAAACTATTAAAAATAATTTAGTTGGTTATGATTTAGATATTATTAGTAATATTCTTACTAAATATGGTTTTGATATTAATACTAGGAGTGAAAATATTCCATATAATGTTTTTGTAGAAATAGCAAATGAATTATGTTAATAATTCTTTGTTATTTTTTTTTTATTTTATGCATATTATTTTATGGGTGATTATATGTTTGATGTTGGAGATTTAGTTACTAGAAAATCTTATAATAATGATATTGTATTTAAAATTATTGGAATAGATGGTGATAATTATTTACTTAAGGGGTTGTTTGTTAGGTTGTATGCTGATAGTTTGAAAGATGATTTAAAGGTTTATAATGATATAACAGTTGATGATTTTTCTCCTGAAATTGATGGATATAGAAATTTGGAAAGAAATGAATTTTTTTATCTACCTGCTAGAATATTGCATATTGATCAAGATGCTGACTTTTTGGATAAATGTATGAAGTTTTATAAACAAAATAAGCTTAAAGCATTCGGTGTTTTATCTAATGATGATAATTTGTCTGATGATGTTATGGAAAATTTGAAAAAGTATAATCCTGATATTTTGGTTATTACGGGACATGATGCTTATTATAGAAAGCATAGAAATAATAGTAATTATAAAAATACTGATAAGTTTATAGATGCTGTAAGGGCTGCTAGAAAATATGAAAATTCTCATGAAAAGTTAGCTATCATAGCGGGAGCTTGTCAATCTAATTATGAAGAACTTATAAGGGCTGGAGCTAATTTTGCATCAAGTCCTAAAAGGGTTAACATTCATGCACTCGATCCTGCTATTGTGGCTTCTAGTCTTGCTTTTTCTGATAAAAATAAGAATATTGATTTGATTAAAATCTTGGATAAAACTAAATATGGTTCTAATGGAATGGGGGGAATTATAACTAAGGGTATGATGTATATTGGATATCCTAGGTAAATTATGACAATAGATAGAATAAAGGATAATATTGATAATAATCTGGGAGAGTTTGTTAAAGTTATATATAATGGTAGTCGTAATAAACGAGAAGAATATAGTGGTATTATTACTGAAACATATAATTATATTTTTATTATTAAAACATGTAGCGAGGAAATAAAAAGTTTTAGTTATCGGGATATTCTTACTAATACTCTAGAGATTTTCTTTGATTAAGTGTAAAAAATGTGAAAAACTCTTGCTTTTATTGAATAAATAATATAAAATGTAATTAGAAAGTATTTTCTAGAAGGAGTTGATGATATGGAACTAAAACTTGATAAGTTAATAAGAATTGAGCCAAGAGAAGGTTCAAAGATGAGAGGTATTGCTAAAGTACTAATTGATGGATGCTTTCTAGTTGAAGATATTAGAATATTGGAAGGAGATAAGGGTCTGTTCATTGCAATGCCTAGTAAACCAACACCAGATGGTGGACATAGGGATACTGCACATCCTATTAATGAAGAAACAAGAAAAATGTTCGAAGACCTTATTTTTGAAGAATATAATAAAGGTGAATAATGAATATTAACTATTAGATTTCTAATAGTTTTTTTCATATTTACTTTTTTTTAACATATTATTATTTAGGAGGAATAGTAATGGATAAAGTTCAAGATATGAATAATAGTTTTAATCATGGTCTTACTATAACAGAACGTAAGAATTTGATTATTAGTGGTGTTAAAAAAATTGAAAGTTTTGATAATGAAGAGTTTTTAATGGAGACAACTCTTGGTTTTTTGGTTATAAAGGGTAGTGAGTTGGAAATTATAAAGCTTGATACTTATCAAGGAAATGTTTCTATAAAAGGAAGAGTAGATAGTCTTATGTATTTGGATGAAAATTTAAAGAAAGATAAGGATAGTTCATTACTTAATAAGCTTTTTAAATGATACTTTCTACGCAAATTTTATCGCTTATTTATTCTTTTTTTTATGGTATATTCTTTTTTTCTATGTTGGAAGTTAATTATAAAATTTTATATAATGGAAAATTTATTTATCGTATTATGATTTCCTTTTTATTTGTTATATTTATATCTTTATTATATTTTATTATTCTTATAAAAATTAATAATGGTATATTGCATGTGTATTTTTTTCTGGTTTTCTTTACAGGTTATATGTTATCTTTTGTCATATATAGTAAAATTAATTGTAAAAGGAGATAAGTTGTGCTATAATTGTGTCGTAAGGTAGGTGAGACTGTGGCTAAGGGTAAGATTAGTAAAAAAAACAATAAAAAAGCTAAGAAGAGAATATTTTTAAGTTTTATCTTTTTTGGGGCAATAATTGGTTCTCTTAGTTATAGTTTTTTTACTAATGTTGGTAAAATTATTGAAATTAAGAATGAAAAGCAAGCTTTAAATGTTAAACTTTCTGATTTGAAAGATGAGGAAGAAGCACTTAATTCGGATATTAAAAAACTTAATGATCCAGATTATGTTGCTAGATATGCTAGAGAGAAATATTTGTATTCTAAAAATGGTGAACTTATTATTAGAATACCAGATGATGAATAAATATAAAAAAGAGATGGTTAGTCATCTCTTTTATTTTTTATCTTCAGTTTTTTTTGCTTTCTTTTCTTTTACTTCTTTTTTGTCTTCTGTTGATTTATCTTCTTTTTTGTCCTCAGGAAGATGTCCGTTTTCTACTAAATAATCTATTTCTTCTTTAGTGATTGTTTCTTCTTCTAGAAGTGTATTAGCAATAAGTTCTAGTAATTTTTTGTTTTCTGTTATTATTTTTGTAGCTTGTTTATAACAGTCGTTTATGATTGAACGCATTTCTTCATCTATTTCATGTGCTACTGTATCTGAAATGTTTCTATTTTTTGTATAATCTCTTCCTAAGAATGTGTTGCCATCTGGTTCTTCAAGCATCATTGGTCCTAAGTTGCTCATTCCATATTCTGTTACCATACTTCTAGCTATTTTTGTAGCTTTCTTGAAGTCATCATGTGCTCCAGTAGTTATTTCGCCAAATGTTACTTCTTCTGCTACTCTTCCTCCTAGTAAACCACAGATTGATTCTAATAATTCTTTTTTTGTATAGTTAAATGCTTCTTCTTTTGGAGTCATCATTGTATAACCGCCAGCATGACCTCTTGGGATTATTGTTATTTTTTGTACTTCGTTAGCACCATCTAGTTTTAAACCTAATACGGCGTGGCCTGCTTCATGGTATGCTACTAGTTTCTTTTCTTTATCTGTGTATTTCTTTGTTACTTTTGCTGGTCCCATTAGGACTCTGTCTGTAGCTTCATCTATTTCGGCCATTGTTATTTCTTTTTTGTTTCTTCTAACTGCTAATAATGCTGCTTCGTTAAGAAGATTTTCTAAGTCTGCTCCGGAAAATCCTGGAGTTCTTTTTGCTAGATATTCTAGTGTGATATTTTTTGCTAGTATTTTATTTTTAGCATGTACTTTTAAGATTTCTATTCTAGCGTTTTTATCTGGAAGACTAACTGTTACTTGTCTATCAAATCTTCCTGGACGTAGTAATGCTGGATCTAAGACATCTGGTCTGTTTGTGGCTGCTATGATGATTATTCCTTCATTAGCACCAAAACCATCCATTTCAGTAAGTAATTGGTTAAGTGTTTGTTCTCTTTCATCGTGTCCACCACCAAGCCCAGTTCCTCTTTGACGGCCAACGGCATCTATTTCATCTATGAAAATTAGACATGGGGCATTCATTTTTGCTTGTTTAAACATATCTCTTACTCTTGATGCACCAATTCCTACGAATAGTTCTACAAAGTCTGATCCACTTATATAATAGAATGGTACTTTTGCTTCTCCGGCTACTGCACGAGCAAGTAATGTTTTACCTGTTCCTGGAGGACCTACTAATAATACTCCTTTTGGTATTCTTGCTCCCATGTTAGTGAATTTTTTGGGGTTCTTTAAAAAGTCTATTAATTCTTGAACTTCTTCTTTTTCTTCTGTTAATCCAGCAACATCTTTGAATGTAGCGCGACTTTCTTCAACTAGTTTTGCTCTTGATTTACCAAAGTCCATTGATTTACTGCCACCGCCAATTTGTCTTGTAAATACCCAAATTGTTACTCCGGCTAAAATTAATATTGGAACAACTTCAATTGCTACAGATAGCCATGATGATGCCTCTGGATCGTTTAATATTGTTAATTTAAAATCATTGGAATTGTCTTTAGCGGTAGTTATTTTTGATATGAATTCCTCTGATCTTGGTATGTAAAGAATGAAACTTTCGTTTTTTGAATAGGTATCTAATTTACCTGTTAATTTATATGTCTCTGTTCTTACTTTAGGTGTTATAGTTAGTTCTGTTACTTTACCACCATTTAAATCTTTTATAAAATCGTCATATGTTATTTCATTTACTGTATTATTGAACATTTTGAACATTATCATACATCCTATAAAAAACACTAATAAAAATACATATGGTACTAAACTTTTCTTTATTTCTTTTTTATTCATAATCTTCCTTCCTTTCATTGCACCTTATTATTATATCATAGTTTTCACTTTTTTTATTACAAAATTTACTTTTTTTGATATTTGGTATCCAAATTATATTATTATTTGAATCTACTAATAATGGATAATTATTTCTTTTTTTTAGTGGCAATTTTTTTTCTATAAATATTTCTTTTATCTTTTTTCGATTGTTACTTCCTTTTAATATTATATAATCACCATCTTCTCTGTTTCTTATGTATAATGGTAATGTTATATCTTTACTATTTAGGCGACATACACTGTTGCTATCATCATCTTCTGATTCTATTTTTTCAATGATTAAATTTTCTATTTCTATTTTATCATTAAATTCTATTTTATAATTTTTTATATCACTTGTTTTATCTTTTATTATTAATTTATTATATTCCTTTACTATTTCTTTATTATTTGGTAAATCTATTTTTATATTTGGCTTGGTATTATTTAATAGTGATATAATATTTTGAATATGTCTGTCTGTTATTATATTGTTTTTATTTTGGTAAATATTATTCATTATGTTATATAATATGTTTTTTATTAGAAAGGTATCTAACTTATTTAAATTATCTATATTTATAATATTGTCTTTGTATACATTATTTATGTTTCTTTTTACTTCTCTTTTGATATAGTCATCATATTCTATTAATGTTTTGGAGTATTTTAAATATTTTTTATGTATATTTTTATCTTCTTTTTTTAGAAGTGGTAAAATATTTAGACGATATCTATTTCTTGTATAATTGGTGCTTTGATTAGAACTATCGTTGTAGTATTTAATGTTGTTAGATTTATTATAGTTTATTATATCTTCTTTAGTATATTTTAGTAATGGTCTTATTATTTGATAATTTTTAACGTTTGATATTTCTTTTATTCCTGCGTAGCCCTCTAAATTTGATCCTCTGGATATTTTCATTAGTATTGTTTCAATTAGATCATCCCCATGATGTGCTAGAAGTAGTGTCTTAGAATTGTATTTTTTTAATATTTCTTCATAGAACATATATCTTTTTTTTCTGGCTTCGTTTTCAAAATTATTTTCTTGATAGTTATTTATAGTTGTTTTCTCTAGTATAATATTTTTATCTTGACAATATTTGGTAATATATTCTTCTTCTTCTATACTTTCTTTTCTTACGTTGTGATTTATATGACATACTACTATTTTTGTTGTTTTCTTTTGTAGTAAATCTAATAAGCACATGGAATCTGGACCTGCTGATACGCCTATTACGACGTAATTATTAAAAATATAGTCGTCTAATACATGGTTCATAATATCCTCCTTTTGCATATATTATAACAAATATTTTGATATTTTGAAATATTCTTTTGACTTTTATAATCTTTTACTATATAATTGTATATTGCGAGGTGAAAAAATTAAGAATATGGAGTTTAATGAGAATAAAGAAGTATCGTTTTCTTCATTTTTGGCAGGAGCTTTGTTGGTTAATAGCAATGTTAATATGCTTTATTTGTCAAAGTGTATTCATGATTTTAATGTTAAAACTAATATTGATGTCAATGATTACGGAAATGACTTTAGTGGTTTGGCAACAATTGTTACTATGAATAATGATTCTATTTCTTTGAATATGGATTATACTGCGCAATTAATGTTTAATGGTAATAAAGTAACATTATATGATTATTTATATGATTTTACTACTATTGATATTAGGAAATATTTTGATATTCCTGAGAAGGAAATTGTTACTGTATATAATCCTAATAATAAAACTGTAAAAAAGAAACTTAATATATTATCTAAAATAAAAAGAACTAAGGCTTATATTTAGTCTTGGTTCATTTTTATTAGATAATATTTTTTCTTACCTTTTCTTATTATATGATATTTTTGTGTATTAGTTATTTCTTTTGATTCATCATTAACTATATCACCATCTAGTGTAATAGCGTTATTTGATAGAAACTCTCTGGCTTCTCTTCTTGATGTGGCAATATTATTATTTACTAATATATTTATTAATGTATCATTGTTTGATTCGAATGCAGGCATTTTTTTGAAGACTATTTCTATTTCTTTATCTGTTAAATCTTTTATATTTCCAGTGAATAGTACTTCTGATATTTTTATGGCATGGTCTGCTTCATCTTTACCATGGATGTCTTTTACTACTTCATATGCTAATGTTTTTTGCGCTATTCTTGTTTCTGGGTTTTTGTTTTGTTTATCCATTATATCTTCTATTTCTTCTTTTGTTAAGAATGTGAATACTTTTAGATATTCAAATACTTTTGAGTCATCAGTATTTATTAGGTACTGGTATATTTCATAAGGCGATGTTTTATCTTTATCTAACCATAGTGCATTACCTTCACTTTTACCAAATTTATTGCCATTAACGTCTAGTATTAGGGGCATAGTAAATCCATATGCTTCTTTACCTAATTTTTTTCTTATTAGTTCAATACCAGTGGTTATATTTCCCCATTGATCTGATCCTTCTACTTGCATAATGCAATTTTTTTCTTGATATAGATGCATAAAATCGTAACCTTGTAGTAATGTATAAGAAAATTCTGCATAAGTAATTCCACTTTCTAATCTTCTGGCAATGATATCTTTATTTATCATGTAATTAACATTAATGTATTTTCCAATATCTCTTAGAAATTCTAGATATGTATAATCTTTTGTCCAGTCATAGTTATCTACTATTTCTGCTTTTCCATTAAATAATCTGTCTATTTGTTTTTTTATTGAGATAATATTTTTATTTACTGCCTCATTTGAAATTATTTCTCTTTCACTTGTTGGCCTAGGGTCTCCAATTCTACCTGTTGCTCCTCCACATAATAGTATTGGATGATGTCCAGCGTTAGCTAATCTTTTTGCTGTGCATAGTGCTGAATAATGACCAATATGTAATGAATCTGCTGTTGGATCTGTTCCCCAGTAGAATGTTATTGGTTCTCCATTTAATTTTTCTTTTAAATCTTCTCCTGCTACATCTTTTATTAGTCCTCTCCACATTAGGTCTTCATATAATTTCATTTTTTATCCTCTCCTTCTTTATATAAAAAAAGATGATACCAAAAGGACGAACTTGTCGTGGTACCACCTTTATTTACAATATAGTTATTGCCTTAATATGATAACGGTATTTACCGATTAAACTCTTAATATGTAATTTCATTATTTTATTTTGTTAATTTACACCAACCATTAACTCTCTATAAAGGAAATAAAATAATTACTTGGTATTAGTCGTTGTTTAATTAAATATGAATAAATTGTATTATATTTTATTTGTATTGTCAATATTAATTGATTAAATTGTTATAAAAAGTTTATATTATTAGTAATTAATTTACTTTTTTTTAGTTCGATGTTATAATATTTAAAGAAATGAGGGATAATCTATGATAGATAGACTAGAGGCTACATTAAAAAGATATAATGAAATTGGAGAAGAACTTGCTAATCCTGAAATTATATCTGATATTAAGAAAATGACATTACTTTCTAAGGAAAGAACGGGGCTTGAAAAAACCGTTGAGGTATATAAAGAATATAAAAAGGTATTAGATGATATTGAAGAAGCGAAAGAACTATTAAAAGATAAGGATATGGCTGAGTTTGCTAAAGAAGAGTTATCTAGTGCTGAAGAAAAGAAAGATAAGTTAGAAAGTGAACTTGAAGTATTGCTTATTCCACATGATCCTAATGATGATAAGAATGTTATTGTGGAAATTAGAGGGGCCGCTGGAGGAGATGAAGCAAATATTTTTGCTGGTAATTTATTTGATATGTATTCTAGATACGCTTCGCGAGAAGGTTGGAAAATTGAAGTACTTAATCAGGTTGAAGGTACTGCTGGGGGATTTGCACAAATTGAGTTTATGATTAAGGGTGATGGAGTTTATTCTAAACTTAAATATGAAAGTGGAGCACATAGAGTACAAAGAGTTCCTGCTACTGAAAGTCAGGGTAGAGTCCATACTAGTACTGCTACGGTACTTGTTATGCCAGAGGCTGAGGAATTTGATTTTGAGCTTGATGAGTCTGAGGTTAGAATTGATATAACAAGAAGTAGTGGTTGTGGTGGTCAAGGAGTTAATACTACAGATAGTGCTGTTAGACTAACACATATTCCTACTGGTATTATTGTTTATTCGCAAACTGAAAGAAGCCAGATTAAGAATAAGGAACTTGCTTTTAAAATACTTAAAACTAGACTTTATGATATGAAACTTAGAGAGCAGGAAGAAAAAGAAGCTGCTGAAAGAAAAGTTAAGATTGGTACTGGGGATAGAAGTGAGAAGATAAGAACTTATAATTATCCGCAAAATAGAATTACTGATCATAGAATTGGATATACTTCAATGAACTTAGATAGAGTTATGGATGGAGATATGGAAGATTTGATTGAAGCTTTAATTAATGAAGATCAAAGAAAGAAGCTAGAAGCTAGTGTTTAATGTTGATAAAATTAAGAAAGAATTAGAAAGTCGTGGACTTGATGCTAATTCTTTTGATTACTTATATAATTATCTTAAAAGTAATGATTTATTAGATAAGTTAAGTGATTATACTAATAGATTACTTAGTGGTGAAGCTGTTCAATATATTATTGGAAATGTTGATTTTTATGGTTATGAATTTAAGGTTAATAGTAATACGCTTATTCCTAGATTTGAGACTGAGTTATTAGTTGAAAAATCTGTTAATTATATTAATAATTTTTTTGAAGATAGGGTATCTATTTTAGATATTGGTACTGGTAGTGGATGTATTGCTATTACACTTAATAAATTAGTTAATAGTATGGTTACTGCTATTGATATATCTAATGATGCACTTGATGTTGCTAAAGAGAATAATGTTATTAATAATACTGATGTTAATTTTATTGTTAGTGATGTTTTTTCTAATGTTAATGGTAAGTATGATGTTATTATTAGTAATCCACCATATATTTGTCATGATGAAGAGATTATGGATATTGTTTATGATAATGAACCTCATTTGGCTTTATATGCTGATATGGATGGATTGTATTTTTATGATAAAATACTTAGTGAATGTAAAGAGTATTTAAATGATAAGTTTTTTATTGCTTTTGAAATTGGATATTTACAAGCTGATAGTATTATTGGTATTGTTAATAAATATTTAGAAGATGTTAATATAATTGTTGATAAAGATTATAGTGGTAAAGATAGGTTTATTTTTATTACTAATTGTAATTAAAACAACTTCAATGTGAAGTTGTTTTTCAGCGTGTTGACAAAGTTTAATATTTTTTATGTTTCTTTAAGTATCTTTACTTTTTGTATTTACTAAATGCAATAAAATATGCTATCGCCATTACAATAAATACTGCTCCAAGTATTTCATCAATTAAGCCACCCGCAAAGAACATAATAATACCAACAATTAATGTTAATATTCCACCAAGTAATTTTTCTTTTTTAGCACATTCTCTAGCCCAAAATAATAAACCTAAAGAAACACTTATAACTATAACATATGCTAATAATGTTTTTAAGTTCAAATTTGAAAATCTTACATCAACAAAAAAATTTCCAATTAAACTAATTGCAGCTAATATAATTGCAACATTTAATCCACTGACTATGTCATTTTTGTATTTTTGAAACTTGTCCATAAATATACCTCCTAAATTTTTTGATTAAATAGTACCTTTACTATTTATTTATATTATACAAAAAAAATTATGATTTTACAATATTATTGTGATTTTTTTGTAAACTTTTTATAATATTGTACAATTATATTTTGTTGTGTGGTATAATGTTTATATAAGGAGGATATAATGAATAATAATGATTTAAATTATAATCAACAAGATAATTTTAATATGTCTAGTCAAATACCTAATAACGATGCAAATACAAATTATACTAGCAATGATTTAAACACTAATAACAAAAATAACAAAAAAATATTAATTATTATTGGTGTTGTCGCAGTAATTATAATATTGTTTATATTTGGTGGTAAGAGTAAAAGTGGTAAAAATACTACAGGATCTTCTGAATATAATTCATCAGATGTTGACTTTAGTTGTTCGTATGTATCTAAAGGTGATGATTTTACCATCACAACATATTCAGATTTTATTTTTAATTATAAAAGTTCTCAATATACATACCAATTAAAACAATATAATAAAATGATTTTAGAGTTTAAAAATACAATTACTGATGAAAAATATAAAGAATTTATTGACGATTTAAATTCTCTAGACTGTTTAGATGCTGGTTCTTGCACAGAAAGTCATCTTGAATTTTCAACGACAAAATATGGGTGGGATACAGTTGTTGATAGAAGCAGTAATAAAATAGAATTAACATTTTATAATTTGAATGGTAAGGGAATTACTGCTACTAAAGATGATATCAATAGTACTAGAGCTAGTTTTGAAAGTAAAGGATATACTTGTAATTAATACTAAAAGACGATTAGATATTAATATCAAAATCGTCTTTTTTTATGGCTTTATTATTTTCTTTTAGATAATTATAGCTGTCTTTAATAATAATAATCTTTTATCATATTAATTTTAGTATTTCAATTATTTATTCTTCTAGTTTACTTTTTTGTTCTTCTTTAAATACGGCTTCTAAATCTTTTGTTTCGTTATTAGTGGTCGGTTCAGTTCCTTTGATATAAAAAAACATTTCTTTTTTTTCTGCATTATCATCTATAAGTGTGCCAGTAATTGGATTAACTAATACTCCTACGACGTTGTCTGGTATATCATACCATTGTGCTTCGTGATTTTTAAAATATGATTCCATGGTATCTATCCATATGTTTTTGTGGTAAGAATATTTAGTTGAATCTATTTTTTTGTTATCGTCATATCCTGTCCATACACCTAGTACAGCATTTTTATTATATCCCATGATAAGTAAATCTGTATCTGTTGTGCCTGATTTTATTGCATATTTATGTGTTATATTTGGTAATAATGATATTAGTGTTGGATAATTATAATCAATGAAATTTTTATTATATGTATAGGTTAACATTTCATTTAATATATATGTTAGACTTGAATTTAATACTTCTATTTTTTCTTCTTTATTTTCATATAGGGTGTTTCCTTTTGAATCTTCGACTTTTTTTATAAAATGTGGATTTATTTTGTAACCTTGATTGGCAAAGGATGAATATGCCGCTGTTATTTCCATAAGGCTCATCTCTTCTGTTCCTAATGCTAGTGATGGTATGGGAGTTAATTTACTTGTGATGCCTATTCTTTTTGCTGTATTTATTAACATATCTTCTCCTAGAAAGAGATGTGTTTTTACGGCATATATATTATCTGAGTATGATATTGCTGCTGCCATAGATATGGGGCCTTCTGCATATTTGTCGTTATAATTTTTTGGACTATATGTTTTTCCTTCTGAAAAGGTAAATGTTGTTTTTTCACTGGTAAATGAGGAAGATGGTGTAAACCCGCTTTCTAAAGCTGTATAATATAATATTGGTTTCATAGTTGAACCTATTTGTCTTTTTGAATTCGTTGCTCTATTGTATTGACTTTTATTATAGTTATTACCACCAATTAATGCCATAATTCCTCCGGTATCTGGATTCATCATTATAGCGGATGTTTCTAACTCTTGTTCATTATTTATATATTTTTGAACTGAATTTTCTAGATCTTCTTGTGCTTCTGAATCTAAAGTAGTATAGATTTTTAATCCTCCTGTTTCAATAATATTAGATGGTATTTGTTTTAATGATTTTAATTCTTCGAGTACTGAATCTTTAAAATAGTTTACACTGGCTATGTTTGATTCTTTACTTTTGCCCACAATGGTTATATTTTCGTTTAATGCCTTTTGATATTCTTCTTCACTTATTACTTTATTTTTTTTCATCATTGTTAATACTATTTTTTGTCTTTCCTTTGCTTTTGAATAGTTTTTTATTGGAGAATAGTTATTTGGGGATTTTGGTATTCCTGCTAATAGGGCTGCTTCGGCTAATGATAAGTTACTGGCTGATTTATCAAAATAATATTTTGATGCTGATTCTATACCGTAAACACCGCCATAATTTATTGTGTTTAGGTAACCTTCTAATATTTCTTTTTTTGTATAATGTACTTCTAATTCTCCTGCTAAAATGGCTTCATCTATTTTTCTTTTCCATGTTTTATCAAAGTTTAAGAATAGATTTCTGGCATACTGTTGAGTAATTGTTGAAGCACCTTCGCTTTTATTTCTATTTATGATATTTGTAATAGCGGCTTTTCCTATTCTTAAATAGTCAAAACCGATATGTTTATAAAAGTATTTATCTTCGGTAGAAATTGTGGCATTTATTAAATCATCACTTATTTTATCTAGTGGTATCCAATCGTTATCTCCAAACACTAGTTTACTATTATTATCATATAGGTAATATGATTGGGACTTGTTTATTTCTAGTTTTGGTGTAAGAAAACAATATACGTAGAATATAATATTTCCTAGTACTATTATTAGGAGTGGTAATAATGTTATTTTTAGTATTTTTTTTGTTTTTTTCTTCATTTATATCCCTCATTTTTTTATCTTTTATTATAGCATTTATTATTATGCTAAAAAATGATAAAAATATGTTGTATTTTTTTTAAAGATATGATATGATTTCATGTGAAATGTTTGGATGTGATATTTATTAGAATTTTAATTAAAGGTTATCTGAAGAATATTAGTGAAAATGAAATTGTTAATTTTGAATGTAAAGGTATTAAAAATAAGAATAAAGTTACTTATGTTGATAATGATGTTAGGTTTAATATTAAAATCAATGATGATAATGTTATGCTTATTAGAGATGGTGCTGATTTTATTAATACTTTTATTTTTGATAAGAACAAAAAAAATAGTATAAGTAATTATTTGATTAAAGAAAATAATTGTGATGTTGATATTGATATTGATGTTATTGATTTAAAAATTGATGATGATATTATTTATATTAAGTATTTAATAAGTGAGACTAATTGTATTTATGAATATAAATTGGAAATGAGAGATGTATTATGAGTATAAAAAATAAATTACAGTGTATTATAAAAAAGAGTTTGCCTATTGATGTTGATTTATCTAGAATAATTATTGATATTCCTAAAGATAAAAAGAATGGTGATTATTCTTGTAATATTGCTTTTTTACTTACAAAAGAACTTAAATCTAAACCTATGGATATTGCTGGTGAAATTGCAAATAAAATTGATGATGATATCATTGATAGGGTAGAAGTAGCTAATCCTGGTTTTATTAATATTTATTTAAGTAAGAATTATTTACTTAGTAATATTAATACTATACTTGATAGTGGTAAAAATTATGGTAAGAGTAATTATGGTAATGATGAAAGAATAAATATTGAATATGTATCCGCTAATCCTACTGGTACTTTACATATTGGACATGGTAGAGGAGCAGTGTATGGGGATTCTTTGTCTAATATTATGTCTTGGGCTGGTTATGATGTTATAAGAGAATATTATATTAATGATGCTGGTAATCAAATGAATAATCTTGGTATATCTATTAAGGAAAGATATAAAGAAAAATGTGGACTTGATTGTGAGATACCAGAGAATGGTTATCATGGTAATGAGATTATTAATATTGCTGAAAATATTTATAATATTTATGGTGATTCTAAATTAAATGAGGATACGGCGTTTTTTAGAAAAGAGGGATTGGATATTCTTCTTGATGGAATAAAAAAGGATTTGGATAGATTTAGAGTTAATTTTGATGTTTTTACTAGTGAACAATCTTTATATGATAGGGGATTAGTTGATAATACTTTGAGTAAACTTCAAAGAAGTGGTAAATGTTATATAAATGAAGATGCTTTATGGCTTAGAACTACTGATATATGTGATGAGAAGGATAGAGTACTTGTAAAGAGTGATGGTAACTATACTTATTTTCTTCCTGATATAGCGTATCATGGTGATAAATTTGAAAGAAAATTTGATAGACTTATTGATGTTCTTGGTAGTGATCATCATGGATATATTAATAGACTTAAGTCTGCTTTAGAAATAATGGGATATGATTCTAATAGACTTGATGTTAGAATACTTCAAATGGTTAGATTACTTAGAGATGGTGAAGAGGTTAAACTTAGTAAAAGAACTGGTAAAACTATTACCTTAAATGAACTTATTGATGATGTTGGTGTTAATGCTGCTAGGTATTTCTTTGTATCGAAGAGTTTAGATACTCAGATGGATTTTGATTTGGATTTGGCAGTTAAGAAGAGTAATGAGAATCCTATTTATTATATTGAATATGCTAATGCTAGAATTAGTTCTATTTTGAAAAATAGAAATATTGAAAAGATAAATAAGTTTAGTACTATGAATAATGAACTTGCATATACTATCATGAATAAGTTATTGGAATTTGAGGATGTTATAATTAGTGCTGCTAGAAATGGATATCCACATTTAGTTGCTAATTATTTATATGAATTGGCTAGTTTATTTCATAGTTATTATGCTGCTGAAAAAATTGTTACTGATGATGATATTTATACTAGTGAAAGAATAGCTTTACTTGCAGCTATTAAGATTGTTATAAATAATGCGGCAAATATGTTAGGGTTAATACTTAGAGAGGAAATGTAGGAGGTATATATTATGTTAAATAAATTATCGAAAGAGGAACTAGAATTGCTTTCTTATGCTAAGATTGCAGAAATGTATTTAAAGGAAAACAAGAAGACTATGAATACCGCAGATCTTTTTAGGGAGGTTTGTAGATTACTTGGTCTTGATGACAATGAATATCAAGAAAGAATTGCTGATTTTTTTGAATCGTTAACTACTTCTAAGGATTTTATATTACTTAGTGATGGTAATTGGGATTTGAGAGCTAATCATTCTGTTAAAATTGATATGAATGATATTTATGGTGACAGCGATGCGGAAGTTGATGTTGAAGAGGAAGATAATGATAACAATGATTTATCAGAAGAAGATAATTATGAAGATGATTATAATGAAAATGCAGAAGCTGATATTATCGATGATGATTATTCTGATTTAACTATAGTTGATGAGGATGAACTAGGAGATGAAAACTAGTTCTTTTTTTTATTTATCTTCATATTATTACATGGAGGCCATTAGTTATGAAGATAAAAATAGGAATACCTAGAGGTTTTTTGTATTATAGAGATTATATTTTATTTAAGAACTTTTTTGAGGGGATTGGTTGCACCGTTTTACTTAGTGCCCCTAGTAACAGAAGTATTATTGAAGATGGTAAAAAATTGGCTGTTGATGAGAGCTGTCTTCCTTTTAAGATTTATTTGGGACATGTTAAATATTTAGAAAATAAGTGTGATTATATATTGGTTCCGAGAATATGTAATTATGGTAAAAAGAAAAGGGTATGTATGAGGTTTAATGGTATATATGATGTTGTACATAATCTTTTTCCTACTATTAAAATTATTAATTATAATATTGATTATTTAAAATTTAGATTTGAATTTACGGAATTTTTATTAATGGGATTAAAATTTAATAAAAATATTTTTAGAGTTATTTATAGTTACTTTATTGGTAAGAAGAAACAAAGAAAGTATATTAAAGATTTATGTAATAGGCAAATTAATAAACTTAAATCTGATAATTTAAAAATTCTTGTGGTATCACATCCTTATATTATTTATGATGCGTTTCTGGGTAGTGATATTATTAATTATTTGACTAATGAAGGAATAGATATTTTATATTCTGATAGAATGGATAGAAAAGAATCTATTTGTTATGCTGATGACTTTTCGAAAACTTTGTATTGGATTTATTCTAAAGAGAATATTGGTAGTTTATTTAATTATAAGAATGCTATTGATGGTGTTATATTTTTATCTTCTTTTCCTTGTGGCCCTGATTCATTGGTAAATGAACTTGCTATACGTAAACTTGATGGAGTTCCTTCGATTAATATTATATTAGATGAAAGTACCGCTACATCAGGGTTGTATACTAGATTGGAAAGCTTTGTTGATATATTGAAAGCGAGGAAAATTAATGAATAGTATAATTTCTTTTCCACATCTTGGTAATTATTATATTGCTTTTGAATATTTTTTATCTAATGCTACAAAATGTAAAGTCATTGTACCTCCTGATACTACTAAAAAAACTATAGAACTTGGTGCTAAATATTCTCCTGATTTTGTTTGTGTACCATTTAAATATAATTTAGGTAATTATATTGAAGCACTTGAAAAGGGAGCTAATGTTCTTATTCAAGGTGGAGGAGGATGTAGATATGGTTATTTTGGTGAACTAGAGGAAAAAATATTGAGGGATTTGGGATATGATTTTGAGTTTTATAACATGATAGAAGATAATCATATTTCTTTAAGAAAGGGATATAAATTTTGTAAAAAGATGAATAATAAAATTAATCCTTTTAAATGTTTTTATTATTTATTTAATACTTTACTTATGATTATTTTTATTGATAAAATTGAGAGATATATTAGACTTAATATGGGTTTTGAGATTGATAAGGGTAGTTTTGAGGAACTTGAAAAGGAATACTTTGATAGTTTTAAAAATAATGGTATTTTTAAGAATATTTATTTATATTTTAAATATAAAAGAAAGTTTAAAAATATTTCTATTAATAAAGAGACTAATCATTTTAAGGTGGCTATTCTGGGTGAATTATATTCTCTTATTGATGCTAATACTTCTTATAATACGGAAAGAAAGCTTATTAAAATGGGAATAGAGGTATATCGTGATACGGATCTTACTTATTTACTTATTACTAAAAGGTTTAAACTTCATAAAATGATAAAAAGTGGAAAGAAATATATTAGGTATCATTTAGGAGCGGATGCTTCAGGAAGTGTTGTAAAAAGTTATTGTTATGCTATGAATGGTTTTGATGGAATTCTCCATTTAAAGAGTTTTGGATGTACTCCTGAAATTAGTGCTATGAATATTTTACCAATTATTTCCAATGAATATAAAATACCTATATTGTATTTTAGTTTTGATGCCGAGGATAATGAAGTTGGTATTGATACTAGATTAGAGGCTTTTTATGATATGATTAAGCAGAAAAAAGAAACAAAAACATAGTTTCTTTTTTTATGTGTTTTTTTTTTAAAGACTTATTTATAAGGCTTTAAAAATTTAGTTAAAGACTTATGGCTTTAACTAACAGTGAACAATGATAATGTGAACTGCTAATATTAAGCTTTAGTTTACAATGTATTTATTTAATATTGTATCTTAAATAAATTTATGTTATAATTTATTTGGATAAGAAGGTGTTATATGGATATTTTGATTTTTGTGCTACTTATGGCTATTTGTATGGGTATTATTTATTTTGTGCATAGGTATTTTGGTAAGAATGAATTTTATTTATTAGCTATTGTTTATTCTATTATATCATTTGTAATGTCTTTTAAAATTGTACATTTACTTGGTATTGATGTTAATCTTGGAATTATATTTAGTAGTAGTCTTATTATGATACTTTATTATTTTATTCATAGATATGGTAATGATGATGCTAAAAAAGCTATAGTGGTAATGATTGTTAGTACACTTATTTGTGCTTGTCTTTTGATGATTAATGCTTTTATGATTCCTTCTTTATATGATAAGATGTCCGCTATGTATCAAGGATTGATACTTGATAATTTGGCGATAGTTATTATTTATCCAATATCACTAACTATTACTTTATTTTTATGTAATTATGCTTTTAATGAATTATTACAAGTAAAAGAAAAAAGAACACTTAGAATGATATTAGTATTAGTTGGTATTACTTTTATAGATGTATTTATATTTATTTATTTTAGTTATGCTATTATTATTAGATTTGATATAGCTATGAAAATTGCAATAAGTAATTATTTGCTTAAATGTTTAATAGTCGTTAGTTATTTTCTTATTGTGGATAAATTATTTATGATAAGGAAGGTGAAGAAATGAATCTTTTATATATGTTGATTGAAATAATATTTGTATATTTTATATTGGTATTATTTTATAAGTTTGGAAAAAAGGATGGATTGTTTTTATATATTGGATTTATGGCGGCATTACTTGGTGTAGTTATGTTTAAACTTTATGATTTTACTTTATTTCCTGTTAATTATGGCCTTCCATTAATTATGGGGATATTTACCGCTAATAATATTATTATTCAGAGGTTTGGACTTGATGAGATAAAAAAAATTATTAGTTATTATGTGGTTCCATATGTGATGGTAATGATTATTATTTGTCTTGGTAGTTTAGTTACTTCTAGTGATTATAATATTATGACTAATAATTGTTTTAATAGTTTATTTGGATATGGGTTAATTAATTTAAGATGTTTTATTAGTGGTCTTCTATCAATTGGATTTATGTTATATCTTAATGGTGAGGTATATTATTATATTAGGAGGAGTAAAAATAAATTATTACTTAGTAATATTGGTTCTATATTAATTATTCAATTTATTGAGAGTATTATATTTATATGTGTTGCTTATCTTGGTGAGTATGATTTTCTTATTATATTTGGAATGATTATTATTAGATATTTAATTAAAGTTATAATTGGTATGGTTGGTTTAGTTATTGTGTATTTGCTAGTTAATAGGAGAGGTAAGTAGGTGTAATTATGAGAACAAGAAAAGATGAACTTATTAGTGATGATTTAAAACCATTTGTTTGTAATATTATTAAGGAATATAGGGAAAAATTTAATTATTCTTTGGAGGATTTGGCAAGGGCTTTAAATTATAAAAAAAATAGACAAACTCTACACAAATATGAGACTGGTGTACTTAATATTCCGTATGATGTATTTTTTGATATTGCTAATATTTTTAATATTGATATTGGAACTTTTGATGATATTCCAATGACTAAGAATGAGAAGGAGTTGTTTGAAAAGAAGTTTATTAAAAATTGTGTTAATACTATGAATGGTAGTAAGAATATTACTTCTAGAGGAGAAAAAATTATTAATGCTTATAAGAATGCTTCTTATGAATCTATGAGTAAGGGATGTGAATTATCTATTAAATTATTAGATGATTCGATGGCTCCAACATATTTGAAAGGTGATAGACTATTCTTTAAAAAAAATGATCATTATGATAATGGTGATGATATTATTATAGCTGTTAAAGGAAATGTTTTATCCGCTAGAAGATTATATAAGAGTGGTAAAGCTATTATTTTGCAGGCTATTAATCCTAAATATCAAACTATTGTTGTTAATGTTTTTTCTGATAATATGATACTTGGTAAAGTTGTATCTATGTCAAGAGATATTAGATAAAAATAAAAAAGACTTCAGTTACTGAAGTCTTTATTTTTTATATTAGTTTAAAGCGTCTTTTAATTTGCTTCCAGCTTTGAATCCAGGAACAACTCTAGCTTCGATTTTAACTGTTTCACCAGTTTGAGGATTTCTACCAGTTCTTGCATCTCTTTTTTTAGCAGTGAATGTTCCAAATCCTACTAATGTTACTTTACCAGATTTTTTTAATCCACTAGTTATTCCTTCCATTACAGCTTCTAATGCTCTTCCAGCATCAGCTTTTGTTAAATCTGCTTGTTCAGCAATAAATTCTACTAATTCAGCTTTTGTCATTTTTAATTACCTCCGTTTTTTATTAATTAAGCATTATGTTTATATACTATGCTTACTACATAAAGATATCATATAATCTCAATAAAATCAATACTTTTAGGGAAAATATGATAATTATTTTTATAAAGTTAACTATTTGTATAACTTTTGTGGATAGGTTAATAATATTATTGTAAGTTTTAATTCTTTATGTTATAATACATTGTGATTTGAGAGGTGTTTTATGAAAAGAGATATTAAAAAAAATATTATTTTAATTATTACATATATTGCGTTAATTATTTTTGTACTTGTTAATTTTGAAAAGATATTATCTATATTAGGTTATATTATTAATATTTTTTCGCCATTTATTTTTGGAGCTATAGTGGCTTTTGTTCTTAATGTTTTAGTTAATTTTATTGAACGTAAGTTATTTGGTAAAGTGAAGAAGAAGACATGGCTTAAAATTAAGAGACCTCTTAGTATTACTATTAGTGTTGTATTAGTTATTTTTATTATAGTGTTTATTATGAATTTGTTGATACCTCAACTTAAGAATTCGGTTTCTTTATTTACTGATAGTTTACCTACTTATAAAGAAGATATTATTAATATTATGAATAAATTTAATTTAGAGGAGACCACTATTAAGAAGGCGTCTGATTATTTGGATAATTTTGGTAAGGTTATTACTGATTATATTAAAGGTAATTCAAAAGATGTTATTACTGTTACTACTGAGGTTGCTACTTCACTTATTGCTATTATTAGTAAGGCTGTTATTGCTATTGTTTTTGCTATTTATATTATTGCACAGAAAGAAACATTAAAGAGACAATTTAATAAGCTTATGAGTGCTTATTTGAAACCTAGAACGGTAAATAGAATTAATAAATATGCTTCAATGGCTAATACTACTTTTTCTAATTTTGTTACTGGACAATGTCTTGAGGCTTTGATTTTTGGTAGTTTATGTTTTCTTGGTATGTTGATACTTAGACTTCCATATGCTACTACTATAGCAGTGTTACTTGGGTTTACTGCTTTGATACCTGTATTTGGAGCATTTATTGGTACTTTCCTAGGGGCATTTCTTATTTTGATGATTAGTCCTATTAAAGCTATTATATTTGTTGTGTTTATCTTAGTACTTCAACAAATTGAAGGAAATTTGATTTATCCTAAAGTTGTTGGTAAGTCTGTTGGTCTTCCGGGTATTTGGGTACTTTTATCTGTTACTATTGGGGCTAGTGTTGGTGGTATACTTGGTATGCTTATAGCAACTCCTTTATGTTCTCTTTTATATATATTACTTAGACAGGCTGTTAATGATAGAATTAATAGTAATAAGATTGTCAATAGAGTAAAAGAAAAAGTCTAATTATTATTAGGCTTTTTATAATACTATGGCTATCATATTTGATGAACCTTTATTTATTATTTTTGTTAATGTTTGACATAATTTAAATCTTACATTATCTGGCATCATAGATAATTTGGCTTGTATTCCTTCTTGTACTATTACATCTAGACTTCGACCAAATATTTCACTTTTCCATATATCGGTATTATTATCGTTTTTTGTTAAATGATCAATTAATTCTTTACTTTGTAATTCGCTACCTATTATTGGTTCAAATGTACTTTCTACTTCAACTTTAATCATATGAATGGATGCTGCTTTGGCTTTGAGTTTGATACCATATCTTGAACCTTGTTTTATTATTTCTGGTTTCTCTAGTTTCATATCTTCTAATGATGGAGCCGCGATACCATAACCAGTTTGTTTAACCATCTTTAAGGCTGCTTTTATTTGATCATATTCTTTTTTTGCGATATTTAGTTCTTGAAATAATGATAATAGGTCGGCTTTGGTATTTACGGAGATACCGATAGTATCTTTTAATACTTCACTATATAATCCTGGAGGAGCCTCTAAATTTATTGTTACTTCTCCTGTTTCTGCATTAACTTCTGATATATATGATTTTGCTATATATTCTGATTCAGTAAAGTTATTATTGATTTTATCTATATCTTTTAGTTTTCTTACTTCTATTACTTCTTCTTTTATTCTATTTATATATTCTTTTTTTAGATAATGGTCTGGTTTTAAAATAGCTATCCATTCTGGCATATTTACTTTTATTTGCTCTATTGGAAATTCATATAGGGCTGCTTTTAAAATATTATACATATCTCTTTCTTGCATTGTTTCGATATTTATTGGTAATACTGGTACTTTATATTCATCTTTTAATTTGTCTGCTAATCTTTCGGTATCTGGTAGCATTGGATGGGTACTGTTTAATAGAACTATATATGGCTTTCCGATTGATTCTAATTCTTCAATAACTGTTTTTTCGGCATCTAGATATTCATTTCTTGGTATTTCTCCTATGGAACCATCTGTTGTTACGACAATACCTATTGTGGAATGATCTTTTATTACTTTTTCTGTTCCTATTTCTGCTGCTTCTATAAATGGGATTGGTTCTTGATACCATGGTGTCATTACTAGTCGAGGACCATTTTCATCTTCATATCCTTTGGCGGATGGAACTATGTATCCAACGCAATCTATCATTCTTATATTGGCTGTAAAATCTTCTATTTCTATTTTAGTGGCTGTTGATGGTATGAATTTTGGTTCTGTTGTCATAATGGTTTTTCCTGCTGCTGCTTGTGGTAGTTCATCTAGACATCTTTTTCTTTCATATTCATCGGTTATATTAGGTATTATTAAATTTTCCATAAACTTTCTTATGAATGTTGATTTTCCTGTACGCACTGCACCAACTACTCCTAAATATATGTCGCCTCCTGATCTTTTTCCTATACTTTTTATAACTTCTGTTTTTTCCATTATATACCTCTTTTCTTTTTATCACTAAATACTATGTTAAGTAATTTTAAATATGCTAAAATGAGTTGTATTAGTTTTTATTTTTTCTTTTTATTATTTCTTTTAGAAAATAATTATATATTTTTTCGGTGTTATTCATGTCTTCCGGATGGAATTGCACTCCTAATATGAAGTTATTATTATCAATATATTCTATACTTTCAATTATGTTATCCTCTGATATAGATGTTATTTTGAATGGTTTATTTACTTTTTTTACCGCATATATATGTCTTGTATTTACTGAGTATGTATCTCCTAGTAATTTATTTATTGTACTGTTTTTTTCTGTTTTTATAAGATGTTCTTTATTTATGTTATAATGATTATTTATTTTTATTAAGTCTTTTTCAGTAGTACTATTTATACTATATAATCCTATTATTTGATGTCCCATACATATTCCTAATACTGGAATATGCTTTTTTATGGCATAGTCTAATATTTGGAAGTGGTATGGGTATATTGTACTTCCTCCTTGAAAAATTATTCCATCACATAAATCTAATATCTCGGTGTTGATGTATGAATTGTTATAGTTTAATATACCTATATAATTACATTTGTTATGGATATATTTTAAATTATTTTTAGTAATTGCTTCAAAAGATGTGTTATTTATTTTTTCTTCCCTGGCTATTATACCGATAGTTATATTTTTCATTAAATAAATTTATCTAAGTCATTTGGAACGTTATCATTCATAATGGTGTCAATTATTTTTTGTTCTTTTTCCTTAGATACCTCTCTTCCTGTCATTTTTGCTAAGTCATTTATTACCTCTTTTAAAGTACTTTCATCTTTCATATTACCTTCTTGTAGTTTATTTGCAAGTGATAATATTGTTTCTTTATCGACGTTAGTCTTTTTTTCTACCCTTTTAAAAAAATTATCTGAAAAATTCATTAAAAAAACCTCCTAACATAATATATGTTAAAAGGTTAAATAGGTTAATTAATCATTTTTATTTTTATATTCTAATATGATTGGTGTCCCTTCTAAATCAAAATTTTCTCGTAATTTGTTTTCTAAATATCTTTCATATGAAAAGTGTATTAGTTTGTTACTATTTACGAATAGTGTAAATTTAGGTGGGGTAGTACCAGTTTGTTGAGCAAAGGATATTTTTAATCTTTTTCCTTTATATGATGGAGGTGCTTTTAATAATACGGCATCTCTTATTACATCATTTAGGGTACTAGTCTTTATTTCTTTTTGTGAATTTATATATACTTTATCTATTTCTGGCATAATAGTAAATATTCTTTTCTTGGTTAGCGCTGATACGAATGTTATTGGAGCAAAAGATAAAAATTTGAATTCTGAACGTACTAATTTTGTAAATGTACTAATATCATTTTTATCATTTACTGTATCCCATTTATTTACTACTATTATGATTGGTTTTCCTTCTTCAAGTGCATAACTGGCAATGTGTTTGTCATGTTCTATTATTCCTTCTTCAGCGTTTATTACTAGTAGGCATACATCACTTCGTTCTATAGCTTTCATACTTCTTAATACGGAGTATTTTTCTATTCTTTCAAATATTTTGCCACTTTTTCTGATCCCTGCTGTATCTATGGCTACATATTTTTTTTGATTATATGTAAACTCGGTATCTATGGCATCTCTTGTTGTTCCAGCAATAGGGGATACGATTACTTTTTCTTCATTTAATAGTGCATTTACAAGACTACTTTTGCCAACGTTTGGTCTTCCTATTAAACAGAATTTTATTCGATCGTCTTTTTCTTCTTCCATATTGTTTTCAGTAAAATTTTCTGTTATTTTATCTAATAAATCTGATAATCCTAGAGAATGTTCACCACTTATTGGTAATACGTCTTCAAAACCCAGTTCATAGTAGTTATATATATTTTCTTCTCTTTTTGGATTATCTAATTTATTTACCGCTACTAAAACTTTTTTTCCTGATTTCATTAATATATCTCTTATTATAAAGTCGTTTTGATTTAATTCTTCTAATCCATTTACTACAAAAACTATAATGTCTGCTTCTTCAATGGCTATGTTTGCTTGAATGATTATCTCATTATTGAAATCTTCTTCGGATACATCGATTCCACCAGTATCTATTAAATGAAATTTGTAGTTTTTGTAATTTACTGTACCGTATATTCTATCTCTTGTTACACCAGGAGTATCTTCAATTATGGCTATTTTTTTACCGACTAATTTGTTAAATATTGTTGATTTACCAACATTTGGTCTTCCAACGATTGCTACTGTAGGTACTTTCATGTAATATCACCTCTTTGTAAAGTATTATAACAGAAAATAAAAAAAAATACTATAGTTTTATTTTTAATCCATAATTTATTATGTTTAATGTATTTTGGTATATTAGTTCTGATAATTCTAAAAGATATAAATAATCTTTTTCTGAAATAGTATTTTTTATTTGAAGATAGAAATTGTTTTTGTAATAATAAATGTTTTTATAGTCTATATTACATTCTTTTATAATGTTGTAATCTATTTTATATAATATTGGATAATCTGTATGAATTATTATTTTTACTTCTATTTCATTTTCTGTTTTTAATATTGTTTTTATATTTTTTAATATAATTAGAGTACCATATTTTTTTATTGGGTAAAACTCTAAAATAATTAGTTTTTCTAATTTGTTTTGTTTTTTAATTTTATTTATTATTTTTCTTTCCATTTTTTCACCTCCCTACATTAATTTGTTATTTCTTCTAAAACATTATGATTGTATATATCTATATTGTTTTTAATTATTTTTATTATATAATCATTAGTATTATTTATTTGGTTTATTATCATAAATCACTTCCATTTTAGTTTATGATAATATGTTTAATAGGGTAACTAACTTAAATGCTTTTCTATTTCTTCATATACTTCGTTTTTGCCTATTTTAGTTACTGATGAAAATAGAATTATATTTTTGTCATCAGGTAAGTTTAATTCTTTTTGAATAATATTTTTGTTTTTAGCATGGTTATTTTTAGATACTTTGTCTACTTTGGTACAAATGATTGTTACTGGTACATTGTAGTATTTTAAATAATCATACATCATTATATCGTCACTTGTCGGTTTATGTCTAAAGTCCACTAATAAAAATACCATTTTTAGATTTTCTCTTGATTTTAAGTAACTTTCCATGATTAATCCAAATTTCTTTTTTAATGAGTTTCTTACTTTAGCAAACCCATAACCTGGGGCATCTACTAAATAGAAGGAATCATTTATTTTATAGAAATTTAATGTTTGGGTTTTTCCTGGCGTAGATGATGTTCTGGCATAGTTTTTTCTATTTATTATTGTATTTATAAAACTGCTTTTACCAACGTTGCTTCTACCTACTAATAGAAATTCTTCTTTATTGTCTGTTGGGTATTGGCTTTCACGTACTGCAGAGATTATTAATTCAATAGTATTTATTTTCATTTTTGCTCACCAAAATAATTTTACCATAGTATATAAAAAAAAGCAAATTATGGATTATTTGCTTTTTCGGTTTCATCTTTTTCATTATCTTTGGAAGTATTTTCATCTTTATCAGTTCCCGATGTTTGGTTATCTTTTTCATCTTTATTTTTATCTATAGTTTCATCTTTTTCGTTGTCTTTGGAAGTAGTTCCATCTTTATCAGTTTCTGATGTTTGATTATCTTTTTCTTCTACTTTTGTAGTGTTGTCTTTTTCTGTTTTTGTACTGTCTTCTTTTGTTTTATTATCATCTTTTTTAGTACTTGTAGTTGTATCTTTCTTTGTTTCTTCTTTAGTAGTTTGAGGATTTATTTGGTTTGGATATTTAACATTTCCAACTGTGTTATTATATGATGACTCTAATGTTATACCATTATTTACATCATCTATTAGTTTTTTTGCTTCTTTTATACTATCTTCATTTGGAATTGTTACATATAATTTTTGTGTGCTATATGAATATGTATAATCCATACTACCTGTTCCCGTTAGTGATGCGCTAGTTATATTCCATCCACCAGGTTTTTCTAATTCTTTTTGAATTAATTTAGTTATATCTGTTTCTGATAAACTTGTTTGGAATGAATCTTTTACACTACTTAATATTTTTGAATATTTATATATTAATTCTTTACTTGTTACTTTTCTTATAATGGCTTCTATTACTGCTTCTTGGTTTTTACCACGATCATTATCGCCTTCTGGAAGACTTTTTCTTTCTCTAGAAAAGGCTAAAGCTTGTTTACCATTCATATGGTTGTAACCTTTATAGAATTGGTAATTATCTATATATGATGTAAATGAATATTTGGAATAAACATCTACGCCATCTATACTATCTATTAGTTTTTCTAGTGTTGTAAAGTTAACTCGTAAATAATAGTTTATATCAATGTCTAGTAACTCTTCAATTGTACTAATAGACATATTTACTCCATAATTACCAGCATGTGTTAATTTATCTTTATATCCAGTTGTTCCTGATAATTGAACATAGTAGTCTCTTGGTATTGATGTTAATAATATTTGTTTTGTTTTTGGATTTACTGTTACTAGTATATTTACGTCACTTCTAGATACTGTAGCTATATCACCATATACGTCAATACCACTTATATAGATTGTAAATGGGTCTTTAGTTACATCAACGGTTTTATTTTTTTCTGTTATGACACTTCTTATTGTTATTTTGTATAATATTTGGTATTGACTTACATCTTCTTCTTCTTGACATTGTTCGTCAGCGGTTCTGTAGGAAACAAGGTTATGAACTACCTGAATAT
>OGXG01000045.1_pt1 | contig 66002 bp, 105 predicted proteins | sample 1576251 | NCBI WGS metagenome assembly OGXG01 (sample SAMEA3541533, study PRJEB24748) | human gut metagenome | biome: human gut; feature: human-associated habitat; material: faeces | place: China | collected 2012
TAGCTTGTACATTTTCAAATGTTACATCTAATTTAGATTTGTCATATCCGATATCTTTGTAATGTTGCTCACAAGCATCTTTTATATTTATTTCATAAGAAGTTACTTCTAATATTTCCATAAGACGTCTTGCATTGTTAAGTGTTCTGTCAGTAGTTCCATAACAAGGCATTGTAATAGCGTGTATTCCTTTTGTATCAAGCCCATTTATGTTGAATGCTTCTGCTGCTACAATTAATGCTAACGTGCTGTCTAATCCACCAGAGATTCCTATAACAACATTTTTACAATTTATTTTTTTATACTTTTATTATTCAAAATTGCTTTCATCAGAGTTTTTGAAAATGACCATCTTTGATGCAGCATCCTTTCTTTTTTCCATACTGGTATTTTCCACATATATTTCCGTGGTCTTGATGTCAGCATGTCCCATTGCATTCTTTGTGAGCATTATGTCTGTTGTTTGCTCATAGGTTAATGTTGCAAAAGTTGATCTCAATTTATGAGGAGTAATGTTTTTTGCATTTCCAGTAAGCAAATTGTATTTTTTAACAAGCTTTTCCACACTTCGAACATCAATTCTTTTTTTTCTTAGAGAGAGAAAAAGAGCTTGTTCTGAGCCGGGTAAAGGCTTTATTTTTTTGCGTTCATCCAGATATGTCAGAAGAGCATCATTAACTTCCTGTCCAAAAAAAACAGTATCATAAAAAGCACCCTTTCTAAAAACTCTAATGGACATGTCATTAAAGTTAATGTCATTTATATCAATCCCAACAAGTTCAGATACACGAATTCCAGTTCCAAGAAGAGTTATGATAATGGCATAATCTCTTCTTCTTGTTTTTTTTGCATATGTTATTTGTCTTTCTGAAAGTGTATTGTTTGAATAATTTTCTCCATAAGCTATCACATTTAGAAGCATGTTATTTTCTTCTTCAGTCAATCGTATTATATTTTTACTTTTCCTTCTTTTAGTTGGTGTTTCAACAATTGAAGATACATCAAAAGGAAGATAGCCATATAGATAGCAGTAGTGGAAGAAGGATTTAATGCTTGACAGCTTTCTACTTAAGGCTTTGTCTCCATTTCTATTTTCTCTTAATCCATTTTTATCATATTTTCCATGTCCATTATGCATTGTAATCAAAAAATGTGAAATGTCGCTTGCCTTAACTTCCTTTAACATGTACATGTCAATCTGGTCCATTTCAGTGGCAAAAACATGTTGACAAAGAAATTCAAAAAACATTTTTAAGTCATTGGCATAGGCATAAACCGTTTTTGGTGTTTTTGATAACATTAAATGGGAAAAATACTCTCCACAAATTGGAGGCAGCATCATTTCTATTTGTTTTATTTTTTGATTAATTTTTGCTTCCTGTTGAAAAGCATAATCGCTTTTTTCAGCCATAAGAGATCTCCCTTGATTATATTTTATGTTAAATATGTAATAGTATACGACTTTTTTTAAAAAAAATCTATATGGTAGCAAGGAGAGAGGGTTATTTTGTATTTTTAAAGTTCCCTATTAGTTCGTTAAATACCAATTTAACGAACTAATAGGGGCAAAATAAAAAAAGAGCCACTATTTGTGACTCTAATTTTTTCATATAGTTTAATATTAATTTATTTTTTCAAAAAATACTCTACAATGATTCCATTGAGTTTAGTTACAGAATAAATGACATCTTCCAGAAGATAAGATTCATCTTCAACAGGACATTCATTGACATTCTCATTTTCTTCAATATCGGTGCATGATACTATGACATATGTTTTTTCTACACCTTTATTAACATATTCTTTAGCCAACCTGATTGCATCATCTTTTTAAGAAACATAAAACTGATTTTCATCATAATATCCATACTCTTTGTCATAGACATTATTGTATGATGAAAATTGTTCATCATTTTTTTCAAGTAAAATGCCTTCATCAATTAAAAACACATCTTGCATATTTTTTCCTTTCTTTAATTAAATGAAATGGTTATAATCTTTCCGTCAAGAATTGCTTCATCATACCAATCCTTGCTTTCTTCAGAAGTATATTCTTCCTGTAAAAATTTTCTAACCTCTGAATCTGTTTTAAGATTTTGTGTTTTCTTAATTAAGTTAAACAACCATCTTTTTTCTACAACAACAATTAATTCGTCAAAATTAGCATCCTCGGTAAAATATTCACTGCAGACACAAAATGATATTAAATCCTTGTGTTTGGAATAATCCCTGTATGTTGGAATGCCGTCAGCAATTTCTTTCTTTCTTAAATCTTTGGATGTATATTCAGCAACTTTTTCATTAACAGATCTAAGCTTAATCCATTCGCTCCAGGCAGTATCAAGCATTTTCTGTGTTGCATGGTAATTGTTTGCCTGAATTTTTGCCATTAGTTTGTCCAATACTTCAAAACCATCATTTGATGAAATGTATTTTTCCATTTTTTATTTCCTCCTTATTATATTAAGTTCATTTGTTAATTCAGTATTTTTCTTTTGTAAATTTGAAACATAATCCTTTAACAAATCAATTTGTTCATTAAAAGTAGAATCATCAAACAACTCATTGAAAAAATCACTTAGGTAATTGTTTCTTAGAACATATTAAATATTGTTTTTGCATGAGGTTCATCAGGTATACGACAGTCATCACCAGTAGAACCAATTTCGATGACATGTGTTCCAGATTTTGTTTTCTTAACTGCAAAAATTGTAGTTTGTCCAATATCACAACCATGTGTATGTATATTGAATTTGATAGATTCTGGAATTTTGCCGATATTGTCAATAATTTTTGCAATATTGGTATCATTGAGATGTTGTGTTCCATTTGTTTGTGGTAATTTAAAGATTTCTTCTATCGGCAATTTTTGATAATTTTCTGAGAAATCAAATTCATATTTTTTGCCGTCAGCTGTGATGAAATATCCTTCTTGGATAATTTGCCATGCATGATTTTCATGCAGTGAAATAATGATAATATCATTTGGTTCTGGTTTGAGCATATTTTGTTACTACCTTTCTATATTTTTATTTTTATGTGGGAACGAATTATTCCCACATGAGACCAAGGATACGTTTTGGCGAAAGTTTGGATAACTCGCAAATAGAAGATTTAGTGAGTAATTTTCCAACTCGACGTCGGAAACTTTCAAATCTTTCGAACGATGTTTCTACTCTGATTTTTGATTTTTCATCGATATCGTCGATAAATCTGCATCCGTTTAAAACATCTAATAAGAATGACCGACCCATGAAGCAAATGTCATCGTATATTTCAGCTTTAACTGGTGTATACGGCGTTTCACCTAAACTGCGAAACATTGCTGTTGTTGCAACTTTTACGAGCATGTCATCTTTAAGTTCTACGATGACATTCTTGAGTGCTTTTTTCTTGATTTTATCAAAGTCTTTCATTTCCCGGAATTTATCCATTGCATAGATGTTTGCAACACCTTTGTCATACTTATCTAATACATATGCATTATAAATTTTAGTACTCATCTTTTTTCCTTCTTACTTAAAACTGCAAAAGTCATCTAAATTTGCTTCAACTTCCACATCACCATCTTCCAGTTCAAATTTCTTTTCTCCTGTTACATTATTGATGTAATATGAAAAAAAGCCATCATTAAATAGATACCATTCATTAAAATTTTCTTTATTTTTCATATCTTATTTTACCTCCAATACTTTCCAGTTTTTTATCATTTTTGTTGGAATATGATACCCATCCATAGACATCCAAAAAGCCCTTTTAAACTGATATGCCGGCTCATGTTTATAGGCTTTTATCTTATGTCCATTACCTCTTTCAAATTCTATGGTTGCACCGATAGGAAGCTTAGATAATGCATTTTTCTGTGTTACATTTTCTACACATAATTGTCTCCAATTTAGTGCATATTCATTTGTTGTTTCAGTAAGCAAGTTTAGAATTGATTTTGGACAATCATAATAATCAGGACCATATGTTTCATCCATATTTTTATAATAAAACATACTATTTTCAACTGACGTAAGAAAAATGGCAGCCCATACTTTACCATTATCTATTGGTGTATATATGTCTTCTCCATTTTCATCTTTACCATCATATTTAACCATATTCTGTATTGCTGCATAATAGACAGCACCCTTCAGTGTTGACTTAAGAACTTTAAAATTACCTCTGTTTAAGCCTTCCATAAAGTAGGCATCGCATTCTGCTTTTCTGTCAATTTTTCCATTCTTATAATGCGTTGCACAGTAACCTGTCCATCCCATACTTTTTCTCCTTTCATTTAACTCCAATTATTAATTTGTTTCATATTTAATATGGTTATGTTTTGAATATAGATAAAAAAAGAAATATTATTCATTTTTTTAAAAAAAGAGCCACAAAAAGTGACTCTTTATATTTTTATTGTTTATCTTTTTTTTGATCCATTTTTTTATTCCTTTTTTCAATGTTTTTTCATTATTTTTTCTCCATTATAATCTTTAGTCCACTCCTCAGATGCAATAACTGATTCATTCTCTTCATAAATATCCCCATCTAATGGAATTATTTTTCCATCTTTTACTTTAAAACATCCAATAAATTCTCCACGTTTTTCATCATCACAATCAGGATATATAATACGATAATCTACATAATCATAATTTTTATCTTTGATTAAAGCTCCAATAGTTGGATATGGCTTTGTATATTTATTCATCATAAATCTCCTTTACACTTCTATTTTTATATTTTCAGATTTTTCTGTTCATTTATACCCATTAGTTTTACAGCCTTATTCACACATTAATTTGAATATTCAATAATATCAATAAATAGATTGCAAACACATATTAAGAGAAGCATAGCCAAAATAATAATTCCAAATACTATTGTTGACTTTGCCAATAAATAGTACTGGCCAAATAAGAAAAAAAGTACAAAACCAATAGTGCTTACAAAAAAGCCTACAAAACTAACAATACTAATAATGAATGCACACAATATTATCTTTTCTAATACAGTATTTATTTTTTTATAAATTTTTTTTGAATTCTTCATAATGTTCTCCTATCTGACAATTCTGTTTTTATTGAACTATTTCATATTTAGCGGGATAATATTTTGTAATTCCTTCATTTTGAGTATCTATTTTGATATAATTTCGTTTCCAATATTTTGTTGTGCAGTTATTACAACGATTGGAGTGGAATTCCACTCCATGTCACTCTCACATCCAGATACGTGAGTAAATGAATGTGGTAGGTTCTCATCGCCAATGTTATCCATGGGTTTTAACGGCTCCGACTTCTCCTTACCCTTCAGAGATGTTTACTCGGCTTCTCAGAGCAGTGGACGTGAGAAGTATCCACTGGTGACTATGTATTCCATGGTAACGTAGTACCCAAAGTACTTAGGCTAATCAACCACTTGCTATTGCAAGTCCACTACTTTAGTGGTGGGTTGTTGACCTGAATCAGTGTTCCAATTTTCATCATTCTGTTCTACTTCATTTTCTATCATTTTCCCAAATGTTTTGTCATTCTTGCCAATGCATATACGAGATTGAGTAAGACCAAAGTTGTGTTCACCAAAAGAATTAAATGTTAAAATTTTATAGACAAAAGGATTAAAATGCCCGTTATTTTTCTTTATTTCATATGTACTTATGAATGAAGATGAACCATCAATTTTTTGAATCATTACATCCTTTCGAAGACATTCGTAAGATTCTTCCGGACAGTTCTCTCCTCTTGAAAAAGAAATGTAAAAATATGCATCTTTACCTTTATCATAGATTTTTGACACTTTAAGGTTTTCAACTTTTATTTTTTCTTTAAATTTCAAATTATTTTTTTGATGATTTTCTTCAATTGTGTTTCTACCACCTGAAATAATAAATGGTGTTAAAATAGTTAAGCAAAAGGAAATGGCAAATATAAAACTAAATATTAGTGTGTAAATGGTTAACAACTTCCTTGTTTTTGTGCTAGATTCTTCACTTTCTACTTTCTTTTGCCTGTTCACCATCTGGTTTAAAATTATCAAAGAGATAATTAATATAATAATACTTATCATTTTTTCCTCCTTAATTTCACTACAAAAATCGCATTTATTTTTTCAAAAGTGAATTAAATGCACTTTTTTCTATTAACAATATGGTATAATTTTATCATTTTGTACTTTTATATTATTTCTGCAGACAATCTTTTTTTAATTCATTATTAGCTACTGAGTTGCAAATGTATTTTATGATTAAACCTCCTTAAAATTGACTGGATAGTATTTTATTATTTTGTTATTATCAATATCTATCTTTATATAATCGTTTATCCAATATTCTGTATAAGCCTTGCCATTACTATTAATTTTATCAATAACATCAAGATTTCGTAGTAATCCATCTTTGTTAAAATATGTAATGATTCTTGTTTTTGGATCATAGTTTATATTTGAATAGTTATCTTTATTTGATAAAAATTCAAGTAATTTATTTATTGGAAGTACTCTACGTTTATTAGCATTATAATTATTTCTTACATCATTTATTTCATCTAATTTGTTGTCCATGATAAAAGCAATTCCAAGACTTAGAATACATAAGCTTATAAAAATAAAATTACTTACCGATAATATGGATGAATTTGAGATTATTAATGACAGTGTATTATTTATAAAGGCAAGACAAAATACTACAAAAAGTAAAGAGAAGATACCACAAGTTGATACTAATTTTTCATTTTTAAATACAGGTTCAGGACCAATTTTTGTATCAATGTCATCAGCAATATTTACTTCTAATTTATTAATTTTTGCATCATTTTTTCTTTTATTATCTTCAGTATTTACTAAGTTACAAATATATTTCATTTAGCCCTCCTCAAATTTAAGCATGTAAATTAATTTTGGTACAATTTAGTTACCATCATTATTTTTCTTTTGTTTCTCATATTCCTCAATTTTCTTTTTCAAGATTTCCACTTCTTTTTGGTGCATTTTGTCAATGTTTCTATCCATTTCATTTTTTTCTTCAAAATATTTGCAATATTGTTCATTTGAAAGAGGTTTTGTTTTTGCTGTCTGTAGACAGACAAAAGACCTTTGTGCTGCATTATAGGCAGAAATGGCATAATTGTAATTATGGTCATTAACAATTTCAGGTAAACACCATCTGCTCATGCACTTGCATTCACTACATTTAACTTTTTTCATTGTGAACTCCTTTCTCATTATTTTGGATGGAATCAATCCAATCATAAAAATCAGCTTCAAAGTTATCAAAATCATTTAGAAAATCCTGAATGAGAAAAGTATCAGATGTCATTTTTTTCTCAATGCAAGGATTATATTCAAAAACTTCATACATCTTCTTTCCATCAGTCAGAAAAAAGACTTGAGAGTATTTAGATGAAGATTCAATGCACAAATACTTATTATTAGCAAAGACCGGATTTTCATCTGAATTAATCAAGAATCTTATTTTCCCATAGGTTTCTTTTTCAAATGTAAAATAATAGTGACTCATTTGAAAGTAAACTGCCAAAAAAGTTTTGTCATTCACTAAGGATTTTAAACGACTATCGTTTTTGTGGCCAACCTACCTAATAAGAATACGTATAAAAGAATAGTAGTTATTGAGAGAAAAACGAGCATACCAACATCTACGGAGTTACTATTTTCTTGTGTAGTACTAAGTTTGTAATATGTATGGTTTCCAATGGAAAGTTTTGCTTTCTCATCTATGTTTTTGTTATTAATTTTTTCGTCTAAAATATATGTATCATTATTTACAACAATTGTTTCAGATGGAATTTCATTTTTGGTTTGGGTAGTTGTTTCATCAGCAAATACTGATATTGAACTAATTACAATACATAATAGAATTGTAACTATTAATATAAATCTTTTAAACTTCATTTTTTTCCTCCTCTTCTTTATTTTTTTTTACATAGTCCCTTTTACATATTTTTTCATCACACTCCAAGCAATCAAGATATAAAACCTTTTCATTTGAAATTGGACAAATTTTTGCCATACTTTGTCACCTCTCTTTTTTTATGGAAAAGTTAACATAAGGAAAGAAGAACAAAGTAAAGCAGTATTATAATGACTATAATGCAAACTGCAACTATATCTTCCAAATCTAAAATTTCCTTTTGCTTTTCACCTTCTCTTATGTTTTCTGATTTTTCATTCACATCATGATTATGGCTATGACTTTCATTCTGCTTTACATATGTATCACCATTTAGGATTATGGTTTCTGACTGTGTTTTTTGTTGTGTACTACATTTCTGTGTTACGGATTCATCTGCAAATACAAAAAATGAATTTAATGTAATGCAGATTAAGGTCAATAAAATAAGCATTATCTTCTTCATGTGTACTTCCATCCTTTTTCATTATTACTTTTAGTCAACCAACCAATATGTTTTACCGTTTACAATTACAGTTTCCTGCTGAACATTTTGTGTTGTTTTAATTTCTTTAGTTACAAATTAATCTTAGCAAAATTAAAAAAACTAATTTTTTTGCAACTGTGTTTTCAATACTAATATGGTTGAAATTTTTAAAAAAAGAGCCATATTCAAAAAATATGACTCTTAATTTCGTTATTAATTATTTTTTTGCTCCTCTGGGCTAAGCAACAGCAGAAATATTATTAAACTCATAATTCCATCTTCCAAAAGAATTTAAATCATAGTGCAGAATGAAATTGCAAAATTTAATTGTAAATTTCTTTTCCATAAAATTTTTCTCCTATTTTCCACTTCTTAACATACAAAATAATAGTTCAGTCATTGAACGTTTTCTTGGACCTTCTCTGCAGGACATTGCAACTAAAAGTGTCCATTTGTCATGAATGCCCAGTGGTGTTGGATTTTTCAACTCTCTTTTTAATTGACTTTTGACATCCAAGGAGTAGTTTTTTGGAACTGCAACCATAATGCCAAAGTATAATGATGATTCAGGATAATTGTTTAAAACATAATTTCTGAATTTACCACTTTTAATGTCCAACATTAACTGTTTGTAACATTCCACAGTTGTAACTATGTAGTTCTTCTCACCAAGAAAATTAAGTCCATTTCCACTGTATACATCATCAATGCAGCTCTTAATTTCATAGCATGTAAAAATTCCTTTTTCGATGGAAGATGGAGAACACTGGTCTTTTGGAGAAAATTGCATGTAATCCACTCTTTTTCCTTTTGTTGACATTGGATCAATACTGACTTCTTTTGCCCAATACTTGCCCGGTCCTGTAAACTTTTCGTTTTCCAATAATTTTCCAAGAAATTTTGTTGTGTTCCTCCTGTTCATTTTTCCACCTCTCATTTCATAATTTGTTTCAAAACTCTTAATTACTTAATCGTCTATGGAAACACTTTCATATACTTCTGATTTTTCTTTCTTTGATGTTTGGTATAATGTAATTGAGCCAGATGTCAATTCATACTTTAAATCGACATTAAATTTTTTCTCACATATTTCAAGCACTTTTAAAATAACTCTTTTACTATAATCACAGACAATGAATTCTGATTCAAAAGGAAGAACTGATGTGGTTATGTTTATTTTTTCAGCAATGTACTGAAGATATTCTTTTGCTGTGTTGAAATTAAGAGCTTCCAATTCTTCATCCGTCACAGGATTGTTATTAATCTTTCTTAAGAAAAGTATTTTTGATGTTGTTGTCACAATAATTGTTTCAAGCAGTGCTACAATGGCAAGAATCATCATGATTCCTACAATATAAACAAGACCATCAAAGAAATAATTAATTATGGAAAATTTTCCATCATCAACTAAAATTGAATTTCCATGATTAAAAATTTTATCTCCGGCTAATCCTATTGCACATATTAGAAATATGGATAGTAATACCAAAACAATAATTATTTGTCTTCCAAAAACATCAATAAAATTACTTATTTTTTCATCTCTTGAAATTTTCTTTTTTTCTTTTTTTTGTTTCATGAGTTATTTACCTCCTTCTATTTTTTGTTAATACTATCATTTTTCATATTTAATATTTTTTTGCATTCTGTAAATTAGGGAATTTAAAATTTTTATAATCAAAATTAGTAATTCTTCATTTTAATTCAACTATAATATGGTTAAATTTCTGACATTTTTCTCTCTAAAATGAATATTATTCCTTTTTTTATAACTTTTTAGAATTTTTGATTTTTTTCTAAAATTTAACTTTTATTAAAGAAATTATTTTTATGTTTTTGTATACTGTAAAGCAAACCTAAAAAAGAGCCACCATTTAGGTGACTCTGATTTTCATTACAATTATTTAAGAATTTTCAATACCATAATTATTTTTTCTTTCTATCATGATTTTTTAAACCAGTTTGTCACAACCATCAAGATTGATGCAGACATGACCAATTTCATTAATGTCCCTTACCATTCCCTTCATTGATGCTTCATCCTCATAGCCAATGAGAAGTAAACCATAAGGGTAAGTATAACTGTCCTCTACAATGTCATAATATTTCCAACCTTTTTGTCTTGCAATGTCTTCCAAAAGTTTCTTGCCTTTTTCATAAGTCTTGTTGTAATCTTTCATTTTAAGTTCCTCCTATTTTTGTTTTATTATGTTTGTCCCTTCTGCAAATGGATGGCAAAGGATTTCTTTCACAAGTTCTCCAAAAGCATTCTGAACTGGAATACCATCAGGAAAATCATCCCAAGCCCTTTTTGCCAGTTTTCTTAAATTAGAAATGGCTTTCAATACCATATCCGGATTAGATGCATCATTACACGATGCATGTAGTTCCACATTTCTTCCTATTAATGAAAATGAATCCTTACCATGCCAGTCAGGACGTCTTATCCAAATGGTATATCCAATTTTTCCATCACCCCAACCTTCTAATGTGGTTTTTTCCTCAATTTCAGTCCACCCATTATTTATGATTTCGTTTTTTATTTTTAAAAATTCATTCATAATAATTTCTTCCAATCTCCCATTATTAATGTTTACATTTATAATATGGTTACATTTTTCAATGACATAAAAAAAGAGCCACCGGGGTGACTCTAATTTATAAATTTTCTTAAAAACAATGTTATCCAAAAAATGACATTATGTTGTCATAAGCTAATGATTCAAAAAATTGTTCTTCTTCATAATTCATTTCCATAAAGGAAAAGCATTTAATAGCTATTTTTTCATAATCAAAGCCTGTTGATAATAAAGTTTTCCATCCTCTTGATTTAGCAACATTAATGTTTTCTTTTAAATCGTCAATGAAAAGTATATTTTCTCCATAGTGTCCTGTAACTGTTTCTACAATTTCATAAATTTGAGGATCTGGTTTTTGAATGCCTAAATTAAATGAAAAAAATCGATAATTAAATTTATCTAAAGGTAAATTTTCTCTTAATAATTCCATATCCATTTCACATAATGTTGATAATATGCCAATACAAAATCGTTGATCTATTGCTATCTTTTTTATTAAGTTCTTCATTTCTAAAAACCATGGTACTTTACGATAATGTTTTAAATAACAATTTTTAAAATCATCTACTGAACATTTGCATCCAGAGGATTTTAGATACTTTGTTATAACACTAGAAAGATTAGTTCCACTAGACGTCCAAAAAGATTTATCATTAAACATTGATTCAAATATTTCGACATTTTGAGGCTTTAAATCTAGTGCAATATCATTTCTAGCATCATAGATTGTATATTTTTCTGAATTACTGTTTAGTAAAACATTTCCCCAATCGAATAATATTAGTTTTTTAGTTAAATTATTCATTAATTTATTTTCCTTTCTTAATCTCCTATTATTTTTTGTTACAATAATAATATGGATTTTTTTATACAAGAAATAAAAGTATGCAGCTAAATAAAAATAAAGAGCCATTATTGTGAATTTTTTTTATTTTGGAATGTTATTTATTATTAGTTACAACAGTGTCACTGCCAGATACAGTTACCCAGCCATGCTTGATTCTTGCTTCTGCTAGTTTGTTATTAATTATCTTGTCAGTAATGGAATTGGAAATCTTTTTATTGGCTTCTGCTTCTGCATCAGCAGCTATCTTTGTGGCTTCCGCATCTGCCTCAGCCTTTGTCTTCTTAACCTGAGCTTCTGCACTTGCCTTTTCAATTTCCTTCTTGTTTTCTATCTGCTGTTTTTCATAATCCATCTGAGCCTGCTGTTTCTTTGCAATCTTTTCATTGTATTCCTTGTCGAATGTTGCATTGTTAATGACAACCTTGTTTATGTAGATTACATCCTTGCCATATTTGTCATTAATGGAATTCTGAATGTTTTCCTGTGCTATTGGCTCAATCTTGCCACGATTTGTTACATCAATAGGAGTCAATGTTTTTGCAGCAGACTTAATTGCCGAGCCAATCAATCCTTCATTCAACAGATTGCTTTCATAATCACTTATGTTGGCTGCAATCCATGCTGATTTTTCAGGGTTAATTCTGAATGTTACCGTAATGCCTGAAAAGAATACTTCATTTCGTTCACTGGTTTCTGACGAAATTGTTGTGTTTTCAAATGATATGTCCTGCTGTTTGTTGTTAATTTTTTCAACTGTCTGAACAACGGGCACCTTAAAGTTAAATCCATTAGGTAATGTATTTTTACTTATCTGGCCAAACGTCTTTTTAATGCCAGTGTATCCCGTAGGAATAATTACAAAGCTTGATGACAGAATAATCACAATTAATCCCACAATGTATCCTGTAATTTTAACCTTTGTCTTTTTTTCATCATTATAGCCCGTTCCAACTTTGCTTATAATTCTTTTAACAAGAGTGAAAATAATAATACCTGCTCCAATTAAAAACATAATGCTATTTACCATTTCTTTTTTCTCCTTTTTTTTATTCAATTACCTCATGGCATGTTTCTCTTCCAATGCTTAAATACTCACACCATTCCAAAAAATTGTTCCATTCTTTTTCTGAATAGATGAATGCACAGTTCACAGTATTTTCATTCACATCAGGATATTTCTTTCTGTATTTTTCAATGGCATCATTCCTGTCATCTGCTTTTACAATTAAATAACCTCCATGATATGGAAACTGACTACTGCTTCCAAATGTAAAATAGAACTTTTCCATCTCTTTTCTCCTTTCTTAAAGCTCCTGTTATTAATAGATACATTTATAATATGGTTGTTTTTTTTTAATACATAAAAAAGAGAGCCACAAGATGTGACTCTGATTTTTTATTCTTATCTCTCATCAGGAAAACAGATTGTGGTTACATTGTCACCAGGCTCTTCTGATTTTCTGTTTGTAATGATGTATACCTTACCTTTTGGTGTTTCATATGCAGCAAGAATGTACAGATCATCAGGATGTTTAAGAGCTTCATCATTAAGAGCTTTGTCCTCATCACAAAGAATACCCCAGTCCTTGTTTACAAATTTTGTTAAAGCACTGTTAATGGCTTTGTTAAAAGGCATGTCTGACTTAATTAATTCATTTATGCTTTTTGTTACGAAGACCTCTCCCACATTAAAATATCTTGATCTAACCATTTTTGTATCTCCTTTCATGTTTAAACTCCAATTTTTATTTTTATATGTTTAATATGGATTTTTTTTAAAAAGAGATAAAAAAAGGAATATTATTCATTTTTTTACCAAGAAAAAAAAGAGTCATTAAAGATGACTCTAATTTCTTGTGGCTCTAATTTGTACAACCAAATACCCATTTCCCTTTAGTTACATTTCTAATGTTTATGTGTGAACCAACATTTATCTGGTATTTTGATTTTGGAATCAGATCTGACATTACATTGTCCTCACATGCTTCCTGCACCGTAATATTGCTGTAAATTGATATTAACATTCCTCCACCTTTTTTTCTTTGTTTTTTTGCTACTGACATTACAGTTTTGTAGAGTTTTTTAAAGTCATTGTTCAGATAAAGGGGTGTTGTCACCATTTTTTCTGAATTGTCATTTAATTTTTCAACCACATCAATTCTTGCTATCCACATATTTTTTCTCCTTTTCTTATAATTTATTTAATTATTTTTAAGAATTTTTTTGATTTTGATGTTTGCAATGTCTTCTGGATTAGAAAGAATCCAATTTAGAACATTTTTTGAATATTCATATTCTTCACATTCACAATAATATTCATCCATAAAGCCTTCTGTTTTCCATATGCCAGGACAATATTCACATGGATTATAGTTATCATAATTTTCTCCATATTGACAAAAGAAACAAAAGTGTATTGGGCAACCATCTATTATTTTATCCTCAACCAATTTTCTGCAATATCTTTTTTTTAAGATATTTCTTGTTTTTAAGATATTTCTTGTATCCAATTGAGAAGCATAAGAATTGTCATTCCTTAATTCTTCATCTAAATGTTCTGAAATATACATCCACATTTCCTTATGTAATCTTATGCAATCTTCCAAACTGATTTCATTTATTTTTATCATTTTAACTCCATTCTCCAGTAAATAGGCACTGGTCCTTTTTCTTTAAAACTTATGTTTTCTCCAGTTATTAATTGTTACGTTATTAATATGGAGAATTTATTAAAAAAAGATAAAAAAAAGAGCCACTAAAATGTAGTTCTGAATTTTGAATAATATATTTTAATTACACAAAAAAGAATAATATTCCTTTTTTTTACATAAAAAAGACCATGGGAGTGGCTACCATGATCTTTTTCTTATCCGTTCGTCTAAATAATAATAGGAGTTTGCAAAGAGTTAAGGAGTGTCTCTTTGCTACCACTCATGACAAGTTTCGCCTTGTCTATTGGAATCAGCCGGGATGAACCAGCACTTACATGAGAGCGTTTATGGGGGATGAGTCATGTAAGTTTGTCAAAACAATGATTCCACGGTTCCAACTGCCCAAGAGGACCAGCAGCTGTTTTATATATTTATAAGAAAGAAATTATTAAATGAAAAATTAACTTTTTAACTATTTTTCCTCTTGTATTTTTACAAGAGAAGAAAGTAATATCTGGGGTGGTGATTCGGATTGGTGGAACATTTCCTCTCTTGTTGCAATTATAATATCATAATGCCAAAAATCACCATTTTTTGCAACTGTGTTTTTGATGCTTTTTTTGATGAGTTTCTGCTTTTATTATATTTTTTCAATTTTTTCTACAACATTTTCAAATAATTTTCCAACTCTTCAACCTCTGATTTTAATTGCATTAATATGAGCAGTTCGTTTATTGCATTTTTCTCAACCAGTGGCTTATCCTTGTTGTTCTGCCAATATATCTCCAATGCATTCTGCCTACTAACTATTTCTTTTTTCTTTGTATTTAATCTTTCATTTTGCAATTCTTTTATGCTGTCTTTTTGCATTTTTCTCGTTCCTTTCTTTTCTTAAGATGTATATGGATTATTTGTTTTTCTTGTTAACTCAACATCCAAAAAATGAGTCTTGCTACACTTCTTTGAATCATCATTAACTGACAGTAAAACCATGTCAGGATTTTCTGACATCAATAACCCCAATTACAAATCCTAAAATTACTATTAACATACCTGTTTCCTCCTTTTTACTAAATAATTTTCTTATCTATTAATATTATACTATAATAAAATTTCACTATTGATTTCGGCGTAAAATTATGTATCTTAATCACACTTAATTATTTTTCCGTTTGAAATATCTTTGTTAACATTATAGCTATTAAAATAACCACGATATATACAATATTTATCAGTGTATTCATATGGCAAATTTACATCATGCCATTTATCTTCATTAATCCCTATTTTTTTTATAATACTGATTGTTTCTTTTATTTCTTTATTAGTAAATTTTTGAGCTTGTTTTGCATCCCATGGATATGATACTCTTTTAACGCTTCTTTCTGTACATGTTGAAAAAGAACTTTCAATTAAATAGCTTTCGTCTATATATATACTGAGTTTTTTTTCATTAATTCTAATGGCGTTGTACTTATTTCCAATATATTTGTTATATGTGGATTCAGGTAATGTCACGTTTCCAAAATTCTTAATTTTAACCTTATAAAAGGGAGTCTTACCTTTTTCTTTAATAACTTTTGTTTTCCCAATTTCATATAAATCTGAACTTGAAATAGTTTGGTACGCCAGCTTAGTATTAAAAATATTTGAATTAGTGTAAACATAATAAGCAAAAGCAAGTAGTATACTTATCATAATTACAAGCCTTAATATTAATCTTTTATTTGATATTTTTATATATTGTTTTTCTTCACATTCCATTTAAATCCTCCTTTCCGAGCTCCATATTAACGGTCTAGTATAACAGACTTTTCAGATTTTGGTTTATTCCAATATATTTTTACTTTATTCTTCTTATCTATCTTAACGGATATTTCGTTAATTGTACTGTCCCAATAATTAATTTCACACCATTCAGGAATGGATGTAATTTCACAATAGTCATAATCTCTACTGTCTTCTTCAACCAATATAGTATTATCTACTACATCTACATATAGCCATCCATATTTTTGTAAAGCAGCTTTGATATCTCTTAAAAATATATATAGTTCAGTATTTTCTGAATTGCAGCTAGTAGCTATTATTACAGGTAAAATAACAAGTCCAATATATAAAATACATTCTGCTTTTTTAGTACTTGGAAAAACATTCACTATTACAAATCCTAAAATCAAGATTATCATAATCCCTATAACAGCATCTTCTTTTATTTTATTTTTTTTCTCTTTTTCTTCTAAGATTTTTATCGCTTTAGGATCTAATGTTACAGTTAATTTTCTTATTCCATCTTCCATTTGCAAATCCTCCTTTTAATAGTAAAATCGGAACTTAGTTCCGATTTTTATTTATGTTTTATTTGAAAGATTCATTAACCACTTCTGATTTAGGAGTTTGCGGCAAAGAAACCTGATTAATGGTTGTTTTAGTTAATTTAACTTCATTATCTTTCACTTTATTTGAAATTGGAGTTGTCCAATATAGGTGAACATCATTATTTTTGTCTACTTCTAAAGATAATTCATCAGTTTCTTTTTCCCAATATCTTAATTCGTAATCTGGCAATTTGGTCGACTCGTAATAATCTTTGTTTTTGTTATATATTACTTCTTTATTTTCTACATCTATGTAAATCTGATTATTGTTTTGAGATGCTTCTTTAATATTATCTACAAAATAATATAAATCCGAGGGTTTCTCTGAAACTGGAAGAAATAATACAACGACTGTCATTTCTATTAACATGAAATAAAAAGATGAAAAGAATATTAAGTCAACAATAGCTGTAATACCTATTACTAATATGATGCCAAAAACTATTTTACATATTACTAATTCCTTCTTTTTCTTTTTTTCTAATGCTTTTACTGCTTTTGAGTCTATTTTAATATATGTTTTTCTTATAGAATTAATCATTATACCTTATTCCTTTCTGAAATTTAAATATTAAATAAATCCGTTGTTATTTGTTACTTTGTTTTCAATTGTAATATGTATGATTTTTTAAGTTTGTAGGATTACAAAAGTAAGTAAGTATGCATACATTTTTATAATATTATTCGTATATTCTGTTATATGTATGGTATTTAATTATAGATTACATAAACCGTTGCCTCTTTGGTTACCGGGAACGAAAATAAATAGTCAGATTTTTGTGGTTTCCTTTTTACCGTATACTTAATTATTGATTTTTTGCCATTTGGAGATTTTTTAATATTTACACAGTTTTTGTTAGTTAAAAGAGTCTTCTTTACTATTCCTTTTAGGTACGATATTTCAACCCTGCTTTCCTCACAATATTCAACCTGTATACTATCTATGTTCGATATTTCAGTTGTATTTGTTTTAATTTCACCTAGCTGTTTAACTGTGTATGTACTATAATCAACAGTGTTTAATGACTGTCCAATTGTTATTGAAAAAATCAAAAAAAAGAAACTTATTATTCCTATTACTGCTAGTCCAACTTGAATATAATGATTCTTTATAAATTCTATTAAAATAAATGATAATATTTCCACTGCAATCCAAATCATATATTCTACATCCTTTCTTTTAGCAATTTGAAATGGGTTTATAAGTAAATATCCTCCTTAAAATTGCTTCTGTTCTGTTTGAAAACGTTAATAGCAGTGACCTGTATAACAATGTCCTGCAACTATTCTCATAGTTTTAACAATTGAAAAACGATTTAAAATTTTTTCCAGTTTAGCAACAACCTTATCATTTCTTTGATTAAGCTCATTTATTCTTCTTTCTTCTATTTGTTCTTTAACTCCTTTTTTGTCGGATAACACTGAAAAAAGTGTAACAATTGCGTCCTGAACAAATTCTTCATATGCAACTACACTCTCTGATTTACTTTTGTTTTCTTTAGATATCATCTTCTCATTCCTCTTTTCTTAGTCACATTAAATAATGCTATCATTCCAATAATTAGTGCTAGGTAAACCCATATTGGTTCTTCTGTATGAACAAATGCTGAACAAATTTAAAAGTACGCATTGCATAATATTTTTCACATCCTCTTTAACAACAGAAGGAATGTCTGAAGTATTCATTAAAATGTAATCATACATATATGAATTCTTATCTAATTTTTCCTTAATCATATTAGTCTCTATGTCATTATACGATTTTTCTAACATGAATCTGTTTAATTTTTGCATACCATATTCTCCTTGTTTTAAATTTACAAGATAAATGTTGCCATGAATAAAGTAACAACTGCTGCTACACCCAATATCAAAGGAATGTCTTCCTTAATGAAATCACTCCATCCGCCTCGCAAAACATTTATGTTGTATAAATGCATTATGGTTATCAAAACTATGCTCACAGGAATAAATGGACATATAATCATCCATGAAATGATTTCATTCAATGACATGCTTATGGTTGGAATCATTACCACCAAAAAAATGACTGTCATAAAAATGGCATATCCAACAGAATTATCAGCAAGTGCTGATAAAAATATAACAACTGCCAATATGCACACAATACCAAATAATGTAGTTTTTGTTTCACTTTTAAAAATGTTGTTTATGTCTATTTTATTTATTTTTATCTGACCAAATTTTTCCTTAATGGATGTTTTTATTGATACTGTTTCTTCATTTGCTTTTTCCTTTGTTTCTGTATTTTTTTTGTTCTCTTCAATAATAAACATCTTTTCTGTATTTTTTTTGTTCTCTTCAATAATATACATCTTCCATTTGCTTGCATAATTGATTTGTGTCTCTGTTTTGTCTTGATTTTCACTTTTATTTTCTGTTTCCTTAATCAAGCCATATGCATTTCCATTAATGATAATGGTTTCATCTTGATTTATGTCATTGGCAAACACATTGGTAATGTTACAAAATACAAATAAGATCGATAAAATTAAAATTATTTTTTTCATATCTTTTCTCCTTTTGCATAAGTGTTTTTTCTAATTTTGAGTGTTTTTTTTCGTGAACACATCACTTTTAAATATGAACATACTCTTTTATAAATCTTTTTGCATTCTTTTGGATTATCCACAAGCCATCAGTTATGATCCACTCAGGATGATCTATTTTATTTATGAGAAAGATTTTTCCCTGATTTTTTTCATCTTTTAAGACCTGTCTGATGTAGTTTTCGTTACCAATCTGAGATACATACCATGACTTGCCGTCAAGCAATGACAAGTATTCCATTACAAACAAAAAATATAATAAGTCAACATACAAACCTGACTCCTTGTTTTTTGAAGTTTCAATATTAATACATTTTACAATGTCCCTGCTTATTTTGCCGTTGTCCAAATCATCACACATTTGTTTTGTAATAATCATAAGTGGCAAAATACTTTTTCCAGTACCCTTTGTTCCCAAAATTACAGCATTATAATTTTCTTTTACATATGGATTTTCAACCTTTTCTTTTGGCATTGTATTTTTTCGAATTAATTCTTCATATTTAAACATATTCATCTTTCTCTCTCCTTTCTCTTATAATATGGTTGTTTTTATTTTAGCATTGTTAAAAAAAATAATATTTTTGCATTCTGTGTTGTAAAGCAGAAAATTACTAAAAGAATTTATTGTAAAAAGAAAAGAGCCACTAAGAAGTGACTCTAAACTCTGGAATTTTATAAAATTTTAAAACATATTCCTGCAGAGAATGGAATAAAATACAAACCTTCAATATAAAATGATTCCGTAATGTTAACCAAGAACCCATGGTCTGTTACATGGATAATTTTTCCTTTAACATTTTCTTCATTTGATATTGAAGATTTATCCAATGAAAACACAATTTCCTTTCCTTTGAAATATTCGTTGTCTCTACTTTCTAATTCTACTTTCACATTGTTTACCATCCTTTTTTCTCCTTTTCTCCTGTTATTTTTTTTACACTTTTAATATGAATTTTTTTCTGATTTTAAATTAAATTTTTTCTTCCTTTTTTTATTAATGTGTTTCTGAATATTTTTGCATCTTTTTTTTGCTTGTAGAAAATAAAATTAGTAGCTTTTAAGTTTATTTAAAAATTAAGAGTTGCACCCTTACAACCATCAAAACATATATGAGTTTTAAGAAACATGGTTGCTTTTGTACTAAAAACGTTTCAAAAAGGAATAATATTCATTTTTTTTGCAAAAAAAAAGAGAAGACTCTTACATCTTCTCTCTTACTGTTATGTTTATGTTTTTATAATATCCTTATTTTTTGTCACAATGAGAAAAATTGTTAAATCTTCTCTTTTCTTCTGTCAGAAAAGACAGTACCTTAGTACCTTGGTACCAAAGTACCAAGGTACTGTTTTGTTAGTTATTTCTAATATATTTTTAATATTGACTTCTCTGTTCATAGAAATAGTCAGGAGCAATCACAGGTTTTATGTTCTCCTTGAACCATCCTCTTATGTTCTTATAGTAGTATTTGTTATCCTTAAGTTTTTCTCTTATCTTATCAACATCTGTGTACATTATTCTGTAAACATACTTTGCCTGAGAATAGCCAGATTTATTCATTGATGCTATCAGTTCTGCACCAAGTTCTCCTGCCGCCCATTTTGAATCAGCAGGAATTGTATCAAGTGCATACTTGTCAATTGCTCTGACATATCTTTCAGTTCTGTGCATTGCCCAAATTGTTACCCTGAATGTTGCTCTCATTTCCTGATCAGGCTGTCCATCCTCATCAAAATCATGAGCCCTTACGGTTACAAGATATTTTCCTTCCTTTTCAGTTGAAATGTACTTTGGAATGTCCTTTTCTTCAATTGCATCATCAGCCACGTCATATGCATTATCATCCGGATATATTGGAACTCTTGAGTCATCCTGCCAGTTTCCAATCACTTTTGAAACTTCAATAATTTCAAGTCCTGCTGAACGAAGATCTATCAGGTTTCCTTTTCCATCAGTGATTATTGCATTCTTAAACAGTTTGTCAAAGTTAAGGTCATATCCCACAGGAAAAAACTTATTCTCAATCATCATGTTTGCCTTTATCTTTGTCACTTTTTGCCATACAGCATAAAGATTAATTACGTCTCCTGCCTTGTCAGTAAGATTAAGAACCGTTTCATTGTCCTTATAAACAACTTTATTTTTGTCCTTTGTGGATTCTGTTGCCCATCCCTTAAACTTGTAGCCCTTTAGTGCATAATCATTCTCAGTAAGATCCTGTTCTCTGTCATATTCCATAATGGAATCATCCATGTGACCGGTATAGGCACTTTCACCTGCAGGACAATTGACATTGTACTTGACTGTGTAAAGTATTGGCTTATTGTCTGTAAATATCCATACAGGTAAATATCCATACTTGGCAATGGCCTGTGTTATTGGATTATCCTTACTCATGTCAAGTTTAATGCTTTCATTTGTTCCATCAGTTTCAAGCTGCCATCCGTTTCCATCATTCTCATTTGGATATGAAGCAAAGTAAAATCCTGTTCCCAGAGTATACCCTTTTTTATTAAAAGAACTGTTAATTTTTGGTGTGAATTTTATTGTATCTCCATCATAAATTTCCATTTCGTGAACTGGAGTTTCAATGTTCCTTGTTGCATTAGTTTCACTGTTGAAGTTATACTTCTTTTCATCTTTTTCACCTGTGTTCATTGTAAGTGATTCAAAGTTATCATCAATGTAAAACTTAACCTTAATCTTTTTTATTTTGTAATAATACTTAACATAAACAGTATCAGTGTTTTCAACATCAATGGATTGATTTATATCATTAGGATCATATGTCTTGTTTCCAATTTCAACTTTATCAAGTTCATATCCATCATTGTCAATATAGTCTGTCCATACATTATCCTTAACATTAAAGTGAGCATCATCCATTGACATATTTGTCATTTTTACAGTCTTTGATGGAAGACTGTCATAATTATGATTTCCATTCATTAAATAATGCTGAAATTCTATACTTGCAAATGTTGGTTTATGGCTGTACAAATATTTAACACTTGAGTTATTCATTGTTACATCAAGTGAATCAGAATCGGTTTCTTTGTATGTTGAGTTTTCTGATTTGCTTAATGCTATTGTTGAATCATCTACTGTTGATACATCTGATACATCATACCATACACATTTACTCTTCTTTTCTGATAATCCTTTTGCATGTATTACATCAGGCTTTTCATCAGTAAGACCAAATCTTGATTTTGCATCCGGCACATATGCCTTAACAGTTTGAACACATGTTGTCCCAAGTTTGTCATATTCCTTGGTATAGTCATCTTCATTATCATTAACCCAACTCTGTGTGTAAACCGCTCTGTCACCAGGAATGAATGTTGCCGTGTACTTCTTTCTTTCAATAACAATGGTAATAGTATCACCCCTATGAACAACAAAATCATCTGTTAATTTCTTTTTTTCATTTGAACTTCCACCAGATTCTTCATTAGTATAAAGAAGATATCCATAATATAATGAGCCATCAGTTGGAATGTATTTATTATTAAGTAAACTATTTACATCTATTTTGTTTCCATTTGAATTTATGGTTGTATTCTTGCCCTCAATGACCGTGTAATTGTCATTGTTTCTGTTTTCAAGAGCATATCTTACTGTCACCGGACCGTCCTTGTATGTCTTGACAACAACCTGAATGTCACTGGCATAAACCGTGCTTCGAATCATTACATAAGTTCTGTTTCCCTCATCCGTGTAACTCATTTTTGGACCATATATGTTTAATCCTTCATCTCTGCAAAGATGGAATCCCTCAAGTGTTGTGTTTTTCTTTAACTGAGCTCTGAAATAAATGTCAGTACCCTTTCTTGTTGCATAGTAAACAGTTCTTGCAAGAACTTCCCTTCCGTCCTTACTTTCATCACCATAGTATGTGTCATATCTTGCAGTGCCTGTTGCAGTTGCAGAGCCCACCATTCCTGATGTTCCTCTTGCATACAGGTTGTAAATTCCATCATCACCATAAAGAGCCATCTTGTATGTCTGTCTACTATAATATATTGAAATTTTTGTTGTTCCATCACTTTTTGGTGTTCCATCATCATTAGTATTTTCTAATTCGTATCTTGAATACTTTGTGTAACCTTCATCAACAAACTGATTATCAATATAATTGTTTAATGTATCATTGTCCATGTTTGTAAGTTTTTGATTTTCAAGAACTTTTACTGTTGTATGCATTCCATAATCATTCACTGTGTTTTTTGAAAGTTGATATACCTTTGCCTTATCATATGAACCTGTTGTGTCCATTACAAAATGATATACTTGAACCTCATAACTATCAATTACCGATGTCCAGATGGCATATACATCAAGGTCACTGTTATCATCATATTTTGAACCAAGGGAATGAACAGTTCCTTCCCCATCAGTGCTTTCATTCCATGACTTATCTTTTATGAATGTATGTTTTCTTGCCTTTGGCTCTCTATCTGACATTGTGTAATCTTCATACCAATACTTGTATTCTGTATATACTGTTGCCAATGATGTATTACATTCAAGAATTGAAAAATCAAGTTCAATTGATCCTGATGCATAATACTTCTCTGTTGTTGTATACAGTCCTATGATGTCTCCTTTATCAAGAGAAATTGTCTGATTTTCCCATCTTGACATATGAATATTTCCATCAACAGAATTTATAGTACCATAAGTTATGGAACTCCATGAATCCAAGAGTGGATAAAAAGTTGTTTGGCTTGGCTTAAAAAAAGCATCACCCATTTTCATTTGGAAACTCTTTTGTGCCTCAAGTCCAGGCATATTTGAGAATGAAATTGTACCACTTGTTACCTGAATTGTTGAGCTATATGTTCTTAATGACAGAACATCACCTTTTTGTACATAGTACTCAAAAGCTGTATGAGTTTTATATCCTCCTGAAGAATTTCCTGATATGCTAAAATCTTTATTCCATGAAGCATGTTCTCCATTATCACATATGAAAAAACATCCACCTGCATTTCCTGTTACATTTAAATCCATTGAAATAATGCCTGTCTTGTTAGCATAAACTTTTCCATCTCTTATTGTGTAATATTCATTTGATGTTTCCTCATTAAGTGGAAGATCCACCTCACTATTTGAACCAGGAGACAATCCAGAAGTATTTGTTGTTACACTTGTTTTTTTTCTTACTGTTGATTCTACTAGTTTAAAGTAAGTTTCATCATAGCCATCAAAAGTTGGCTTGTCTGCAATGTATGCAGTATAAGCAGATGTTGTACCATCTGAAGAAGTAAATTTCATCTTTGCAAGGGAACTTACAGTATGGTTTGAACCATATCCTGTAACCTTGCAGTCACTTCCTTCAACATCTGTTAGTTCTGATGTCCCTGGCATATTTAAAACTTCAACACCTTTTTCAAGGTTAGTATGGTATCTCACCTCATATTTTTCACTTAAGATAATTGCATCATTTGTGCTATCATTTGTTGCCTTTAATTCTGTGTAGTTTGTTTCATATCCACTTGTATTTTTATTACTGTCAGCCCTGTCTTTTCCAGTAAAAAGATTGATTTTTCCCTCATTCTGAAGTTTATCTGTACATCTTACATTATATTTTCCTGTTGAAACAAATCTCTTTTTAACAGTTAGTCCATTATTTTCATCATCCATTGTTCCTGAAATGTATAATGAATCTTTGGCTGTTATGTCATTATTATTTTTCCCATCATACGTTACATCTGCTATAACACGTCCATTATCTGTTGAATCTTCCGATGGAGTTATAGTGAATATATTATTTCCTGTAAGTTCACCTACTATTTCCACATAAGTATATGGATCTTCATAAACATCTGTTCCATCAGCCAATGAAGCATCACCCATTATCTGATAACTTCCCTTTGGTATACTTCCATTAGAATAAATGTAAACACCTGAGCCTTTCTCTGCTGAGCCATAAGGAAGTTTTCCTTTTTTATGCAATAGAGTTCCATACATTCCAATGTATGCAAATCCGCCTCTCTGAGCTGTATTTGCCAATGAGTTATTAAACTGTCCATCACAGGTCACTTTTGACCCTGTACCAACATACACTGTACCATCTTTTGCAATATTTCCTGCAATAATTGGATTTTTATATCTTGTTGTTGTATCAGCATCACCTATGTAAACTTTTGCATTATTTCCAAATGTATAAATTGCAGAGCCATCAACATCATCTGCTCCATTGTTTTTATAGTTTCCTCCCAATGAATTTACATTTCCATATGAAAGAAGTGCTCTTTTGTTTTTTTCAAAATCAGTGATTATTTTTTTGATTACAGTTACCTTATTTTCATTGACTCCCTGATATTCATTCATAAGTCCCGTGTCACAATTATTTATTTGTCCCTCACAAAATTCAATAAGATTTTTATTATCAATTCCATACTTGGTTTCGCTTGTAATTGTGCCTGCAAACTGTTTTAATTCTCCCTGATTATAAATTCCAGTTTCCATTGTTCCTGCATAATTAGCCTGTTTTCCTACAATTGTAGCAGCAACAGTAAGAGTTGCATCTGTATTATTATAAATTCCATATTTTGTAGTTATTTCACTCTTTTCCATTGGGAAAATATAAGCACCAGCTCCAACAGAAGCTCCACCATCATTCTGAACGATTGTTCCATTAGTTGCAGAACTAGTAAATACAGTTTCACCACCACCTGAGTATACAAATGTACTTGGTGACTGGTTGTTTACAGTAATTCCATTATTTGATGTGATTTTTCCTTTACAGTTTTTAAATGTAACTCTGCCTCTTGCATTGTTAATGGCATAAAGTTTTGATGAACTTGTGTCTGAACCAATATCAACTGTAGCTCCTGTAACATAAAAAGATGCAACAATTGAGTTACTTGACACACCATTAAGGATTTCTCCATATAATGTACCATTCTTAACGGTAAAGTTTGTTTTATCAGAACTATTACCATTTACAGAAATTGAGCCATAGTTCCATATATTTACCCCCTTGTTGTCAGTTATTGAAAGAACATTTGTGTCATCCACACTTGCCACAATTGACTTGTACTGACAGTTATAGATTACCGACTCACAGCCTGAATTACCTGAAATTGTGCCGTTAAGGTTGGATATTGTGCCATTGTTAAAGATGGCCGAGCCTCCACTTTTTGCCACGTTGTTCTGAATCTTGCCTGCACCTGAAAGTGAAAGACTTCCGGTGTTGTAAACAGCACCATCCGTGGTGAATACGGAACTTCCATCATATGACGGTTCAACATGCTCCTTGTAGTTACTTGTGCCATTTGTTGTTTCAGTCACTCTCTTGAGTGTCAGGGTTCCACCATTATCATGTGCATTGAATGCCGAGACATTGAATGAACCCACATTGTAGAGGGCAGAGCCGTAAATCGCAGAGCTTCCATTAATTGCAACTGTGTTGCCACTTGTTACATTTCCTTCATTGTAAATAGCACCGCCAAGGCTCTTTGCCTTGTTGTAAGTAAGCTTGATGTCCTGAATTCCGGTTACCTCATTGTTGTAAGTACCATTTGCCTTATAGATTCCACCACCATTGCCGGCATAGTTATCTTCACCCTGAGCCAAGTTTCTAAACAAGTTTACATATTTTAATGCAGAAATGCTTCCTCGTGTGCTAATTGCTCCACCATTATGTTTTGCAACATTGTCAAAGATGTTCATGTATACATTTGAATTACGATTTGTATTGGCATCAATTTCAAGATCTGCCTTTTCAGTAAGATAAATGGCACCACCGTTACTTGCACAGTTGTCATAGATGTTTACACTTCCATTTGTTGACTTGATTTCCAACTTTTTACCTATGAACATGGCACCACCGTTTGCATCAAGGAGATTGCCATTTGAGTCCTTCACCGAGCCATAACCCAGGTTCCAATTTTGGCGATTTGCACAGCCCGTGTTTCCTGCCCTGCATCTTGAAATGTTAACATTGTCATTTATTTTTACAGTTGCAGATTCAGTGGCATACACACCACCACCTGATGAACCACTTTTACCAAATTCAAAATACAATGCACTGTCTGACGTTCCCGTGAGTGTGAGGGTTCCTGATGTTGCATAGATGATTCCACCCTTTCCAACTGCATAGTTCCCTTCTGCCCTGTTATTGGCAGTGTCATAAGCAAACTGCATTGGTGCCTGAACTGTGAGACCTGATGCAGTGTTAATTGCACCACCATTTTCACTTGACTTGTTGTTTATCATGAGTGAATTTGTTAATGATTCCACAATTGAAACATTTGTGGAAATATCAAGTGCTCCACCATTTTTTGATTCATTTCTTTCAAAAACAGCATATCTGCAAATGAAGTTTGATGCCTTGCCAGCATTTGAGCCTCTTCCATAAATTGACACAGCTCCACCGTTGTCAGTTGCAGTGTTGTCCGTGAACGTGCCCTTGTATATGTATGTGTTACCACAGCTTTCTCCGCCAGATCCACCATTACCTCTAATGGCACCGCCAGAGCCTTTGGCAGTGTTTTGGTCAAACCATGGATATCCACCTCTTGATGTGTTTGATGAAGAACCTATTGTAAGGTTTGCTCCATAGTAACTTCCAACACCACCGCCTGAACCATTATCTGTCCAATTGCCTTTTATGAGTCCATCAGTAATTGTTGCGGTAGTATTATTTCCTTTAGAAAATAGTCCTCCGCCTTCTTGTTTGGAACTGTTGTGACTTAATTCAGCACTTCCACTCATGTTGAATGTTCCGGTGTTGTACACGCCACCACCTTCACCAGTGCTTGTATTGTTGGCAATTGTTCCACCAGTAAAGTTGAATGTTCCATGGTTGTTTACTCCTCCACCATTAGCCTTACTCTCACCAGTAGCAGTACAGCCCGTGATGGTGCCTCCACTCATGTTGAAGGTTGATCTGGAGCTTACGTTTACACCACCGACATGAATATTTTTGCATCCCGTGATGGTGCCACCCTTCATGTTGAAGGTTGACTTGCCATCAAGCCACACTGCACCTGCAGTTTCCTTGTTAGTGTTAGTATTTCCCTTTAATGTTACTCCATCTCCCATTGTAAGTGTGCCATTGTCTACCCATATGAGTGACTTACTGTTTGATGTTCTTCCCTGAATGGTTAAGTTTCCACTGAGAGTAAGATTACCACTTACGTGAAACCAGTTTTTTGAATCACCGGAAGAAGAAACAACAATGGCCTTGCTACCACTTGATGGCTTCAATGTCTTTGTTCCGGTAAACTCAACACTTCCTGTTAAATATATTTTTTGTGTTACAGTGATTGTTGTTACATCCTTGTCCTTTGCTGCAGCACATAACTCACTGTAATTTTTTACATTCTTTGCACTAACCTGAGTTGCCTGAGCAAAAACTCCTACAAAGAGCAAGAACATAATAATTGATAAATTTCTTAATAATTTCTTAGTATTCATAAATAATATTCTCCTTCCATCAATATAGGTGGAAACCTTTTAATCTTCCACCTCTAAAATCCTCATAATTTAAAATGGCAATTGGCATTCCATTCCCATCTCTTTCAATATGGTTGTTGCCTTGCTTTATCATTTTTAATTATTTTTTATTTTACAAAATCAAGGAAAATTAGGATTTTTGCATTCCAAAAGAACAAAAAAATAAGTGTGAAAACAAAATTGTTGTCTGATTTCCACACTAAAAATTTCAATTAGTATTAAATTTTATAATGATGATTTAAATATTCATTTTATAGAAAAGCATAATATTTTCTTGACATTATACTTATGCAACTAAGAGACTATACCGGACAGCTTTCAGGCATAAAAAAAGATGATGACACTTTTCAGGGAGATCTGCCAATGTCTCATGTCAGGAACCTTAAGTGAAGTCCTTATGTACTTAAACCTGCCACGTATTCGTGTGCAGATCGGTTAGTTTTAAAAAAATACTGTACCAGACTTTTACATCTGATACAGTACTTCAACTTGGAAATTAATAAAGTTTATAGTCATTGCCATGACTTCTTATTCCTTTTTCATAAAACTCTCTTGCTGTGAGAAGAGTTTCATCTTTATAAAATGGTCTGTAGAATGTATCACCTTTCCAATATCCACTTTTCAATCCTGGCATAGCAGGAAGTTCTTCTCCCAGTTCTTCCCATTCCCAATCATTATTATAGTCAATGTCATTAAAAGCAACATCCTTGAATTTTTCTTCTGTTCTTACCTTATTTAAGAATGTGTCATTTGGAACACCAAAGATGGCATCATGGGCTTTTAACTGATATACTGTTGGGCATAAGGTAATGCCAAATCCATAATAGTCTACTCCTGTATCGCTTGGATTTGTTCCTGGATAATACCATTTAGGAAACTTAACATATCCTTCATCATTAAGTGTGTTTTCTCCACGTAACTTGTCACCCTTTTCAGTGGCAGTTCTGTTAAAGAACATTTCAATGATGAAGTACTTATCACCAACCTTGACCTTGCATAAGTCAACAGCTGCCCATCCAGGTTTTGCTCCACCATAAATGATTCCATTTGATGAAATGTAAGCATTTGTTAATGCACCTGTTTCTACTTTTCCTTTTTTTACTGCATTGAGTAATTCTTTTCCACTGTCACTAGCTATTTTAAAAAATAATGCATTATAATAATCCTCATATGTGTTCTGATGACTGTATTCACTGTCATAATCATAATCAATGATGTCACTGCCGGTAATCTTAATGTTGCCACAGCTTTCCTTGAATGATGGAACATAACCATAATCTTCATCAGTGGCAATGGTATAAGTAAAGTTTTCAGGACTTGTAAGTTCACATGTGTAGTAACCTGAAACATCCTTGAACATGTCACCAAAGTATGCCTTAATTGCATTAGATGAATTTCTTACAATCAGGTTGTACTGATAAAGATAAGTTTCATTCTGAAGTCTTCCCACAACACCCTTTGTGCCGTCAGCTCTTGTGTATGTGATTGAGAAGTCTTCTGTTTTAACAGATACATCACCAATCTTCTGATTCTTGCTGCTGTAAACAGTTATAGTTGCATTTCCATTTTCAGAGCCTCTTACCTTTGATACAACGCCCTTATTTGTTACTGAAACAAGATTCTTGTTTGAAGAAACAAACTTAAGTTTTTCTGATGCTGAGTCATTGCCATACTTGTCCCATGCGTTGATTGTCTGAGTTGCTTCCGTGCTGACAGTCATTGATGTCTTTTTGATGCCCTGACTTGTTGCCTCAACTCTTACCTTAATCGTTCCGAGAAGAACCTTTTTTGTCTTCTTGCCCTTCTTGTACTTGTAGTAAACCTTTACGTTTGCAGAGCCAACATTCTTTGCAGTGATGACACCTTTCTTGCTGGCTGTTGCTACCTTTGAATTTGAAGACTTGTATGTAAATTTTTTCTTTCCATACTTGTCAAGAGCCACAATCTTTGACTTGACGCCTTTTCCAAGAATGAGGTTGTTTCTCTTGATTCCATAAGAAACAATTGTGCAATTAACCTTTTTCTTGTTTTTCTTGTTCTTTAATGTAATTTTTGTCTTTCCAATTTTCTTAAGTGTTACAACACCTTTTTTGTTGACAGATGCAACACTTTTCTTGTTGCTCTTGAATGTTGTTTTCTTTGAGCCTTTAAGTTTGAGAGTAACTTTTTTACCCTCTTTGTATTTAATTGCCTTTGTGGCATTCTTTTTCACACTGATAGTCTTTGCCTGAACATTGGTTGTGCCAATCATTGGTACGAATGTTGCAAGCATTAAGGCACAGCATGAAGTGATAATTAATTTTTTTAATCCTGTTGTTTTCATATTAAATTATCCTCCTTTTTTTGTTTTGCTTAACTACAATTATAATATGATATTATTTGACAATCAAATAAAAAATGAATTATTTGCTTGTCAGCCTTAATCTTATATGAAGATTATACCATAATTAAAACCACGCCATTTTTTTGCAAGTGTGTTTTAGAAGAATTTTACGTAACATTGTTTTTTGATTAAGATATTCTTCATATAAAGAAGAAGGATTACTACAAAAAGAGAATTCTGGATATTCTTTTTCGAAGCGTCTACCCAATTTCAATATTACATTATCATAAAAATTTAAGAAGTCTTTCTTAACCATATCTACTTACCTTTCATTATAGATTTTTATTCTAGTAAAATCAGATAAATTAATCTGCTTTATGGCATCCTTAAATTCAAAATCAATATTAGCATCATTTTTTGTTCCAGCTAAAGTCAAATTAATCTTATCTATTTCCTGTTCATAAAAATCATATAGTTTTTTATTATTCAATTCCTTAATCATTCTTTCTTTTTTTACTTTGTTATTAAAATACAAATATGAAATCATTAATACACAACTTACACACAAAGTAACTATCAAATATAACATAATGTAATCCTCCTATTCTTTTAAACCACATATTTTATTTATGTAAGCAATATTTTTCACGTGCATCACGCATTTTTGCCAAATTATCATTCAGCATTTTTACTGTCACAAACTCATTTTCATCTTCCTTGGTATTAGGACAAAAATAGTAAGATTCCATGTATTTAACTTCCTTGCCTTTAACAATCATCTTAGTTTCACGTGTTCTTTCCTCAATTTCATGAATTCTGTCACATAACGGACATTCCATATTAATTTTTTTTATGAGATTACTTTTCATGTTTTCTCCTTCCTTTTTTTTAAAATTAATTTTAGGCTACATATCTAATATGGTTATGTTTTTAGATATTTAAAAAAGGAGTCATGTCATGACTCCAATTTTTAATATTTTTGCTAAATTTTTAGCCATTTTTTTGCTTCATTTTCAGTTGTGAACACTGCCACTGAATCAGTTTCCGGATTCGTGTCATATTCACCCCAAATGTCTTTTATGTTCAAGTCAAGATCAGTATATAAATAATGGTCATCAAAAACTTCGGTTATGATGCTGCTGCTATACCCAAAGCCATCCAAAGGTCTGTCATCCCAACATGAAAATATTTTTAATCCTACTTTTACATTTTTCTTTGTTACCAGTGCCATGAATTTTCTCCTTTCATAAATAATAAACTCCTTTCCATTTGAAATGCGATTTAATCATTATATGAACCCCAAATTATTCGTTCATCATCTTTGTTCCAATTCCAATAAACCTCAAGCCAATCCATAGGTTCTTCTGTTCCATCAGAACAAGTTCTTTTAAGTTCTTCTTTATCAAGCAATTTTTTCAATTCTATGGCTTTTTTTATAGCATCAGATTTTTCCATATACTTACCATAGCAGATAAACACATCATTATCTTTGTCATATGCAATTACCGAATAACCCGGTATCTTTTCTTTCTGAATCATACACTTACCTACCTTTCTAATCTAAAGAAATGCGAATTTATTTGTACCATCCATTTCTAACACATTTTTCATTAACAAATATTCTGAATGCCATTTCTCTCTCTTTTGCCATTCTAATTGCTTCTGCAATTGATTTGCATTTTATGGGTTGCATACAATATCCACATTTTGTGTTAAAAATTATTTCACATTGTTTACTCATACTTTATCTCCAATCTTTAATTACTTTTTTCAATCTTTTACATAAAACTTTTGTTTACTTTCATTTCTGATTCATTCTTGATGTACATAGGGGTAACTGCAATTTTAAATTCATTTTTTGATAATTTAAAGGGGATTCCTTCTGTTTCTTCCTGTAGAGCAACATAATCATTGTTTTCTTCAAGCAAGTCACAAGTTTCTCCATCCATACAGGGGGTTCTCATTTCATTCTTAAAATCAAAATATTTTTTGTCATCATCAATTTCCATTTCGATGTAGCCATATTTAGTTTTAATAATTTCATGATTAATAAAGTTTAAATCAGTTGCAAGATGCTTAAATAAATCTTCTAAGCAAATAGTATATTTTTTACAATTCATAATTTTCTCCTTCAGTCATCACTTTCTATTTTTAACTCTGTTAAATTACCATGTATGTGTTTATTCATAGTCACAGCATAAATCTAATACCGTGTCAATAATGTTTTCCGGTGAATCAATTCCATAGCCACTCAACACATCAAATGAACTATTGTCTGACTTATGTACCAAATCACAGTAATGATGCCATCCATCTTCTTCATCATAAGCAAATGTAATTTCAAGATTTACATCATCTAATAAAGAACATTGCCAACCATGTTCATCAAATGATTCAGGTTTGTTTCCATTGCCATCCCATGCGTCAGGATTCATGTCCTTTAAAAATTTTGTTACAATTTCAGTTGCTTTTTTTCTTGTCATTATTTTTCTCCTTTCTATTAAAACTCCTATTTTTATTTAATTACATAAATAATATGGTTATATTTTTTGACAAAATAAAAAAAGAGCCACACAGTGACTCTAGTTTTATAGTAATTTAATTGCTTATAGGAAGAATAAACTGATTTTCAACCATCATTTCTTCAATATCCATAATGATTACTACTCCATTTCATTTTTTGGAATGGCAATTCTTCCTAAATCATCTATTACTCCATAATATTTTTTCATAAGATTTATCTCCTTTCTTAATCTCCTGTTATTAATTATTACATTTATAATATGGGTTTATTTGCTTACTAAAATAAAAAAAGACCAATGTAATAAAACATCAATCTTTTCTAAAATATATATGATAATACATTTTTGTCAACAATTATTTACAAAAACTTTTCATAATTCTTTTTATATAATTTAGCAGGCCTGTAAGAAGTCTTTTCTGCCCACATATCTGTTTCAATGACATATTTTTCAATACTTCTTCTGAAATTTGGGACAGAATTTTCAATCCCATATATAGACTTATATGCTCCCTCCAGTTGCCCAATGGTAAACAACTCAGGTACAAATTCAAATAATAATCTAATATCATTATTTATGCTGTCTTTTAATTTATAAAGTAACTCCGTAATAATTAAAGAATGGTCAAATGCTAGATTGTCAGAACTGAGAATGTTCCATTGTCTCTTAACTCTTCCTTTTTCTATACTTTTATTACATTCAATAGTGGCATTAAGTTTATCCATATCATCTTCAGATACTAAAGTTAAGTTATATTTTGTATTATAAGTATCACTGTTATCTTTTTTTAATGATATATCAAACCATTTTGCCTCCCATGCGTCAGAATCTGCCCGTAAATTACAATCACTTTTATTGATTGCTCCAATAAATGCATTTGACACAATCCAACCACGTGGGTCTCTTCCATTCTCACTAAAAGTCTTTATGTTTTCAAGGTATGCATTGCTGACATTAGTTTCTTCATATAATTCACGAACGGCAGTTTCTTCTATGGTTTCTCCTTCTTTAAAAAAGCCACCAGGTAATGCCCAATTATCTTTATATGGATGAGAAGCTCTTTTTATTAATAAAATCTGTAATGGACCAATATTCACTTTTTTTGCGTTACTTACAGAGTTACCTAATGTAAATAATACAATGTCAGCAGCAATTGAAGGCCTATCATATTTTGTTATGTCATAATTCTTTAAAAATTCTTTTTCATCCATTATTTATTTCCTCCGTAAATCTATATCCATTATAAAATACTTGCATATAAATATAAAGCATTTAGAATATATATTTTTTTAATCCTGTTTCAAAATATGGTATTGATTTTCTTTTAAATCTATACATATCTACTCTTTCATCTATTTTTTTCTTAATGTTTTCATCATCTATTTTTCCTGTTCTCGTGTACTTATCCATTACTGCATATGGAATACCCATGGCTTCTTCATCTGATGTTCCACATAAACCGTCAGATGGAATTTTTTCAATTAATTCCTTAGGAAGTCCAATAGCATATCCTACTGCTTTTACTTCCTCTACTGTTAAATCAGAAAGTGGAGAAAAATCACCAACCGCATCACCCCATCTTGTTTCCCAAGATAAAAGTGTTTCTGATAAATTACAAGTGTTAGCAACACGCCCATTTACTGATTGAGAAACAGCATACAATGTTGCCATTCTGATTCGAGCAGGGAGATTCATTTTTGTTTGATCTGAAATTTCAATGTCTGTGGCTATAGACTGAATATTATTTAATACATTGTCTATTGCAGGTCCAACATCAATTGTGTAATTTTTTATTCCTAAAAATTTACACAAAACCTGAGCATATTCGATATCAGCCTGTTTATGATTTGGCATTAATACACCAATCACCCTGTCTTTTCCTAATGCTTTAACGCACAGGGCAGCAACAATACTTGAATCTTTTCCCCCTGAAATCCCAACTACAGCATTACACTCTCTGCCATTTTCCTCAAACCAATCTCTTATCCATTTAATAATATCATCTTTTGTTTTTTCAGCATTAAATTTATACATAACATCCTCCTATTTTTTATAAAATTCAATTAAATATTCATATACATTTTCTGGAACTAAGTTTTTTACCTTTTTGTATTCCCCATTTTCACATAATGTTCTTACTAATGTTGATGAAATGTTATTTTCCGGTATTTTAATTTCCATAAAGTGTTCTTTATATTTAGTTAATCCTAATTCTTTTAAAGTATCATCTAAACCTTGCCCATTTCTTGTACAAGCAATAAATTTGTACTTTTTTATTAGTTTTTTCCAATTATACCAATTAGGCAAATCCATAATATTATCCATGCCCAAGCATATATAATATTCATTTTGAACGCCTTTTTTCTTATCCATACATTCTAATTGTTTTAACGTATTATATGTTTTAGGAGAAATTGAATTAGTAGTTTCAATCTCTAAGGCACAAATATCATTTTGTTTAAAAATTGGAATTGAATTTATTAATGAGACTCTATAATTACCCAAAATTAATGTTTTCTTTTTTGCAACATATGTATCATGTGCAGGAATGAAGAAAACTTTGTCAGCACTAACTACTTTTTTAGCAGTCAGTGCCATTTCAACATGAGCATTTGTTATTGGATTGAAACTTCCCGGAATAATTAATACTTTACTCATTTTTCATTCTCCAATTAATACAGCGTTGCAAATAATCAACATATTCAGGATTTTTACACATTCCTTTTCCAGAAATGTCTGACAATTTAGCAACATCCATTCCATTACATTTTGTTGTTTTCATTACAATGTTAAGAGCCGGTACATTTGTATCATTACTTAAATAAGTACCAATACCAAAAGCTACATTAATTCTTCTACTAAAATGTCTGTATAATTTATCAGCCCTTTCAAAATCAAGGGAATCACTAAATAACAAAGTTTTTGTTTTAGGATTAATTCCTAATGATTCATAGTGCTTAATCATCTTTTCTCCCCATTCATATGGATCACCACTATCGTGTCTTACTCCACTAAATAATGTTGCATATGTTAACTGGAAGTCTTTCAAGAAACAGTCTGTTGTAATGGTATCTGTTAAAGCAATACCATTTAATACACCATATTCCTTAATCCATGCATCAAAAGCATACCAATTACTATATGCCGGATTATGTTTATGATTTCCCTGGCCTACACACATAATCCATTCATGAGCCATTGTACCCACCGGTGTAAGATTATATTTCTTTGCCAAATATACATTGCTTGTTCCTATGAATCTGCTTGGGCTGTGCATTGTATCATTTAAATGAGAAAATTTTTCTACAGCTATTTCCTGTGCCTGAGCGGACAATCGTCTTCTCAGTCCAAATTCAGAAAATGTGCCTGCATACCAATGACCATTTTTTAAATTTTCATATTTTTCATTAAGTCTTCCTTTAAAATTTTCAAGTAAAAATTCATAATTGTATGCCATTCTAAAATAGACTTCATTTACAATGGCAAGTGTAGGAATTTCATACATTGAAGTATTAAGCCATGTACCAAATGTTTCAATGGACAAGCCACATTCAGCATTAGTTGTAATTTCAAAATCTTCATATCGAGGTCGCCATAATCTAAGAAAATCAACATATGAGCCTTTCAACCATTTGATATTATGAAGATATTCTAATTCATCTTCCGTAAATCTAAGATTGCAGTACATTTTAATCTGTCTTTTAATTTCTTCTACCATTTCAGGTGTAAAATGAGCACCCTTGTTTCTACATTTAAATGTCCATGTAGTTTTATAATCACTGAACTGATGATAAATTACCTGACCCATTGAGTATTTATATAAGTCATTTTCTAATAAACTATTAATAATCTGTTTCATAAATTTACCTTCCTTCCTGCTTAATTAAGCAAAACACTGAATCTTCTGTATTATCTGAATCACATAACAGTCTTATATATTTATCTATAAAAGCCATGTCATTTGGGTGCATTAGAATTGGCTTGCTTTTTTTATCATTCCACCATTTCAATTCTTTTTGATATGAAAATTCTTTACCATAATAAGCCTTACCTGCTCCAAGATAATCACACAACATTTCTTTTTTATACTTCATTGGCATTTCAATTGGCATTCCACCATTATCAAAATTATCTATCCAGTACTCGTAGTGGTGTTTATTTCTTCCTTTATGATGAAACCAAGCTGTGGACCAACCGTTTTCTTTCTTACATGTATTTATTGGACTTGATGTTTCCTGATAATATCTAACACTTTCCCAAAATTCTGTTGGAGAAAACTTAGATAAATCATGTACCAATCCTTGTAGTGGAATTCCTGCTTTGAAGCAATAATAAAACACCCAATACTTATGTACACATATTTTTTTGAAATGCTTGAAAATATTCTTAATTTTAATTTTTAGTTTCATTAGCTACTCCAATCTTTTTGTATTCTGTATACACTTTATTTTCACAGTAGTACAAATTATAATCATTCTGCTTTATATACCACCATAATTTTTGATGTCCATTCTTTAGATATTCCTTACAATAATCTGTTTCTTGATAATGATTATCTACCATCTGTCTAAAACTTAATTCATCAATATCATCTGAATTATGACAATATACTGCTATTTTGTTGATTAAGTCTTCTGTAAAATCTTCCGTAACAACAAATACAACTCTAACAATTCCATCATTTTTACGTTTAACAAATTTTAGTTGCTCAAAACTATGCAAATGGTACACAACTCTTTCAAAACAAGTATATGGAGCATTACTAATATTAGATAGGCTTGTATGTAATTCTACTTTTACATGTGCTTTATTAACAATATCAAAAAATCTTCTATACCATTCTACATTATTATCTAAGTTCCATAATGGATCACCACCACCGGATAACGATACCCAATTGCATTGATTTTTTTTTATTTCTTCTTCAAGTCTGTCCAGTCCTTCAACAGTACTCCTTGGAATCTGAAGATTATTGTTTTTGACAATGCAATATGGACAAGAATAGTGGCAGCCAAAGTTAGTTATCACACTCATGTATTTATCCATATCTATTCCCCCATTACATCAATCTGACAGCTCTTTATAGTTTCTAATGCAGCAGCATGTTTTTGAGGTGTTGTACCGGCACAACAATCTGCATCTACCACAATATCAATTTCAGGATAATTTGCTCTGATGATAAGAGCATTTGAAATTACACAAATATCTGTGCATAATCCGCAAATCTCAACACTTTCAAATTTGAAATCATCCCAATGTGTCCATCCGAAAGTAGGCTTATCAATTAAAATATCATCATCAATACTGAAATCTAATTTATCTGAAATCTGCCATCCAATAGTATTTATTATGCAATGAGGAACAGGCAAGTGCTTTCCTTCATATGTTTCTAAATAATTATGGGAATGAGAATCTCTTGTAAAAATTATCTGCTTGCCGGCAACTCTGTATTCTTTAATTTTTTTAGCCACGTTTGGAACAATTGCCTGTGCTTCTTTTGAGCCAAGTGAACCATTTATAAAATCATTTTGCATATCTACTACAATTAAAGTTTCTTTCATAATACTACCTCCTTTTATACATATTATCATTTCGATATTATGTTATGCTCATATCTTAATATCTTTTTGATACTATGTCAAGTTTTTTCTTTATATTCTATCAATTTATTATTTACTTTTGTTTTTGCATAAAAAAAAAGAACCAAAAATATGGTTCTAATTTAATATCTTATTCAGCCAATCTCCAAATTTTTCTTTATATTTATCAGTAGGATCTAGCCAGCTAGCTGAATAAGTTTCAGAGAAAGAAATCTATGCCTTAGATAATTCTTTGTCAGTTGCCTTTAGACTACCAATGGATTTTAGATATTTTCGAATTTCCTTTACATCTTCCGGATAAGGTATCTTATCAGTTTCTTTTTTTTGTTTTTTAAAAATCATTGCAATCTACTTTTTATTATTAATATGGGATTTTTGCATAAAAAAAAAGAACTGCTTTGGCAGTCCTTCTTTTTTTATATTAATTTTTTGTTTTTATATAATATGCTTTTTGTATATTTATTCTTGAATTTTCCTACAAATATCTGAGCTGTAGCAATCTTTCCTTCACTTTTTTAAAGTTTTTAATCTTTCAAATTCAAGATCTTTTTCTTTCTCTAAATCTTCAGATATAAAGTATGATAAATTAAGTAGCTATTATATGTTTAATTTTTTTATTTATCTAAATTTACAAATGCACAATTTGATACAATTACTTTCCAATTTTCTTTATATATAGACTGAAACCAATCTAAATCTTGAATATTTACCAAGCATGACATATTATAAAAATTCATATATGATAAATAATCTGGGTAATTTTCCATAAAGTCTATATTAGCAAAATCATTCATTATACACACTATTGGAACCATTAATTGTTTATTAATTATTCCAATATCAATTTGATTTTTAATAAAACTAAACAATTGAGAATATAATATTGAAGTTAAAAATGAAAATGTTCGATCATTTTCTGGTTAATCCATTCATTCTCATAAAATCACTTTCAGAAATTTTCTCATACAATGAATACATTTCATTTTTCTTTATCACATATTCTTTTTTATCCTCAATAATTTCATCCATACATTCCTGACGCATCTTGCAATACTGTTCGTCAAGACTCTTTGATAGTTCAGATAACGATGTCTGAATGCTTTTTAATCGTTCATAACTATTTCTATTTTTCATATAACTGTTCCTTTCTAACTAAATCATCGTTTCATCAGTTTATCTTATATCCTCTTTGTCGCAGTTCTGCTTTTAAACTATCTTGTTCTTTGTATAATAAATCACACTTATATGCAGATATATGAAAATCTTGCAGTTCGCCGTCAATTTCATCTAATCTTTTAAAAAGGTCAGAACTATTAGCAGATTTTATTTCCATTACTTATTTTTCTCCATTCTTTAAAATTTTCTTACATTTTTTTAAAAATCTAATTCATTAAAAGTCAATGTAATGACAAGGGGCATCAATTTTATTTCCAAATTCTGTTGTGACTGTTAATGTCCCCCATTCATCAGATTTTACTTCTTCATTTTCAATGTTGTCACTCATTGAAAATAAATCTTCATGGTCAATCCATGTTGAACCTATAATCCAACCATCATCTCTAAATACACATAATTCTCCAACCTGTGTTTTCTTTAAGCAAAAATCTCTTACTGTCATGTATACTTTTCTCCTTTCATTTAAACTCCCATTTTTACTTTGTTACAAAACTAAAATGGTTATATTTTTTAATAAAATAAAAAAAGAGCCACAATGTGACTCTAATTTTATTTTGGTAGATGCAACAAATTAATTCTCCACAAAAATCTAATTGTTAATCTAATTTTTTTGTTTTCTCCATGATTTTTTCTTTTATATCTGTAATACTGTTAGTTGCTTCTTCTATGCTATGGAAATCATTCTGCAATACTTTTTTCTCAAAACTTTCAATGTCTCTTACTAACCAAACAAATTTAAATCCAAATACATCATCAATTTTATTATATTCATCACTTGTTTTTGCCTCAGTTAGTTTAAGAATGATTTTTTCTTTCAGTGCCTGAAACATTTTTTTAATTTTTCTTAATTCTTCTTCATAACTAATTGCGTCAACTTCTTTTTTCTTTTTATCTGCCTTGTATTTGTGAAGACGGGACATTAATTCTTCTCTTGTTTTTGTAATGTTGTAACCACTTTTGTCAAATTCATCCTTTCTGTAATAATGGTAGGAATGAGATGTTTCCTTTACTTTTCTTTTATACTTTTCATCCTGCTGAATGATAAAGACTCCAAGTTTTCCGGTTTTTCTGTCTGATTCAAAATCAGATTTTGTGTAATAATAACTAATTGAATAATTTGATGATGTGTTTACATCAAATTTACCTTTGTTTAATTTAACACAACGAACCCCTTTTCCACCACAAACCAACAGCATTCCATTATCACTTCCAGTTATCTTTTTAATGCTATTGGCAGTAAATTTACCAAGCAGTCCCGTTACCTTAAATGGTTTTTCAAAGTCATATCCCTCATAATCAGCAAGATATTTCAATGCATTCTTTCTACACTGGAACAATTCCTTTAGAGCATCATCAAAAACAATGTTTAATGTATCTGTTTTTTCCTTGTTTCCACTATGTAATAAATTTTCTTTCATTGCTCTGGTCAATAAAGAACTCTTACTAATTTGTGTTCCTTCACCAAAAAGTTTTATTACTTTTTTATCCTGAAAATCAAGCACATAAGGATTTCCAAAACAATGATTAACATAATATCTACTATTGTCTTCAAATCGTACACCATTTTCACTGTCAAGAACAAAGTTACCAAAGTATACATTTTCCACTTCCGTATCATATTTCAAGTAAATTCCATTTATGTCTGCAATGCTTCTATAATAACTTTTCTTTTTGTTAAGAGAAGCCATGTTATAATAACCAAGGACTTTTGCCTGTAAGCCGGGAACTAACAAGTCCAAATTATTATTAAGTGTGCTATCACATTCATTTACAGTATGATTATAACGATTTTTAATGGACATATGAGTTCCATCTTTTGCTATCTGAATGTTAAGAATGGATGTACCATATTCATCATCTCTTTGTGGTTTTTTGCTTCGCTTTATTTTATCAATGTCCTTTTTAACTGCAACAAGCATGTGATATCTGCTCATGCGAACGGAAAGATTATTGTAAGTACAAATTCTTTCACCCTGTGCATAATATTTCTCACACTCTGCTATTCTTTCCTTATCATCAAAGATTACAGTGTCATATCCTGCCTTCTTAAAATCCTCAATAATTTCATCCTGTGTTGTTTCTCTTATTACTCCAATTTTATCACTTGCACTTATTTCAGAGCAAATGGACTTTATTTGAAATTCATCTAATTCAGAAAAAACATTTCTTGCATTCTGTGGAGTTACTAATGCCTTTCTAAGTTTTTCTTGATCAACTGCAATGTTTTTGATATAGGAATAAGCATAATCTCCTACAAATTTTTTTAAATTACCCATATTGTTTCTCCTTTCTCAAACTCCTATTATTCTTATTACACTTTTAAAATGGTAGAATTTGTTCAGCAAATAAAAAAGAGCCACAATGTGACTCTTTTTTGCTAAATTATTTCCAATCTTTGTTGACAAATCTGTCCATTTCACTTACTACACATTCTAATGCTATTTTAAGTGTAGAATAATCAAGATAATTCTCTATTCTATTCGTTCCTTCAAATTGCTTCATTGCAAGTGTAAGACTATCTCTTGTTCCTTTTAGTTTTTCATATTTTTTATTTAATTCTTCTAATGTCATATCTTATTTTTTCCTTTCTTAAGTATTTAACAATCAATCCTTTTTGTCATTCCAAACTGGATACCAAGTTCCTTTCGTACTTTGTATCCAGTAACCACTTGACCATTCATTAGTCAGTGGATCATATACTTTTTTCCCTGTATAAATCATAATTATTCTCCTTTATGCTCGATATGAATAATTTTAATAATTAAATTTTTTATCTCGAAGAATAATAGGTATCCCACATATCTTGCCAATATGGAGCAACCACATCTTCGTAAAAATCTTCACAACATGTAACCCAATTGTCTTTTTCATCCTGATACCTGGTATTCATTGGAATTGTTCTAGGGTATACAAACCAATGTCTCTTATGTACCGGACAATTACAATAGCCAAATAATCGTTTTATCAAACTACGACTATCATATGGATGAAAGAATCGGTTTTTAAAATTATCTTGATATAACCTAGAATTGTCATCAGTTATTTTTTCTTTTTTTATAAATATTTTCATATTTTATCATTTCTCCTTTCTAAAAGCTCCTATAATTAATCAATTATTTAATAGTTATACACACCAATATTCTTCGCCATCCATTACTCTTTTAACTTCATCAATAGACAAATCATATAAATCAGCAACAAAATCTATTGCACTATCAATAGATTGTAACGAAGCAAATTTTCTTCTATCTCTAAGACAACTAATAGCTTGCTGCAAATTTCTCTCCTTGTGTAATAATTCCTGCTGTTTAACTACTGCGTATTTTTCATAATTACTTTGACTCATAATTTCACCTTCCTTGTAAATCCTCATTTCATTCTATTCAACAGGACATTCAAAACAACAAATGTTAGCCTCTTCATAAGTTAATGTAAATATCATATCCCTTTCTCCGTCTGTATTTTTTAATACAATACAGTCTTCTTTTACATCAATAATTTTGCAGGTTTCCCCATCCATGCATACTAAACCGCTTGTGGTGTACAAATCGTAATATTCAACATCTCCGTTTTCATTATTTTCTGTATTAATCCATCCACATTCAGTACCAAAATTGCTTTCGTATAATGTTTTAATGCTTACAGTTACTTCTTCGCCTGTTATATATCCAATCTTGCAGTTGCAAATTTCGCTATAATCAAAGCAAGTTCCTGTGTATGATTCAAAGAAGTTATCACATAATCTTTTGATTCTTACATTGTAGTGTTCTCCCTTATAATCAAAATCAACACGCATATTTTCTAAAAATTCCTTATTTCCATCTGTTAATATTTTTCTTAAATACATAATAATTCCTCCATTCTTCCAAAGAAGCTCTTGTTTCATTACCACAATTTTCCATTCTTTGCATACTCTAAAGCTGAATTTTTTCCACTGTGTTCAATCATACCTTTAATAGAGAAATATAAATTATCCAAAAACTTCTCATTCATTGGTTTATTAGGGTATTCTTTTTTGTATCTATTGATTGCTATTGAGTATGGATCTTGTATATCTACATTTAACATAATCTCATATTGCTCACTTTCAATTAGCCGTTCTTTTAATACTTTTGTACTTAATGGATAATTCATATCATCAATAGAAACTCCATTCTTATCGACAAAATCATAAATTCCATTTGCTTCATTCCAAAAATCCTTTAATGTTTTTACCATAAGCTTTTTATTTCCTTTCTATAACTCCTATTATTAATTTTGTTACAATCAAAATATGAGTGTTTTTTCAGGAGAAATAAAAAAAGGAATATTATTCATTTTTTTCAAAAAAAAGAAGAGCCACAACAGTGACTCTCTTTCATTTTGGAATATTATTTATTATTAGTTACAACAGTATCACTGCCAGATACAGTTATCCAGCCATGTTTAATTCTGGCTTCGGCTAACTTATTATTAATAATCTTATCAGTAATGGAATTAGAAATCTTCTTATTAGCCTCTGCCTCAGCATTAGCAGCTATCTTTGTTGCTTCAGCATCTGCTTCGGCTTTTGTTTTCTTTACTTTAGCATCAGCCTCAGCTTTTTCAATTTTCTTTTTATTTTCTATCTGCTGTTTTTCATAATCCATTTGTGCCTGCTGTTTCTTAGCAATTTTGTCATTATATTCCTTATCAAATGTAGCATTGTTAATTACAACTTTATTAATGTAAATGACGTCTTTCCCGTATTTATCATCAATTGACTTCTGAATGTTATCCTGTGCAATTGGTTCAATTTTGCTACGATTTGTAACATCAACAGGTGATAATGTTTTTGCAGATGAGTAGGTTTGTCTGAACAAACTGGCACGATACCAAAATCATCAAAGCATATTTCATCTTTGTGCCTTAGATAATCTAGCTCATAAACAATATTATTTATGATTTGTTCATAGCCACCAATATCACCATTTACCTCTGTATATGGTATTTCACGCTCATTTAATAGGTTAATCATAGGCTTTTTTAACGCATCAGATTCTGCTTCTGTTTGCATTCGTCCATTCGGATTATATGGTTTTGTTCTAAGTAAAAGAAAATTAATATTGTTATATGAATTAAAAACATTCATCACAGTTCTATTAAAATCTTCGCCTAAAACTTCGTCATGATTATAGAATATAGAAAGAGGTAGTGGGCTATCTGTAATAATAACGTCTACCTTATCCCTACATCTACTCATTTTATAACTCTGTTTTTCAAAAATATAAGCCTGATTTTTGAAAACTTCATCATCATTTTCCCATACTTTATCTTTTGCAAATTTCTATCACTTCTTTATATTCCATAGTTTACCTCCATATTTTGTTATTATTTCATTGAGTTAACAAATTTTTTGAAGAGTAAATTTGTTATTTCGTCATTTGGCAATAGTTCAGGATGCCATTTTATGGCTAAACAAAATTTTGTATGTTTTACAGAAAAAGCCTCAACTGTTTCATATGAAATACCCAAAAGTCCTTTCTCTTTTGAAACAGCTTCAACATTTATTTTGTTATTCAAATATGCTTCTGATGAACTAAGTGTAATTGTATGAATACTATTAACAGGTATTATTCTTTTTGACAACTCTTTAACTGATAGTATGTCAGCATTATCTTTAATATAAATATTGTGACATTGTTTTTTATCATATATATCATGTTTTTTCGAAAGATCTTCATCATATTCAACTTCTGTTCTAATAGCTCTTGCAATGTTGTTAAAACCTGCACAAATACCAATAATTGGAATATTATTTTCAATTGCATATTGAGCTATAAAAATTTCATATTTGTGAGACGAAAGGCCTCCTTGTAATATTAATCCATCACACAAATTTATTTGTTCAATCAAAAACCTTTTCTGATTTTGAGTTAAGTCTTTATCTCTAGATAAATCAATATCATTGCTATGTAATCTATCCAAAGAGATACCTTGTGGAATAATTCCAATGCAATTTGTATTAAATCTGGCTAAAATATCAGCAAAATTTTGTTTAACATACAAATCATCCCATATACTTCCTGTAAGTTGAGATGATAAAAATGGTTTCATAACTATTCCCACTATTAGATGTTTATCTTCTATATTGTTTTTTATGTTTTCAACATAGAAATTACTGTTTGCAATCCATTCTAATTTATTAAGCCTTTCATAAGTATTAATAATGGTCCTTCCAATTACACAGCCATCTTCATAGCAGAAGCCTTTATCCTTATCATGATAAATATATTCATCAGCACATAAACCATCTGAATAAAGTTTATCGATTTCTTTTGATTTTAGTAAAGATAGACCGTGTTCTAAAGATACTTCAGTATGTTTCTTTGTTGGTATAAATTCCATTTATTTGTCCTCCTTAAATTAAATCTATTTTGTCTCCTCAAATTTTCTTGCAAGATATCTTAAGGTTTCAAGAACTTCCTTTTTGTTTTTGCATTTAAATTCTGCCTTATTTCCATTTCCCATGGTTGTGACTCTGTACATGTACTTGTTGCCACATGGATGACCACAGGCAACAATGATGCGACATTCATCCTTTTTTCTTTCTTCCAATGGAATAAGTCTGAAATCATCATACAGTGGATTGGATACAGGACAGTTGTTTTTAAAGCACACATAATAGTTATCAAGCAAAAAGTTGTCATCAATGTCCTTTATTACGTTTGCCATCTTTTTTAAACGATTTGTGAGTGATGACTCCTTACAATGATAATCAATCCATCCGGGATCATACCAAATTTCATCATTTGACTTGTTTTCATACAATCCATTGTTGTAATTTTTAATCCATTCTCTTAATGTTGTGTTTCGCATATATTTTCTCCTTTCACATGAACTCCAATTATTATTAACTACACTTCTAATATGGTCATTTTTTTAAACAAGATAAAAAGGCAAAGAAAAAGAGCCATTATAAATGACTCTAAATTTCCTTTTTTTAATTATGCATCCAATCTTGCAGCCAGTTCCTGACCAATGGCAATTTTTACATCATCAAAGCTAGGATTACTACATAAGGTTTCCAAAATGGAAGATAATGTTGTCTGACCCGTGATTTCATCATACTGATTAAGAATTCTCATAGCAAAATCCATTCCAACAAATTTTGACATTACGTAAATGACAGTATCCTTGGCTGTGTCAAAAACAAGATAGTCATTTATTGTCCACACAATCTTTTTCTTATCCACTTCTGTTAATTTCATTGTAGTTTTGTGCATACAATTCTCCTTTCTATTCCTCCAATTATTATTTTTAAGTACATATTTAATATGGTCACATTTTTGATATTAATAAAAAAAGAGCCACCATAAGTAACTCTTAATTTCATTGTTTATCATTCAAATTTATACAAATAATAGTTTAATTCGTTTCCATTATACATTCCTTTTACTTCTTTTATTTTTACATATTTAGAGTTGTTATATGTTAATTCATTTGTCTTTATTTCCTTCTCCATTCTAAAGATACAATATTTAGGTGGTGTTGTGTTAGTATGGTCTGCTCTTTCAAAATTTCTTTGCTTTGCATTTGAATACAATGGAGTGTAAAAATATTTGTACTTAGGCAAATTGTCAGTTAATGTGTAATATCCTGATTCCAATCCCAATGTTATTAATGAATTAGTATTAATTCCTTTTGTTAATTCGCAAATGGGATAGTCATTAATTGGTCTATTCATGTCTTTTAGATTATTGTTATTTAATACATTTATTGCTATGCATATGGCTATTATACAAAGACCTATATTTTTAATGTATTTTTTATTATTGGCAATGGAAGTTAACAAATAAATAAACATAATCAGGCTAGGAAAAATGGCATAAATTAAAGACACCTCCGGCTTTGGAAATAAAAATATGGATAAGCATGGTATTAACCATATGTATTTATTATTTTTATTTTTTGATTTTAAGGCAATGCCAAAAGTTATTATTAATAATAAGCACAGTAAAACATTATAACCTGACATGTAAACATTTGTATCTATTAATTTTGTAATGTATGATGTTGAATCACCATAATTAAAAATATTTTCTAAAAAATAAACATTAAAACAGTCTTTTAATATTCCAAAAAACAATAATAAAAGAATGACCATAAGAGATGATGCTATAACACCAATTCCTATGTAAAGAATGCTGTTTAAAATATCCTTATATTGTTTTCTCTTTATAAAAAGAATAAAAATGGCAATATACCATCCAATGAAAAAACTCAGTATGGTATATTTAGACCAAAGAATTATGCTACCAAGTACACCTATGATTATGTATTGCTTATTTGAAATGCTTATGTTCTTTACAGCATATCTAACACCAACATACATAAGATATAGGATAATGGGCATTGAAAATTCTTCAACTGTTTGCCCACCATATCCAAAGGCTCTGGCTGTATAAATTAATAGTGCCGATAATAAAGAGTAAACAACATTATTTATATTGTATATTTTAAATATTTCTGACACAAAATGTATACTGACATAGCAGGCAATTACTTCCATGACAAATACGCCAACAAATGATGTTTCTGAAATAAGATTTATTAATCCAAACAAAAATAAGAATACAGGACCTTTATGATCAAACAAATCCCGGTATGGCATGTAACCATTTTTTATGCCCTTTCCTATAATCATGTATGTATTGATATCCCCGGAATCATTAAATGCATATAATGGAGAAGATTTAGAAAAAACAAGTATTAATAAAAAAGAGAAAATTAAAAACAGTATTTCTTTTCTATTACATTTAATTATTTGTTTCATGATTAATTAAATCCTTTCGCATATCTTTTTTGAAATTCATAAAATCTCCAACTGCTTTCCAACCAATTTTTATGATTTTTACAAGATTAATTGAATTTTTACCTTTTGTTCTTGGCTTAAATTCTATGTTTTTAAATTTGATTTTTTCTCCATATTTTTGTAAATATGTTGTTAGCATTATGTTTGGCAAATCATAATCATCTGGTAACTTATTTATGTATTTAGATAAAACACTACTTTTCATCAATCTAAATGGAGCATTCGCATCAGGAACACTAACACCAAATATTGTTCTGATTAAAAAGCAAACAACTTTCTCAACCATTGCTCTGTCTTTACCATCTCCACGCTCAATTCTATTTCCTAAAATAATGTCATAATCTTTTGATGCTTCATAAAAACCATTAAAATCATTAGGATTAGTCTGACCATCAGAATCAGTTTGAAAAATCCAATCAGCATTATTTTTTATGGCATGTTTATATAATGCCATTACCTTTGGACCATGTTCTTTATGTTTTGTATCCAGGGTTTCCAATTTAGGATAATCTTTTTGCATTTTCTGCAAAATATTATGTGTATTATCTGTGCTACCTTTATCAGCAACAACTATTTTTGATTTTTTATCATATTCATTTAAGATTTTATACCAATCTTTAACCACATTTTCAATATTGCCTTCTTCATTATAAGCCGGCATCACTATGTATAAACTACTCATTCTTTAATTCCTTTCATATGTTAAATTAATTTATGCTTTCATCATTTAATGTCATTTTTTCTAAAATTTTATTCTCCATTTCTTTATCTGAAACATCAGGTTTTTTAATCCTTTTATATGCAATAGTGATATTTTCAGGCAAAATTATGTTTTCCTTATCACACACATGACAGTATTCTGTCTTTCCTATAATATTGGTCCTATCTTTTAATGAAACATCACTTCTGACAATGGCATTACATTCATCATTAGGGCAGATAATTAAACAATAGGATTCTAATATTTTTTCTTTTTTACAAAAATTTAAAATAAATTCAGCTTCTGAATATGAAACATTAAATTTTCCAAAAACCAAGGCTATCGTAATATTTTTCCACCGATTTCTTTTCCACATTCGCTACACACTCTCATACCCTAAGTTCCTTTTATTTTTTAACTTTACTTTTGTTTTTGTTATCTACATCTTTAATGCATTTTTCAAAAATAAATCTTAAATTTACAGCCTCTGGCCGCCCAATACATCTATTGTAAAATTCTCTTAATGTAGGCATGGTAACTTCATCATAGTCTTTCCCTGTTTTCTTTAGATCTCTAACATAGTCATCATACATATCTCCTAAAACTTTACTTATGGTTGATACTTCTTTTTCACTAAGTTTTTCTTTACCATCAGAAAGTATTTCAACTACTGTAACAATGATTTAAATTGAATCTTTAATGTAATTGCTTCTTGCTTTTATTGGAACCTCGTTTTCAAAAGGATCAAAAAATGTATTACCCTTATTTTCAATTTTTATTAAAGAGCCAACCTTTTCTTCCTTGTTTTTCATAAAATTTCTCCTTTTAGTTTAATTTTAATATTTCTGGTTCATTGCTTAATATTTCAGCAACTTCATTAAAACAAAAATCATTTAGAACAAACACAAAATGAATGTCAGGATATCTTGACAAATAATCACTTACAACCGTTAATGCAATTGTCAAACCTTCCGTAATTGGATAACCATAAATACCACAACTAATGGCAGGGAAAGCAATTGTTTTTAGATTATTTTCTATTGCCAGACTAAAGGCACTTTCATATGTACTTTTCAACAATTGTGCTTCATTATGTTTTCCATTTTTGTATTGTGGTCCAACAGCATGTATAATTTTCTTAACATGCATTTTGTATCCATTCGTGATTTTTGCTTTTCCACATTCACAACCATTTAGGGTTTCGCATTCTTTTAACAAGTCAGGACCGGCTGCATAATGTATTGCTCCATCCACTCCGCCTCCACCAAGTAATGATGATTTAGCTGCATTTACAACAGCATCACATTTAACTCTTGAAATGTCTTCACATACAACGGATAATCTTTCTTTATTTTGACCAATGTTTTGTACAAACACATTATCCTTAACTCTGTGGATAAAGCCCAACTCGACATCATTGATTTTAAACTCATTAACCGGTACTGCCACATAATCAGTTGAATCAGGATAAAAATGAACTAATTCATTTTTCTCAATTTTATTACTCATTTCTTCACTATATTTTATTTTGTTTTTTTTCTTAAAAAAGTTAAACATACACTTTGCCCTTTCTTTATCATTACTTTTACTATGGTGTTACATATATGATTTTTTTATCATTTTCTTTGCATATTCAATGCAGTTAGCTGTACCACTTTTACTACCGTCCCAAACTGCAATTACAATGTCAGAATTGTCAACCATGTATTTGTTTCTCTTTTGCATTAGCCACGGTGTGTATTCCTCATTTGATACAAGCATAACTTCATCTGCCTTTGACAAAATGCAATCATATAATTTCTTGTCCTTAGATGACCAATTACCTGACTGATTTTTACAGGGGATTGCACAATGAAGTCTGATGTTATGTCCTTCTTTTCTAAGTTCTAATGCGGCTATTGCAAATATGGTGTCAACTCCCAAAGCCATTCCTGAAATTGCTTCCGTGCAATTATTTTCAATTAATATTTTCTTTATTTTTTGCTCAAGTTCAATCCATTTTGGATGAGATAAATCATAACCATATAGTTTATTTGGTCTGTGACCTGTAATGCATATTTTCACTAATTTTTATTCTCCTTTTTCTTTTTTTATAATATTTTTTCAATTTTAGAAAATACATTTCCAAGAGAATCCTGAATCATTAAATCAGTGTCTTCATTTAATGATACATCAAGTTTTTCTTTGTTGATTACAATTAAATGCTTGCCACTAAAATATGAAATAAAACCAGCAGCTGGATATACTTTTAATGAAGTTCCACCAATGATTAGACAATCAGCATTACAAATGGCTTTAATTGCATTGTTAACAGCATCTTTCGGAAGATTTTCTCCATATAAAGTAACATCAGGTCTGATTAATCCTCTGCACTCACATTTAGGAATGGCTTCTTTTGTATTAAAGATAAAATCAGAATGATATTCCATCTTACATTTGCTACAATAATTTCTCTGAGTTGTTCCATGTATTTCAAATACATTTTTACTACCGGCTTTCTGATGTAACCCATCAATGTTTTGTGTAACAACAGCCTTTAGTTTACCCATTTCTTCCATTTTTGCAAGAACCTTGTGTGTAATGTTAGGCCCAACATTTCTTGTATCCATTTTCTGTCTGTAAAATTCATAAAAAATTTTTGGATTATTATATAAGCAATCTCTACTTAATAAGTATTCCGGTTCGTATTTTTCAAATTGAACATCGTGTTGATTATATAATCCATCTTTACTTCGAAAATCAGGAATACCACTCTCTGTCGATACTCCTGCACCACCAAAAAATACAATATTTCTTGATTCATTGATGTATTCTTTTAGTTTTTCTAATTGTTTATTCGTCATATGTTACCTCCATAAGCAAATACTAATATCCCAAACGCTCCATTTGTTCAACATTAAATTTCCAATAAGTTACATCTGCATATTTATAGTTTTCCATTGCAGTTTTTTTTAGATCTTCATTTGTAAAAACTAAACCACATTTTTTTAGGTTGTTAAATAATTTTTTACTAATTATTGGAGAGTATGAATCAAACCCTTTTTTAATTTCTTTTGTTATTAATTGGTAACAGCTTCCATTGTCCAAAATTAAATCCTTATCATCGATATTAAAAATTTTTCTTCCAATTTTAAGTTCCATAATATTTTGATACCTTTCTTTTTTTTCTTATATTTTAACAAAATTTTATCTCATTCTTTTTTTGCAATTATACTTTATTTTTAAGAAAACTTTCCTTTTTACTCTTCATATAACTCATTGACCTCATATTTAATCTTTTTATCTTTATATGTTATTTTTCTAATCGTTGCTTTTACATCCTGTCCTTTTTTATCTTTAAATTGTTTATATGTATCATTATCATCAATTTTGTATTCCTTACCCTTATACTCAACAACTGTAATGTAATATGTAGTACGAGGAATATATATTGGTGTCCTTCCAACAAGGGTTATTATTCCTCCACTTGATTCTTCATAAGAGTCTATAACTTGAACTTTATCAATAATATTCTCTTTTGATGTTATGTTTTCATTATCGATAAATTTTAATACACCTAAAATAATAATTACAGCTAAAAAGGAAAGTACTATAATGCTTAATAAATGCTCTTCCATGAAATCGTTCATCTTATTTCTCCTTTCTCTATTACCAATAAGAATTAGATTTATTTTTAAAAAAATTAAAATTAATTAAATCGAAGAAACTACATAGTATCCAAGTATCAGTATAGTCTTCCACTGTTATAGGATCATTGTTTGATATTATTTTAAACAATTTATGCACTTTCTCTGTTTCTCTTCTTATATCTTCTTGTTGTATATATTTTCCTTTTTTTATAGCAACAAGGAATCTGTCGTTCTCATAACATATCATTCTACGCAACTCGTGCCATAAAGTTTTTCTAATTTTATGATATTCAGGTCGATAAGAATAATCCAAATATTGTGTTAATTTTTCATATTTTTTGCACAAATCATAATATTTTTCTCTTTTCATATTCCACCTCTAGTTGCTATGGCACCTTCTTCTAAAGGATTTTCACGATACATATAGCCATAACTATAAAAGTTTATATCAAAAAGCATGTCCTGACATGAAGCTTCATACCCATCTGAATATACTGTAGGTATATGTTCTGGTGTGAAAGAGAATTTATAATGACACCACTTCTTTCTATCTAACTTTACTTTTTTCACAGCATTTATTACTTCCTTTATTTCATTATCTGAAAACTCTTTTACCTGTTTCTTTTCCCAAGGAAATGAGTACCGTTCAACTTTTCTTTCATCACCTTTAGAAAAATTATTTTTTGATTTAGCTATGTATATCCATAATTTTGAAACCTTGAATGTGATGGTATTATAATTTTTTACATACTTTTCATAAATTTCTTTGTTTGTTTCAAAATAAAACCCTTGTCCATCACCCTCTATATAAATTTCATAAGTAGGTTCTTTTCCTGCTTCCTTTATCACTTTTTCAAGTTTTATGCTTCCTCTTTCATCATAGGCTTCCGTTTTATATGCTAACCTACCATCAAAACAATTTTTATATATATAATACTTTTTAATACACCCATAAAATACAACACAAAATAAAACTGTTATAACTAATGTTGATGCTATCTTTTTTACCCTATTTAAAAGCATATGTTTCCTCCATTTTTACTTCTTAATTCCTATTTTCTTCCCACAGTATGGACAATATATGAATCCATGCAAATCGCACCACCCACTATTATTACAAGTACAAATAAAAAGAGGTTCGCCCAATTTTTTCTCAAATTTCCATATGCATTTATCTTCTGTTTTTATTGAATTATTTTGATTCATAATCATTTTTCCTTTCTTTGATTTATCCAAGTATTAATGAAACAATTATTATTAATGCAGCTCCTATTAGTGTCCACCAACCATATTCATCCATGAAGTTTTTTAAACCATGCATTTGTGTTTGTAATATTTTTCTGTCGATGTCTTGGCAATGTGGCTAACCAAAAATCAAATTTTTTAATAAAATCATTATTTAAAGAGTTACTAATTTTTGAAAATTGTTTGTAAAACATTTTTAATATCAACCTCCTCCACAAAAAATGTTATTTTTAATGTTCCTTTACAACCATTCTTTTTCATCTACATCGTAATACAACGGAGCTTCACTACAATCATACCAACAAAATTCTACTGCTCTTAGATTATCTTTCTTTATATCAGGGAGTATTTGTTTGAATAGTGGCAAAAATTTATTTGCTTCATTATCAGTAAGATATCTGGATTTTCCCCAATCACCACTATTATCATCAATTTTCGATTCAATAACATAATCCAAATAATCATCTTCTTCGACAACTGCCTTTTCAAAATGTTGTGGCAAACTTATATCAAATAAGTCAGGAAATTTATCTTCTAGGTCCCATAATGAAGGTACTCCAATCTTATCCAAGTTAACTTTGCAACGTATTACTTTCATATATCTATAATCACTCATTTTTCTTTTTCTCCTTTCTCTTTAAATAAATATTTTTAAAGATTTACAGTTTAAATATTAAGGTTATTAATGTCACAATAACATAGCATGCAATAGGATATAATACAGCACGTGCAATAAAATCACCGTGTGTTGGTCCTATTTTTCGTACACCTATAAGGCTATGTTTTCCTACAACCTCACTTATTTTTTTCTCTTCCATTTTTTCTCTTTCCTAAATAAATTTGATATTTCAAGACTTTCCATATTAACTTTTTTTATTTTTCAATTTTTATCTTCTTCCCACAATATGGACAGTAGATAAAACCGTGCAAATCGCACCAGCCACTATTATTACAGCTACAAATTAAAAGCGGTTCACCCAATTTTTTCTCAAATTTCTATATGCATTTATCTTCTGTTTTTATTGAATTATTTTGATTCATAATCACATTTTTTTTCTTTAAATTTAACTAAGTATTAATGGCAAAATTATCATTAATGCAGCTCCTATTAGTATTCACCAAGCATATTCATCCATGAAGTTTTTTAAATAATGCATTTGTGTGTCTCCTTTAAATTACTATAGATATATTCATCTAAAACACTCCTATTCTTATTTACACCAAAATCCATAAATATTAATTGCCTTTGAATCCTCTATATATGGAAAATGTTCCATATTTTGTTAAATCTAAAAATCCATTTTCTAAAATTCTTAATAGTGTATCATCAATACCTATTCTATTGCTACAAGATAATTCACAAGTGTATACCACTTTGTGTGTTGTCATAATACGCAATGAACGCTCTTCTTTACTAAACCAAATGGATTTAATTTCATCTATTTCTAAATTACCAAATGAATTGTAAAACATTACCCTCATCTTTAAATTCTCCTTTGCTTATTTATATTTTTCCTTTAGGATAATGGAAAATTAATTAAATCTTTCATATATAATATGGTTGTTTTTTTTGCTTTTTCTTTTTTTCTTGCAATCAGTTTTTAAGTTATTTTTGTATTTTTTCCCCTAAATTTTAACAAAATTCAGATTTCCCTTTTTTTTGCATACTGTAAATTGCTAAAAAAAGAGCCATATGAAAATATGACTCTAAATTTTATTGGTTATTTAATTTTCGTATTCACAATAAGCACATTCAATGCACTCATATTCAGTCTTGCCATCTCCCTTGCAGTAAATCTCATATGCATTATCTGCAATGTCCTTTGCTGTCTCTTTATCAGTGATGTTAAAATTATTCATGAGTTCATTCATCATGAAATTTGTCACAAATTCCTTATGTGCCTGTGATAATTCCTCATTAGTTAATGTTATTTTTACACCATTTCTTGTAATTGTCATGTTTTTCTCCTTTTTATACTTGTTATTTTATTCAATGTCACTTCTAGCAGTTAATGTGTATATTCCTGCATCAATTAACACCTCATTGCAATCATTACATTCCAAACAGATATTAGCAGGATCGTCTGTATTACCATATGAAACAATGCTTATGTCATGACCTATATGTGCTTTTAATTTATTCCAAAGAACTGTATTCCAGTTATAATTATTTAAATCAATCTTTTTATTTTTCATAAATTATTACTCCTTATTTTTATGGTTGTTAGACTTCATATTCAGATGCACATTTATCACACACACTTGCCTTATCATTATCCCTCATTGGTCTTCCACATAATTTACAAAAATGATTGCATTCAGTATTTTCCATTTCTGTCAGTTTTGCATGTTTCCAACTATATACATCGTTTTCATCAAGTGCTGTCCAAGATGTTTTTCCATTTTTCCAAGCATATATTTTTCCATCTACAAATCTTGCAAAATATTTTTTGTACCACTTATTGATGCTCACTATGTCTTCATCAAGTTTAACCAATATTGGTGTATCTACAGCAACCTTACTCCAGTCAACTTCTGGTTCTTTATATTCAGAAAAAAGCCAATCTTTTATTGCTCAGAACACTCAATGGAACTTTTTCCTATATCACAACCTTCACAGATTTCAGTTGTATGATTTTCACATATAATTGGTTCTCCGTTTTTTACTCCTAATTTGTCAATGTTAATTATTCCCATCTCAATTAATGCATCCTTGTATTTCTCTATGTTTAACATAATCTTTTATCTCCTTTTCTATTCTATTTTGCTCCAATATCCACAGGGCTTTCCAATTTTAGAATTTCATTATGATTTTGAATCAATGCAGCATTGGCAATGGAATTAATTTTGTTCTGGCAGAAAGATTCAATTTCTCCTTTTGCTTCCATCACTGTTTTATCCATTTGTTCATTGAACTGGTCTACAATGAAGTCCATGTTTCCACTAATGTCCATGTTTAATCTTTTCAACTTTGACATTATTTGTTCCTTGTCTGATTTTGTTAATGTTTTCTTTTGAGAAAACAAATCAGCTACATCCTGAAGCAACTGTTGTGATTCTTCCATCACTGCTTCTTTTTTTGCCTTGAATTCATCCGTAAATTGTTCTCTCTTACTAACAAAATCACATTCAGGTATTCTTCCATCCATCTCAGTATAATTGATTGTTACAGGAATACCTGAGCCTTGTCCAAATGAAGTTATTGCTTCCGCAAATTGAGAATAACTCATTTCAACTCTGGCAATAAGATTATCTCCATGAACCCAATCCTGATGTAAACCTCTGATGATTTCTGCATGCCGTAGTTCCATAGTTATAGTATTTCTATGTTTTATACTACTGCCAAATAATGCCTTTTCTCCACCACAATATGTTCTGTTAAAGACTATTGTTCCATAACTTGGGTGAGTTGTTTTTTCTCCTAATCTTGTTTTTTCTACCTTGTATTCATTTTTCATAAATAATTTCTCCTTTCTTATACTCCAATTATTTTTTAATTGTTACAACAATAATATGGTTGTTTTTTGATTTAAGATAAAAAAGGAATATTATTCATTTTTGACAAAAAAAGAGCCACTAAAAGTGACTCCATTTTTTCTCTTAATATCCCGATAGTCTTTTGTATCCAAATTTTGTTTTAATCCAGACAGTTGGATTGAATTCAGAATTTTTTTCAAACACTTCCTTGTATCTGGCATCTGCTTCTTCCTTTGTTGCAAAGAATTCCTTATGGTCCCTTGCCCCTTTGTCTTTTCCAGATTTTTTGTAGAACACCAACTGGTACAATTTTTTGTCTTGAATAATGTTTTTTAAGTCATTTACAAATGAATTTATCACATCAGAATTAGGAATGTTTTTCCACCCTATGTCTAACTGACTGAAAAATTCATCAAATCCAAGAAAATCACAATCATATTTTTCCACAAGTTCTCTTAATTTTTCCTCATGTTTTTTATACTTGTCTGCTGTCATTTTTACACTAATTTCAAAATAATCATCAAAAGGAACATTTGTTTCAATTGAGTAAAAGTTCTCATCACAGTCATCACATACGAAACCATAGCCTTCAATATCACTTGTCTTTAAAAAATTACCACATTTTGGGCAAATTGCATTTGTTAAAAAAGTTCTCATGTTTTTTCTCCCTTCATTTGTAATCAACATTTTAATGTACATATTGCTTTATCTTATACTACTTCCATTGCAATTTTTTCTGATAAATAGTCACCTGTTCTTTCTTCAAATAAAAGATCAAGTTCTCCTATTTCTCTAAAGTCAATTCCATTTTCCATGAGATATTCCTCAAAAAAATCTCCAATGTAGTCACAACTGTCACTACAATAAAAATCATTACGAGCTTTATTTACATAATCTTTTGCTTCACTGACATTATCTTCAGAAATTAAATATGCCAATGGTTTAACCCCATATGAATTAGGTTTCTCATTATCATATGTATCATCAAAATCCAATATAAAAATAGTCCACTTCAAGTCCATTTTTTAATTCCTCCTTATTTGAATTAATACATATTTTCAAATTGACTGTTAAGCTTAAATGACTTAGCTTCTTTGACCTCATTTTCACAATTCATAAGTACTTTAAGCTGATCCAACACAATTTCTACATCAGTAATCTTTTCAACAATGTCCTTTCCTGTATTACTTAACTTGTTGATTGGTTTAATTATCTCTGAATTACCGGAAGCAGCAGTTCTTTGTCTTTTGTCTTTACAGATTGCCTGAATGAGTTCTGACAATTCTTCAACACACTGTCTGCTTTGAGCTTCATAGCCATATTTGTTTGCCATTAATTTTACAATTTTTTCTTCATTCATTTAATTTTCTCCTTATTTAAACATCTGCTTTTAAGAAATCCTTGATATGTCTTGCATCCATATAAGTTTTTCCAAATCTTAAGTTAAAAAAATGTTATTTCATATCCACATCCCAGTATGTTTGTAATTCCACCATCTTTTCCGTCAATACAAACTTCTCTTCCAAGTAAATTTTTCATTTGTTTTCCTCCATATCTTTGTTGGTTAATCCACCATTTCTTTCAACTTCTTCAACTTGCTTGGGTGTTAATCCAAATATCGTAATCAACACATAACTCATTTCTAAAAGAGCACCATGGTTATCTGTGTTAAACTCATCTTTTGCCTTTTTAAACATTTTTGCATATCTGATTTGATATTTAATCCTCATTTTCTTCCATTCATTTTGTATTGGATTCATTGTCTTTTCTCCTTTCTAAAAGCTCCTGTTATTAATAGATACATTCATAATATGGTTGTTTTTTTTTAATACATAAAAAAGAGAGCCACAAGATGTGACTCTGATTTTTATTTTTTAATTTTCTTCTGTATTTTTACTTAATGTTTTTCTTTATTCTTCTCCTTTTTCAAATTTTCTGATGTAGTTTACCTCATTGATTGTCAGATATTCGTATTCAGAATAGTTAAGTTCAATCTTTAGCAACAGGATAAGCTGCAATTGTATATCCATACAATTCAGGATAATTGGTTGTGTTGTTTTCATGCCAGTCTTCCAGTTGAATTTTTGTTCCATCAGAAAGTACAGCCTTATCGATTATTTTATACATAATTTCCTCCTTTTTTATAACGTCTGAAAATTTTCATAATTGTAAATTCGTTCCAACTGATGATATAATGAACCATCTGATACAAATATATCTTCTGTATCATCAACATATTTACCATTTTGTTTTGTTGATATGCATACAACATTGGCATAGCCTGTATCCTTGTCAAAATCACAATCCTTATGTATGTGTAGTTCCAAGTCCTTATTTTTTCCAAAACAACTTAGAATCATTTCTTCATCTGCATCAAGTCCTGTGCATAATCCTATTAAGTGGTCAAATACTTCACCAATGTTTTTCTCTTCAAAAAATTTACAGTTGTATTTCATATGTTTTCCTTTCTTAAAATTGTTATTTTTAATACCCATAGTTATCAAACATATGGTGTGTGAATCTTTTTGCAAAGTCTAATATAATATTATCTGGTAAATGCATTGATTTCATTATGTCAATGATTTCATAAATCTTATTACAATATTTATGTGCATTTACATCTTCTAATAAATCCTGTGTTATTTCACAATACCTAATTTTGTTATTTTTGTTCACATCTATTTTTGATGATTTCATATAATACATCATTACCATGTGTAGCCCACATTACATATTCATTTGCTGTTAATCCAAGAAATTCGCGTAATGTACAATTTGTTTCATGTGTGTGCCAATAGTCAACATAGTCATCTATATCTTCAGGACTTACGTTTTTATTAATACATTCTGTCATGAAGTTTTTGAGTGTTTTTTGTTTTAATTTTGTATATGTTGTTTGCTCTGTTTCAACGTAACCATGATCTAATGTATTTGCATTTACATCTACATATCCAGCCATTTGCCATACAACAAGTATTTTCATGATCTTTCTCCTTTTATTTCTTCTAATTAACATGCCCCCTTTCCATATTTAATGGAGAAAGGGGAATGTATGTCATAATGTTACTCAGCACATTTTTCAAAAAGTGCAATTTCTCTTTTCACCTCAGTTAATAAGCCCGGAAATATTTCATTAAAGGAATTCTCTTCTGATTCATCCCATTCCATTTCAGACACTCCACAATGCCATGCTGATTTAAACATTAAGTTATTTTTTTCTTTTACAAACGTCACAAGAATTTCATGCCCAAATTTTAACAAACCATTACTGGTACTCTTATCAGCAAATACATTGATATATTCCTTGTCCTTGTCATTTATTTGCTCAATTTTCATATGATTTTGTATTCCTTTCCAAATTCAATTAAAATAAAAAATTAATAATTACTCAGCACATCCTGTAATTAATTGGTGAGTTTTATTTTTATACTTATCTTAGTTTCAATGCATCTCTTTTGATATAGCTTTTAAAACATCGCTGCCACTTGTCTGATAAATAATTTCCCCGTCTTCCCAAATTTCAAATTCAGGGTAAAAATCTTCACAAATACTTGTGCGAATTTTATTTATATTTTCGCTAACACAAACTGTATCACTGCCCTCATAGTTTTGTCTTAATAAAACATATATTTTCATGTTAATCACTCCAATCTTTTAATGAAATGCGAATTTAATCTGCTTTATATGGTTCACAATTTCTTCTCCATGCGGTAATTTCTACCTTGACCTTACTATCATCTAACGACCAATACCAATCTCCATCATTTCTATAAGCAAAACCCTCACAATGAGGTATATGGTCATTATATCCAATAAATGTAACTTGCACGTCCTCCATATCTTCAGGGAATAATCCTAAATTTACATGAATCCAATTGTTAGTTACAAATCTCTGTTCTTCTCTCATTGCATCACAAATTCTCATAATTTGTGAGTATCCATCAGATTGGCTTTCTGTGTGTTTAGCTGCAATTTGTTCAATCTCTTTAATATATTCTTCCATTATTTCCTCCAATCTTTTAAAGAAATGAGAATTTACTCTGCACATCCAGTAATCACAATATAGTTTCCGTTGCCTTTGAGATAAAGCAACTCATATATCTCTCCATCATAACCACCATCCTGTGCATCATATTCCTCTTTTGTTTTGCATTTTTCGTAATTAATTATGAAATCACACATGTTCCATAGACCTGTTTTTTTTGCCTCTTTTTTTCTGTATTTGACTTCATTTGCATCTTTGTATTTATGGCTATTTACCATATCATAACTACATCTTACAAATGGGACATTGAGATACTTTGCCAAATCCTTTTCAATTTTGACAAGTTCATCTTCATTTTTCTTTAATTCATATCTGTTTCCTATCATTATTTATTTTCCTCCATTTTTGTTACTTTTTATTATGAAAATTCATAAGGAACATTTTGTCTAATTTTTGCAATGTTTTTCATGTAACATGCATACCTATGATTCATTTTCAGCATATTTTTTCTCCTTTTACTTATTGAAATTTCTGATTTCATTAATTGAAAATCCCACAACATCACAACTTTCGGAATCTGTTGGCTGATACTTGGCTCCTTCTATGCTTGGATGCATGAACTCAAGCATTGCGAAATTAGCCACATCTGCCAGAAATTCCATATTACCTGTTTCAATGTACTTATCCAATCGTTTTCTAATGTTTTCTATGGCATTCATGCATTTGTATGTGCCATAATTTTCTTTTAACGGGCCATACTTAAAATATGATGTAACCATCATTTTCTTTCTGATGTCATCAAATTTTTCACAGTACTCTGTTTTTAAGATTTCATCCATATCCTTTTCCATAAGTTTGATTTTCTCCTTTCCTAAACTCCAATTATTTAATTGTTACAATAACAATATGGTTGTTTTTTAAAACTACATAAAAAAAGAGAGCCACCTAAGTGACTCTAATTTTTATATTTTTTTAGTTAAAATAATCAACAATGCCTATTGCTTTTTAGGGTGTTTCCATCCTTGATTTACAAATCAAAAGTATTTTTTAGTACAACTGTAGATAGTTGATATTTTTATTAATTTTCTGGTTTTAAGCATCGTATTTTTGACTTTATGGCTAGTACAAATTTCTTTGCACCTTCTCGTTCTTCTGATGCCAGATAATGTGGTAGTCTAGGATTGCAGGGTATTTCAACATGGCTTAAACAATACTGCAGTCTGTCATAATCCACTTTGGTAAAGTGTGAATCATTTTCATTTTCATAGAGTTTATGTAGCTTTTCTTTTATCCACTTTGAGCAATCCCTTGCACCTTCTTTTTCTTCCTTACTGTAATTTTTGTAATCTAATGTTTCCAACATTTCGTCAACAATTGTGTCTAATATTTTAATTTTTGTCATCATTTTATCTTTCTCCATTTCCATTTTTATTTTATTTTTGCATAGAAGTCACAATATGTGGAATCATAATAGTCATCCACTCTATCCAAAAACCATGGTGCCTGAACCAACTTTATCTTGTCCTTATATCCAATCCAGTTGTTTCCACCAATTCTGGAATGAATGTACAAAACATTATCTTTTCCTGCATATTTATTCCAAGTTTCATACTGTTTTAGAATTAGTTTCTTTTGCTTTTTGATTTCACATTTAAGAACTTTTCTTTTCCATCCATGAATTCTATCCCACCTGATGGATACATAATCACCGTCATCATTCTTATTTAAAAAGAAATCTTTTAGATAATCAGTATAGCTGCTTAATTCATACCACTCAGGCTTTGAACTCCAAAACGGAATTGCTTCACATAATTTTTTTGCTGTTTCAAGTTCTGCATCTTTTACCAATTTATTTAATTCTTCCTTAGATACAGGATCTTCATCTTTCATTAACCTGTAGCCACGTAAACGTGGTACTTCAATTCCATTGTTCTTTGCAATATTTTTAAATTTTTCATTTTCAAGATTTATATATGCTTCTAAATCCATAATTTACATTTCCTCCTTTTTGACTTTGTGAATGTTTCTTTCTCTTTTTCATAATCAAGCTTAATGTAGAATGGGTGTTTTGTTGTCCAATCTGCATGTATAAGATTTTCTGTTGCTGTTACAAATGATTTTCCAATCACTGTCCCATCTTCAAAGCAAAATCCTTTTTCCTTGATGTAATGAATGTACTCATCTTCTTCCAGACCTTCTGAATAAAGTTTGTTAACCTTGCCTCTCATTAACTCAGCAAGTCCTTCCTCCAAATTAATCTTTACGTGATCTTCTGTTGGCACAAAATTCATATTTTTCTCCTAGTTTAGTAATCATTGAGATTGTCTTTTTGTTTCTGTCATAATAGTAAATGTTGTCAGATAATATGTCATTTTCATCAACTGTTTCAACATTTATTCTTCTTACCATATTAATGAAACAACCTGAATTGATTTCTGAAGTGAAATCCAATACAGCAATTGTTTCATTTATAGAAGATGGTAAAATGTATAAGTTACATTTGTATTTCTGTGCTAATTTTTCCAATGTTTCTTCCATGTAAAGAAAATACCCTGCTCCATTTACATTAACATTATTTGAAATTATGTACATTAAAGCATTATCTTCATCATCAGGAAAAGGAAAAGGCACTCCCCTACTTTCTGAAATATATTTGTCTATGCTGCTAATTGTTATTGGAAACATTTTTTTTGAATTTTCAAAAGCATTTTTATACAAATCATCTTCACTTAGCTTTAACAATGGCATGTGTTCATTCCTGATTAATATTGAGCCAATGCCATTGGCATTCACATCAATGACGGATCTGTAAACAATTGCTAAATCATAAAACATTCTGTGTGGAACATTTTTTAATAATTCTGCATTTTTTTCTGCATTAATTAATGAGAATATAATATTTTTTACATCAAGAAACTTGTCAACAACATTAATATTCCTAAAATTAATGGTACTGTCATTAACATAGTCAACATATGTATCTGCAATTAATTTTAAAGTATCATTTAAGTACTTACCTTCTTTATAAAATGAATCAAGATACAAGGTAGGACTTATTTTTTCATTGGTTCTTCTGATGTTAAGGGCATATTTGTCCACATTGACTTTTGTTACTTTTCTTACAGAAACTTCTGCATTTGCAAAATCCTCCGGCATAAAATCCAAAATGTTTGATTCAACCTCTCTGATAAATTCTGAATATGAAATTTTCTTAATCATTGTAATCTCCTTTTCTCCAATTATTATTTTTTTGTTACATATCTAATATGGTTATCTTTTGTTAAAACATAAAAAAAGAGCCACAACTATGTGACTCTAAACACTAGATTACTTTATTACCAAGATTTTCTGATATGTCATAAATCTTATCTGCTGCAAAATTTAGAATTGTCTTTTCATCTTTTTCTTCATATGGAACTTCATATGCAGTTCCGTTAACGGTTTCAATTAATGCATATCCACAATTGTATTCCATTATTTCTGCACCAAGCTTATCGAAGAACTTGTCCAATTCTTCATCAGCAACCACCTCGTTTTTCCAACAGCTAATTTTATATCCTGTATCATACAAATCATTGTACATTTTTATTATTTCTTCCAATGTATGTTTTTTGTTTTCTAATTTTTTAAATTGA